>Ga0210409_10000559_pt1 | contig 58098 bp, 46 predicted proteins | sample IncBWH17MmetaG_FD_161649 | JGI IMG/M metagenome (GOLD analysis project Ga0210409, IMG submission 161649) | Forest soil microbial communities from Barre Woods Harvard Forest LTER site, Petersham, Massachusetts, United States - Inc-BW-H-17-M | ecosystem: Environmental > Terrestrial > Soil >... | reverse complement strand
AAGGGCAGTCAGAATCAACTGGGCTACATCCCGGTCCGTTATTCCGACTTCATTATGTCGGCATGGGCTGAAGAACAGGGGTTCAAAGGAGTGCTGCTTGCCTTAGGGCTGTACATGGCTCTGCTGCTACGACTAGTGCAGAATGCCCAGCGCGCGAAAGACCGCGCGGGTATGTTTCTGGTCATGGGCGTAGCGGCGGCGCTTGGCTTCCATGTTTTGGTGAATGTGGCCATGGTGATCGGCTATATGCCGGTTACCGGCATCCCGTTGCCGTTGATGAGCTACGGGGGCTCGGCCACGCTGTTTGTTTTCCTGGCGATTGGTTTAGTGATGAACGTGCGCATTCGCCGCTTCGTTAACTAGGCAGGCCGCCAGTCCCGAGTGCTTGGCTGCATCATTGAAAGCCGCGCCGGGTCGAATATTTAGGATTGAAAGAGTGAGGACAGCATCGTCCGCCGCTTGCCCGGGAACTTCCCGGCAACGGGTTACCCGCAATAGCAGTAGCCTCGAACGCCAGAGGACGCACTTCGCAGTCGGCCATTCCGGCAGCGCCGGAAATCGCCCCTCCGCATTCGAACTAATCGCCGCCTCTATACAGGTGTCGCAAACGTGTGTCCCGGTGCTTCCGGGACCGGCGCCGCTATTCCGGACCTACCTCGGGCAAAAGCTCGCGGCCATGCGTCCCAAGGAGTTTTCATGTCGAAAGAATTGGTTATTTCCGCGGCCTCCCACGAACGCCGGGTCGCGATACTTGAAGAAGGTCAGCTAGTCGAAATTTACATCGAGCGCGAAAAAGAGTTCGCGCTGGTCGGCAGCATCTACAAGGGACGAGTCACACGCGTGCTTCCGGGCATGCAGTCGGCATTCGTGGATATCGGGCTGGACGGCGACGCTTTTCTTTACGTCAGCGACGTTTTCGAAAATCTCGAAGACTACGATCACGACCACGGGCACGGCCACGGGCCGCAAGCCTCGTCGCCGATTCCCCCCGCGGCTGCGCTGGTCGAGGCTTTGCCGGGCGAATCTCTCGCCAACGCGCACAGCTCCGATGACGCCGCTCCGGTAAGCTCGGATGACGCCGCGCAACAGGCCTCTCCCCACGAGGAGCCGCTGCGTGCGGATTTCACACACGAGCACGATCACGAGGACGCTGGGCCGCAAGAGGCCCGCGGCGAGCGTGTCCCGGACGGCAATCGCGAATCCCACATCGAAGCGGAGGAGCGCCAGCCGGAGTCGAACGCCTCCGCTCCGCAAAATTTTGGGCAGTTCAATCCCACCCAGAAATATTCGCGCCCCGGCAGCGAACGTAATGATCGCGGTGGAGGGCAAGACTTCCGCGGCGACCGTGGCGGTGACCGCGGTCGAGGACGTTTTGGCCGGCGCGGTGGACGCCGCCGCGGGGGACGCCCGCAAGGTGGCCGCAATCTTCCTCCCTCGAAATACGCATCGCCGCAGGGCGATCAGCGTCCACACGATTCTCGCGGCAGCTACGACTCTCGCGGGCCACAACAGGGCCGCGGTTTCGAACCCCGTGAACGCCGCCCGGAGGGTTCGCGCTTCAGTCCGCCGCCCGCCCCGGCAAGTTCCAGCGAAGACGAGATCGTGCTGCCCGGTGAGTCGCTGGCAAAGTACCGTAACAAGCCCGCTGCGGCGGCTCCTGTGCCCGCGGTAATCGAGCCGGAGATTCACGAACCACAGCCGGATCTCGGAGATTCCATCTCCTCCCGCGGCAATGTTCAGCAGTCCGGCACGTCTTCCGGCGCGAACGTTCCGCGCCGCTCCTCTGGTGGCCTGCCGCGCTGGCTGCTTGCCGAGACAGGCAACGAGGCGGAAACATCCTCGACTGGCACAGAAGAATTGACTTCCTCGGACGATGACACTTCGTCCACTCCACGCGCGCTTGCCGCCGCGCCTGAAGTCGAGCAGGAGAGCACTCGCACCGATTCCTCGCTAAACGAAGAAGACGTAAGTGAAGAAGACGTCGCTGTAATCTCTTCCAGCCTGATCGAAGCCAAGCATGAAGAAACTCAGGCGAAGGTTACGGCCGACACGCTCGTGGGCGGCGCGGTTTTCGAAGAGGAAGACGATCAGGAGGAAGCCGAAGCGGAAGAGGACGCCGCGCACGAAGCTGCGGAAGAACAGGAAGAAATTCACGCTAGCGGATCGGAAGGCGAGTCGCAAGATGTAGGTGATGAAGAGATCGCGGCGATCGAAACGCGCGCGCTTGATTCTCACGCACTACGCGAAGCGGAAGCGGATGCCGCCCACGAAAGCGCCCTGCATGCCGCGGCCATCGGCGGTCACGACATTCACGAAGAAACCGGACACGAAGAAATCGGGCACGAACCGATCGAGGCTACCGGAACCGAATCTGCCCCCGCGCCCGTCGTTGCGGAAGATGACAGCATCCTGCTTCCCGGCGAAACACGCGCCCCGCGCTCCGGGGCTCCCGAGCCTCGCCCAGATTTCCCGCGCGACTCCGCGCGCATCGGCGGCAATCCTCGCGCCCGCTTCCAGCGGCCTTACCGCAGCGGCGGACGCGACCGCGACAACCGCGGCCGAGATAATCGCGGCGGAAGCGGCAGACCTGACCGGCGCGGTGGTCGCCCTGGCGGTGGTCCTCGATTCGAACGTCGTCCCGGCGGCGGCCCGCGTCACCACAGCGGCCACTCCGGACCTTCGCGCCGTCCTCAGCTCATTTCGGAGATGCTGAAGGCTGGCCAGGACATCGTCATCCAGATCGCCAAGGAGCCTCTCGGCAAAAAAGGCGCGCGCATCACCAGCCACGTTGCATTGCCGGGCCGCTTCCTGGTGTACATGCCGACCATCGATCACATTGGCGTATCGCGCAAAATCCCTGCCGCCGAAAATCGCTCGCGCTTGCGCCGTTTGGTCGGCGAAGCTCGCGGCGCTTATCCCGGCGGCTTCATTGTTCGAACGGCGGCCGGCGGCGCTTCCGACGAAGAAATCCGTACGGACATCGAGTTCCTCGGCAAGACCTGGAACGAAATCAAGGAGCGCAGCGAGGAACGCAAGGCGCCCGCGCTTCTTCACCGTGACCTGAACCTCGTCGAGCGCATTCTCCGCGACTATGTCAGCGACGACTTCACCGCCATTTGGATCGACAGCGAGGAGGAATACGGCAAGGTCGTCGAGTTCGTCAGCCGTTTCCAGCCCAAGCTCGTCAATCGCGTCAAGCTCTACAGCAAAGAAACTCCGATTTTCGAAGAGTTCGGCATCCAGCATGAGTTGGACAAGGCCTTGCGCGCGAAGGTTTGGCTCAAATCCGGCGGCTACATCGTCATTAACCACACCGAAGCCCTCGTGGCTATCGACGTCAACACCGGTAAGTTCGTCGGCAAAGGCTCCACGCGCCTCGAAGACACCATCGTCAAGACCAACCTGGAAGCTGTGAAGGAAATCGTGCGGCAGATTCGGCTGCGCGATCTCGGCGGCATCATCGTGGTCGACTTCATCGACATGGAAGAGCGCCGCAATCGCGAGAAGGTCTTAATGGCGTTGCAGCAAGCCCTCGAGCAAGATAAGGCTCCCTCCAAGGCGCTATCCTTCAACGAATTCGGTCTGGTCTGCATCACCCGCAAGCGCACCAAGCAAGCGCTCGAGCGCGTGCTCTGCCAGCCTTGCCCGTATTGCACCGGCTCCGGCATGGTCAAATCCATCCCCACGCTCTGCTACGAAATTCAAGCCGAAGCGCGCAAGATGGCCATCGCCACCGCCGACAACGAAGCGCCGAATCTTACGCTGCGCGTGCATCCAGAAATCGCCAAAGCTCTGAAGACCCGCGAATCCATGCTGATCGACGAGCTTGAGCAGACCACGCACAAGCACATCATCATCCAGTCCGATGCTACGCTGCACTGGGAGCAATACGACATCTGCTAAGCGACAGGACAGGTCCTAGATCTGTCCTGTTCTCTCTCTACGTAAAACCTGACCACGAACCAGGGACTCCCCTGCGTCGCACCTGTACCTAAGGACAGTTTCGATCTGCGCAAGTCAGTGCGAATTCGGCGTTGCTACGCCTCACTCACGCGCCTAGATTGAATCCACGCTGCTCCTCCCAACCCGGAGCTCGAATCCAATTCTCATCCGCTAAGGGAGAAAACTATGTGGACCAAGCAGCAGCCACAAACGGAGCCGTCAATTCCGCCGGCCCAAGCAGCAAAACCCGCGGTCGTCGCTTTCAATAACACGCCTACGCCGGCGCTCAGCAGTAGTCCGGCTCGCAGCTCAGCGCGCCTGGGTTCCAGCCTGTACATCAAGGGTCATATCACCGGCACAGAAGACTTGCAGATCGACGGAAAAGTCGATGGGCCCATCTCCTTGCGCGGCCACGGGCTCACCGTCGGACCCGCTGCCCAGCTCACTTCCGAAATTCACGCCCGCGAAATTGTCGTTTTCGGAAAAGTAATCGGCAATGTTCACGCGCGTGACCGCGTCGACGTCAAGACCGATGGTTCCGTCATTGGTGACATCTCTACGGCACGCATTAGCATCGAGGACGGCGCACACTTCAAAGGTCGCATCGAAATCGACCCCACCAAGTCCCAAAACGCGGCCGCCGACTAGCAACTAAGCGGTTCGAAGGCAATCAGCAAATAAAAAGGGCGAGCCGAGAAATCGGCCCGCCCCGGTAAGCTTGCTGCTTTCGGGCTAGTAGCTTCCCGCAGTTCGCGACTCCGCGCCAGATTGCCGAGGCTCGGTTTGCTGAGCGATCACTTCGCTCTTGGCCTTCGGGCTCGACCAATTGAAGTCCACCATAAGCCCATCTTTTTCGAGGTACATGGTCTGCGCCAGGGTCCCTCGTTTCTCAGACGCCAGAACCAATTCGCTTGTCTCGCGCCCACGGACATTCGGCGAAGCCATGGCAAAAATGCTTACGGTTGGGCCGGACTTCTCCGGCCTTACGACCACAAGAACCAAATGGCCTGCGCCCTCCTGAATCGAACGGATGGATTGTATGGTGCCGATCGGTTCAATCACAAAGTGATATCGCCCCGCGCCGAGAACTGTGCTTCCCAAACGCGCATTTTCATTCAGAGTGAATTTCCCGCCGATCACATCTTGGGCCGAGACGGGGCCGGCAGCTACACCCACCGCCAGCGCTCCGACAAGTAAGATCCTCGCCAAAATCGGCGCATGAATCGATCTACCATTTGCGTTTATCATTTTCCGCTCCTCATCCTCTTAAAGTAGGCGCACACGTATGCCGCCTCGTTTCCTGCTAGGTACGGTTCGGGCCGGGTCAAGCGGCATACAGCGCCTTCTTTGACCGGAAATGGCATGCCAGAGAATTCCGGATTCTCCTGGCACGTTGCTGCATAAAACTCGCGCGAATTCTACTCTGCAACTCTCGCACGGGCCCGCAATCGCGTCCAACGCAAAGAATTTGTTGGCGTTATGCGGAAAAATGTCCACGATATTCTTATCGATGGGCAACATTCCATTTTTTGATTTTTGGGCTTTCGGCGGTTCAGCGGCACAGTTGGACAAACTGCTTCTGCTGGAGAGTTTTTTCCTAACAATCGCGGCTGAGGAAAAGGCGATGATGGGGCGAGTCCGCAAGCTGGAGGCGCTACGCACCGCTGCCCGGCGGAGGGCAGGCAGGCTGATACCGGGAAGTCCCGAACCATGAGTCCATTAGTCAAAACGTCTGGAAGATATCGAAATGGGAGAGGACAACGCGGAGAATCTGGAGCGGCCGTGGATACCTCTCAACTCCGACGACTCCTTCCATTTCTTTAAACTCCTAACGTTTCCGATAAATCGGGGAATCTGCTTTTCGCTCTGGGTTGACACGAGGAAGAAAAACCGGGATAAAACAGCTTTCCTAAGGACAGTATAACACGCTGCGTTCGCATTCCCTGCCGGATTTATTTCGCAGCGCGATGCGCGAAATGCTGGACGCCGCGGAGGAAATTTGGCTCAATATTTTTTGGTTGAATACTTGGTTGGTGGGCGCGTTGGACGCGATTTCCCTGATGAAAGAACTTCCGTCGCGCGGTGAACAGTCCGTGAGAATGGGCTTGCCTGGAGTGCGCAAGACGCCGCGTCGCGGCAAGTGCCAGGAGCTTGGGCGCGTAGAGATTGACCTAAACTAAACCGTTTAGTCTGCTGAATCCAGGAAGTCAGCGGCGGGGAGGCAGGAGTGGGCGTAATGATTCGGGTGGATGGCTTGGTGAAGAAGTTCGGGGACTTTACGGCGGTGGACAATATTTCGTTTGAGGTGCCTAAGGGAGAGATTTTTGCGTTCCTCGGACAGAACGGCGCGGGAAAAACGACAACGATCAAGATACTCACCACGCTGCTGAAGGCCACGAGCGGAACGGTCGAGGTGGACGGGCGCAATCCGACGACGCACGAGAACGAAGTGCGGCAGAGCTTTGGGATTGTGTTTCAGGATCCGAGCCTGGACCAGGATTTGACGGCCTGGGAGAACATGGATTTGCACGGCGTGCTCTATCACGTGCCCGGGAAGGTGCGGCGCGAGCGCGCGGAAACCCTGCTGAAGCTCTTCGAGCTTTGGGAGCGGAAAGACGCGCTGGTAAAGACATTTTCCGGTGGAATGCGGCGGCGGCTGGAAATTTCACGCGGGTTTTTGCATACGCCAAAGATTTTGTTTTTGGACGAGCCGACGCTGGGTCTCGATCCGCAAAGCCGCAACCAGTTGTGGACACACGTGAAGCGGCAGAATGAAGCGGACCATGTGACGGTGTTCCTGACGACACATTACATGGACGAGGCCGAACGCGTGGCCGACCGGATTGCGGTCATCGATCACGGCAAGATCGTAGCGATCGGAACCGCCGACGAATTGAAACAAAGAACGAATGCAACATCGCTCGAAGAGGCGTTTCTGGCGCTGACGGGCTCAACGATTCGCGACGAGTCCGCGACATCGAAAGATCAGTTGCGGCAAGTAGCGCAGATGTTTCGTGGGGGAGGCCGCCGATGAACGCGATCTATATTTTGTGGCTGCGTGAACTAAAAAAGTACGGCCGGTCGAGAGTACAAATTATCGCTTCGCTCGGCCAGCCGCTTTTGTATTTGCTGGTGTTGGGTTTCGGGCTCGGGCCCGTGTATCAGAAAGCTGGCGGCGGAAGCTACTTGCAATTTATGGCGCCGGGAATCGTAGGAATGGCGGTGCTGTTCACCTCGGTGTTTTCCGGCATCGCCCTCCTGTGGGACCGGCAGTTTGGATTTTTGAAAGAGACGCTAGTAGCGCCCGTGCCGCGGATTTACGTGATGATCGGACGGACGCTGGGCGGCGCGACGGTGGCGATGCTGCAAGGCACGCTGATCGTAGTGGTATGCCTGATTGCGGGATTCCGCCCGGTGAGCTTGCTCGGGATACCGCTGGGATTTGCCTTTATGGCGTTGATCGCGATCGTGTTTGCGGCGTTGGGGACGTCCATCGGTTCGAGCTTGCAGGACATGCAGGGATTCCAGCTGATCATGAATTTTCTAGTGCTGCCGATTTTCTTCTTGTCGGGAGCGCTGTTTCCGCTGAACAATTTGCCGAAGGCGCTGTCGTTTGTGACGAAACTCGATCCGCTCTCGTATGGAGTGGATGGATTGCGCGCTGCGCTCATTGGCACGTCGCACTTTGGCGCGATCGTAGATGCCGTGGTGCTTGCGGTCGTCGCCGTGGGGCTGCTTGGTCTCGGCGCGTGGCGCTTCTCGAAGATCGAGATTTAGCAGATGGCCAGCGGATTGGAGGACGGATGGTCCTACGCTGAAGATACAGTCGCTGTAAGTGGTTGAAATTCTGGAGCGGCCTATCGGAATCGAACCGACACCTGAACCTTGGCAAGGTTCCGTACTACCACTATACTAAGGCCGCTTTCACTTCAGTTTATAACACACGCGGCCAATTGGCCACAATATCCGGGCACAGTTTGCGAAATCGAATGTCGTGGGACCCCTCTAGGAAACCTGGCTGATACGAGCGGCCTTCACGACGGGGGAGCGGCGCTGGCGCTCCGCAAAGCGCGCAGCCTTGTCCTTGTCCGTGTAGACGCGACCAAACTTCTCTCCGTCCTCATAGTGAACGGTGACGAGAAAATGGTGATGCTTGCGGCGGCGATCTTTCTCAAAATCGGCCTTGGCGCGGGGCTTTTTCGGCTCTATTTTCATTAGGTCTTCCTGTGCTCGAGCAGGTCTGCGGCACTATCGCAAGGAAATCAGGCCGGCGCAAGTACCCGCCCAGAGAGTAACGTACAATCTATCATAACGATGTGAGGAAAGAAACAGACTTAAGGTCTGCATGAAAACGGCTGGAAACATTGTGCGAGAGTAACTGTTCTCAGGCACTATTTTCGTATGTTTCGGCCAGGCGACCCCTCCCGCGCTCGATATTATGAAGCATTCCCACTGGCCGGCGACCGTTCAAGTCCATGCAAATAGGAAGGTTCCAGGTCCGGAACTACGTAGCAAAAAGTTGTTCCTGATGAAACTTTTGCCGAACTTTAACGTCTTTACTTATGAGGTCAGAGCTAAGATTCATGTGGCGGAAAAACATCATGTCCATTACATCTACAAAACAACCGCCTCTTCTCGAAGATCTCCGGAGTCATACAGCGGAGCAGGTCGCGGAATTGCGTCTGCTTCTTAATTCCGGCGCGCCAACGCGTCCGGATCCTCGGCGCCCGGGCTTTTTTGAGCTGGACGGCGCACAGAATGTCTTTTACATCTTCAGGTATCCCAGCGGAAGCAAAGTGCTGCTGCTCGGAGTCTGGGAGCGGGAACGCGATCGCGTGGCGGAATTAGCAGCGTGCTCCTGCTGTCCAGCAGCCTAGAAGTATTGATTGGCAATTTTCAGACGCGCCTGCGTTTCACGGCGCGTCTTTACTTTTTGTCCTCGCTTAATTTCAGCGCCGCGGAATTGATGCAATAGCGCAATCCGGTGGGGCGCGGGCCGTCTTCAAAAACGTGGCCCAGATGCGCTTCACAGCGGCTGCATTTCACTTCGGTGCGATCCATACCGTGGCTGTCGTCCGTGTCGACGGCCACGGCTTGCTTGTCTGCCGGCGCGTAAAAGCTTGGCCAGCCGGAACCGGAATGGTATTTAGTTTCCGAGCGAAAAAGAGGCTGGCCGCAACACACGCAGGTGTACGTTCCGGCGCTATTGGTGTCCTCATATTCACCGGTGAAGGGAGGTTCGGTTCCCTTTTGCCGGGTGACGAAATATTGATTGGGCGTCAATTGCTTTTTCCACTCTGCCTCGTTCTTCTGTACCTTCTGGGCCTTCTCGCTCATACGTCCTCCAAGACTCTCGCTCAGGTGTAGTCTGACTGTCCTATCAGATTCGCATCCTGGCTTGGAGGATGCAAATCTCTAAAAGACATGGCCCAGCTGAAAAAACCATTTGTGGTGACTGCTGTCGCCCACGCTACCACCGACGAAGAACGGACCTAGCGCGGTTTCCGCGAGAATGCCTGCCGCGAAGTCATTCGGAAACTTGCTTTCATTCGGGGCGCCGTACATTTTAGCGGCTTCGTAGGAGCCAATCGCGTAGACCTTCTTGCCTACAAAGGGCGGCAGGGAGACGATCTCGTGCAAGTATCCCGCGCGGAAGAGATAGTATTGATTGCCGAACAACTCATTGACTCCGTAGGCGCCCAAGCGCGAGGGTCCTCCCAGGAAAAATTGTGGAAGCCCCGTGTTTCTCGAACCAAAGGTGCTCCCGCCTTCGCTGCTCAAGAAAAAGGATGCCGCTCGCGAGACGGGCTGAAAGAACTCCAGTCGCGCATCCAACACGGGGAATGCGCTTGTTGCGCCCGGGCTGGCGTCAAACCAATGAAAATTTGATTCCATGCGGAATCCGCGCCGGGGGATCACGGGATCATCGGTGTGGTCCATCAGATAACGCATTCGCGCGGCGCCGACGCGGCCATCGACGGCGGGAATCTCCGGTGTCCCCAGGCGCAGTTTGGTGCTGAGACTACCCACTTCGTAGCCGACACGCAGTTCGCTGAAGCGGCTGAATCCGTAGCCGAGGTCGGCGCCGATATTCGTCCGGTAGAATCGATAATCGGCTAGCGGGTCGTTCTTGGCGTAAATCTGGAACGTCGCGTCGCTGGCGGTGGCGTGCGGCGCCACGAACCATTTGCTCTCGGCGCGAAATGGCCGATAGAGTTCGCTCGATATACCGTAGGTAGTTCCAAACAGGAAGTCGGTTCGCCATTCGGAGCGGAAGCCTGCGACGTCTAGCAGGGCTAGGCGCGTGCCCAAGGTAAACTCAATGTCGCCTGCCTCCGAGCCGTCAAGTTCAAAAGCGGGCTGCAGGGTGGGTGGCGCGAAATCCTTCTCTTTGACCACGATGAGCAGACCTTGCTGGCCGTTGCGCTCGACGATGCGGTAATTCAGAGTGTCGTAACGACCGCTGCCGGTGAGTTGGGTGAGGACAGGGTCTAGCTTGTCCGCCTGGAGCGGCTTGCCAAGAAAATTTTTCAGATAGCGCCGAATATCCTCCTGGGCCGGCGGGCTGGTGCCTTGCACTTCGATGAATTGCGGCACGGCGGTGGCACCCTGCTTGCGGCTGTCGCGTTCACGAACATATTCATTCCACTCGGTGTCGCCTAGAGCAAAATTCGCCAGCAATTTGGACTTACCCTTGGCGGCTTCATATCCGGCCTGCATGATGGGTACGTTCTCGGTGAAATCTCGCATCAGGAAGTGCCCGAGAGGAACGGAGACAACAGCATCGGCATGGGCTAGCCCGCGCATCTCGTTGGCGGAGATTACGGCTCGGACGGATTGCTCCAGCACGCTCAGAAGGGTCTGAATATCTTTGGCGGAGGGCGGCTGGGTTTCGAGGTGCACGGCAATCACGATGTCCGCACCCATCTGGCGCACCACATCGGTGGGCAAATTATTGACCAAACCTCCGTCAACGTAGACGCGCTGCCCGTCGTGGACGGGCGTGAACGCGCCGGGGATCGACATCGTCGCGCGCAAGGCCTCGGCGAGCGACCCGTCCTTGAAGACGAATTGCTGGCCGCTTACCAAGTCGGTAGACACGCAGCGGAAGGGGATGGGCAGTGCATCAAAAGAAAGCAAACCTAAATAAGGAAGCGTCTCGCGATCAATCAGCAGGCCGATTTGGTGGCCGGCATTGAGGCCCGCGGGCAGATACAGACCTTTTCGCAGGCCCAAAACCAAGGAATTCGGATAGGCGCGCTGATCCTGTTTCCGCAGGAAAGACAAGTCTTCGTAGGGCGTGCGGTCGCGTAGAATCTCATCCCAATCGAGTTTCTCGATTAAATCTTTCATGTCCGCAGGGCTAACTCCGGTGGCATAAAAACCGCCGACCAGGCCGCCCATGCTGGTGCCGGCGATGAAGTCGACCGGAATATGCTGCTCCTCGAACCACTGCAGCACGCCGATGTGGGCGAGACCGAGGGCGGCACCGCCCTCCAGGGCCAGGCCAATCTTTAGCCGCGGTTTTGGAGTGGGAGACTCCACGGGCGCTGCCGCAGGCTCTTGCGCGGCGGCGAGAATCGGAAAGGTGAGCAGCATGAGGAAGGCGAAAACGCGGCGCATCGAGGTCCTCCGAGAAAATGGGAACGGATCAGAGCTGGCGGTTAAGTGTGTCGCAGGGCCGCACTTCCGGCAAGACGGACGCGGAGTGAGTTTCGCAGATCAAGCTGACTTGTTTTCCTGCAGAATGTTGCCGCCGTCGACGACTAAGGATTGCCCGGTGATGTAGGAGGCCGCCGGCGAGGCTAGAAAGCACACGGCCGCGGCCACTTCCGCGGGCGTGCCCGGGCGGCCCACGGGCGTGTGCAGGCCGGCTATGCGCTCGCTCTCTGTGGAAGAGGCCGTTGCAATCCATCCGGGCGCCACGGCGTTTATCGTGATTCCGTCAAGCGCCGTTTCCAAGGCCACTGCGCGCATCATGCCGTCCATGGCGGCCTTTGCGGCGCCGTATGCAGCGGAGCCGCGGTTGCTCACCAGCGGCCCGGTCACGGAGGAGACATTCACAATGCGGCCGTATTTTCTCTGGGTCATCGCGGGAAGTACGGCGCGGGTCATCAAGAACGCGGTGTGCAGCGTGATTTCGATTTGGCGCTGCCAGCCGGCGTAAGAACTCTCCTGCAGCGTCTTTCCTTCTATGGGTCGTGCGGTCTGCGCCATTCCAGCGTTGTTGACCAAGACGTCGATGCGGCCGCCTGGTTTCATTACTAAGTCGACGAAGCGGCGAGTGTCTTCCTCACTGGTCAGATCGGCGATAATCGCCACTACGTTCTTGCCGGAGGCGTCCAGTTCCCGAGCGCGATCGTGAATGCGTTTGGTAGTCGAGGTGATCGCGACGTGCGCGCCGAGCGCGAGCAGGCCGCGCGCCACAGCAAATCCGATCCCCTCGGCGCTCCCCGCGCCGGTCACGATCGCTGTTTGTCCCTGGAAGTCTTGCGCCATGCCACCCCGAGTCAGAGTTTACTCGTCCAAACGCAATCCAGCTTTGATGGTCCCTTTCGCCCGCGCAATCTTTAGGAGCTCCGGATAAAACTGCACAAAGGAGTGTTCCACGGCGGCGTTTTGCTCATGACATTTCCAACAGTCGTTCCTGCTGGGTTTGTCAGCGCTTACTGCCTTGGCTGTCTCTGAAAAATTGAAGTAGGCCCACTTGTCTGCGAATCGCGCTTCGTCCTTTACTTCTACATCCAGGCCCGACAGCTCCGTTTGATAGCTGCCGTGCTTATTGATGGAGCCGCGCGAGGTCGAGCCATACACTTCCAGCACGAACATAGTCTTATCCGGCCATTTACCGTTGGCAAGAAAGTGGTCGTAGGCCGTGGGCGTCACGAAAACGTTGGTGAACATCTGCATGCCGCTGGGGCTCTGGCTGTAGCTCATGCCATAGCCTGAGGAGACGAACACCCATTTCCGATACCCTTCCGGGCGGAGCAATTTCCCGTCCAGCGTAAACTGCGGCGCGACGCTTTGCTGCGGCTGCGCCCCAACTCGTGAGAAAGAGCCCAGACTAACAAGTAACAGCGCCGCGAAGGGAAAGCTGCAAACGAGCGAGACTTTTTTCATCGTAACCTCAAGTGTGTGCGGCAGACTTAACTATATCGTGCCACGCCATAGATTGTAGACGGCGTACGCGAAGCTTTGTTTCCATTTGGTCGCGCCTGCACCCCCTAAATCCGGGCCGCACTCGATTGCAGGAATTACGAATCAGTTCCCAAGCTCCGCATGATCTCCTTGGTGTGCTCGCCCAACATCGGCGGAGGCAGGCGATAGCTGACGGGCATGTCCGAAAATTTGATGGGATTGGCGATGGTGCGGACCCCGCGAAGGGCAGGGTGCTCAATCCGTACGATCATTCCGCGAGCCAGCGCTTGCTCGTCGCGCAGCGCTTCCGGCACAGCATTGATCGGCGCGGCCGGAATGCCCGCCGCCGCAAACTTCGCCAGCCACGCGTCTCTCGGCCCCGAATCGAATTGCCTCTGCAACAGCGAAATCAACTCCACTCGATGCTCGAGGCGCAGCGGGTTGCTCGCGAATCGTGCGTTAGCTCCGAGCGTGGCCTGGGCCTGCAGAACCTCGACAAATTTCTTCCACAAGCCTTCCGTGCCGACGCCAGCCACAAAATACTGCTGGTCGCTTCCTCGAAACAGTTGGTACGGGACGATGTTGGGATGCGCGTTCCCCCATCGCCGGGGCTCCGCATTGGCGTTCAGGTAGCTGCTGCCGACATTCGCTAACCAGGTGAGTTGGGAATCGAAAAGGGCCATGTCCAAAAATTGCCCTTGGCCCGTTCTTTCTCGCGCAAACAACGCACCCAGAATGCCCATAGTCGCGTACATTCCGCAGGTCATATCGGCAATCGCAATGGGATAACGCATGGGGCCGCCCTCCGGCTCGCCGGTGAAGCTCATCAACCCGGATTCTGCCTGGGCCAGAATATCGTAACCAGGGCGGCCCGATTTGGGTCCGCTGAATCCGTATCCAGTGATGCTGCAGTAGATGAGCCGGGGATGTCTGGCGCGAAGTGTTTCGGGATCAAGTCCGCGCCTTTGCAATGAATCGAGAGATGGCTGGTTGCTAAGGAACACGTCTGCCGATGCTATCAGCCGCCGGAGAATCTCGGCGTCGCGAGCGTCGTCGTAATTGAGCACAATGGAGCGTTTATTTCGGTTCGCTGCCAAGAAATATGCCGACTCCCCGCCCACAAAGGGCGGGCCCCAGCCTCGAGACTGATCTCCAGTGCCTGGGCGCTCGACCTTGATTACGTCAGCGCCGAAATCTCCTAACAGCATCGCGCAATACGGTCCGGCGAGTGCCTCGGTCATTTCGATTACGCGAATGCCTTCGAGAATGCTTTTCACGTGGCAGATTATAGCTGAGGAGAAGTGCCGGGGCCGAAGAGTGCGAGTTTAAGTTTATACTCTTGCTCCATGACCACGGTCGTCGGAATTGGCAGCTGCGGCGTCGATTACTTCGCCATTGTTCCACGCTTGCTGGGGCCCGAAGAAAAGATCAATGCCGAACGCATCGAGATTCACGCCGGCGGAGTTACGGGCAACAATCTTACGCAGGTCGCGCGGTTAGGAGCGAGGGCCGGCTGGCTGGGGCTCATTGGCGACGACGAGAGCGGCCGGCTGATTACTCGCGCGTTCGCCGAAGACGGCCTCGACCTTTCCGGCGTGGAAGTTATCGCCGGGGAAAAATCCACTTTCACCTGGATTCCGGTGGATACGAAAGGCGAGCGCTGCATCTACATGTTTCCGAACGTGAACGGCAAACTGAGTGCCGAACAGGTGCGCACGCGCTTTGCAGTGCACATCGCCAAGGCCAGACACTTTCATACCGAAGCCTCGCAGCTTCCTCTGGCACCGGTCCGGGAAGGCATGCGCATCGCGCACGAAGCGGGTGTGCGCGTGATCTTCGACCTAGACGTTGCGCCTAGCTACTTTGCTCAGGCCAAACTTGGCGACGCGGACGAATTGCTGGAAGCTCTGAAGCTCGTCGATGTTTTGAAGCCGTGCAAAGCCGCAGCGCGGGAAATCACCGGCGAAACCGATTACGAGAAAATGGCCGCGAAGCTCCTGGCTCTCGGCCCGAAAATCGTGGCGGTCACGATGGGCGCGGAAGGCTCCTTGTTGGCCAGTGCCGACACCATGGACCTTGTTCCCGCTTTCCGCATCAAGGTTATCGATAGCACCGGTGCTGGCGACGCCTTTATGGGCGGGCTTTCTTACGGGCTATTGCAAGGCTGGGAGCTGCCTGACGTCGCCCTATTTGCCAATGCCTGCGCCGCACTGTGCTGCAGTAAGGTAGGCGCCCGTGCGATGGGAAGGCGTGCCGACGTCCTCGCGCTCGTAAAATCGCAACGCCCCGCGGATGCTTCCGCTTTCTGAATGAGCGGCGCGATCGTCCGCACGCTCCGACCGGCACTTGACGCTTGCACCCGGCTCGATCCGGCAACTATACTTTTATCCTCCACAAAAAAAGACGCCTTAAACCGAAGCGCGACTGAGCGACGCTCCCATGCGAAGCTGCGTTCACGCGCACGGCTGTGCAATCACGATGGATGAGAAGGAAGGACTCTCATGAGCATGGACTCAAAAAACACTGATCGTTCTCAGGCTTCACCAGAGCCGCGCCGCGAAAAAACTCCCGCGGAGAGAGTCATGTCGCCCGTGGTTTATCAACTGGCCGGAATGGACGCGGTCGCGGTGCATTCAAACTCGAAATACAGTGACGTCGACAATCCATTTCTTCTGATGGACGTTTACTTGCCGGGACGCACAAAGGGGGACCTGCGTCCTGTCGTTCTTTTCATTCACGGGGCCGCAGGTGCGCAATATAAGCCGAAAGACTGGGGACTCTTTCAGTCGTGGGGGCGTCTCGTTGCTGCTGCCGAAATGGTCGCCGTGATGTTCACGCATCGGCTTGGCTATCCAAAGCCTTTGCTGGCCGAAGCAGCTCTCGATTTGCGTAACGCTTTGGATTACATTCGCTCCCATGCTGATTCTTACGGTGCCGACCCAAACCGGATAGGGCTGATTGCCTGGTCGGGAGGCGGCCCCTTGCTGAGCATCGCAATGCGGGACAAACCGGAATTCATCCGCTGCTTGGTCGCATTCTATGCATACCTCGATATCCAGCGATCGCCATCGCATATCGAGAACGAAAGTGCCGATACGCTGAGAGCGTTCTCGCCAATCGCGCATCTTCAGGGAGACGAGTCTTCCGTGGTCCCGATGTTTGTCGTGCGCGCAGGCCAAGACGAGGTTCCGATGATGAACGAGTCCATCGATGGCTTCCTCGCCGCAGCAGTCGCGGCAAACGTGCCACTGACCTACATGAACCATCCCTTAGGAGAGCATGGCTTCGATAACCAAAATAACGATCACCGCTCCCGTGAAATCATTCGTGCGGCGCTAGCATTCCTAGAAGCGCATTTGAGTCCAGGCCCGCGTTGACGGTTTGAGGCCAGGGGAATAGTCGGAGTTAACGTCGCTCCCGAGGCTATCTCTTTTTTTCGTCCTTTTTCTCGTCCTTTTTCCCGCCTGTTATTTCTAAACCAGGTTGCGGATGAGAATAAGTCCCCGTCAGCTTTATCGGGATTTCCGCGCCTTTCGGTTTTTTCTTGAAAATCGCATCGAAGGGCTTCAGGAAGATGGACTTGATCCCCCCGCCGCCGACTTTGGAGAACTCCGCGTCGGTTTGCAGCACGCCGTGAAAATCAATTCGCTGGTTTAGCAGGTTGAAGGTTCCGTGCATGTAGGCGACGGCACCGGGAACGCTGAAAGAAATGTTTGTCAGCGTGGCCACGCCATTCCTGAGTTCGACGTGGCCTCTTAAATCCGCGATGGCCCTTGAGGAATCGTCGTCATCGTCATCTTGTTCATTTGCCTTATCTTTGTCCTCGACCTTTTTGCCGCGCGCCCGTTCGCTTAGATTATCGACTTCCTGCTGCGTCTTGGGTTGCGTAAAGTGGCCTTCGTCGATGCCAAAATCTCCAACCAGCACAACTTCCTGCTCAAAAGGCCGCCCCTCCGGTGGGACCGTGGCGTGCGCACGGAAACTGATGATTCCCGTGATGGGGGAACGTGGCTCCTTGATGAAGATCCGCAAGATGTCCTGAATACGGCCTCTGCTGGTATTTAGATCCAGCGACGTAACCTTGCCGGGATGGCCGGGGGTCCCTGCGACACTACCGCGTGCCAGAATGTTTGTTTTCGCGATCGTACTTTCCACACGCTCCAGCCGAACGTCGCCATTAAGCGCATCGATGAAAGAGTCGTACTTGGTATCGATCGGAACGCTGCGCGCCGCGCGACTGACCTTGAAGTCGGGAATGTCCACCGCCCCGTGCGCCTCGACTTGTGCCAGAGTTCCGTTGAAGTTGTCGTGGGCGGTTAGCAGGCCATCAATGCCGTCAAAAACCCCGAGGTATGCGTGCTCGAATTTGTATGTGCCGGAGACAGGCGTCTGCCCTGGATCGGCAGTGTTCCAAGGACCGAAATGTCCGTGCGATCGAATTTCGCCGGGCGGTATCGCGTTGAGAAACACGACGTCGTAATTGAATCCGTCCTTGCGACTCACCGAATTCAATCTCAGGGAGTGAATTTCAAAGCGCAGTGGCGCGGCGGTTTTGCGGGCGATCTCCAGCAGGGCGTTGTTGGCGACTACCTCTCCAACACGCGTCGAAGAAGGACTTTGATGCGACTGGCCGGCGGGCATGGACCCGCGAGGCGGGACGTGAATTTGCAGCCCCTCGACACTAATGTGCGCTATGTACCCTGGGCGCAACAGAAAATCCCAATAGTGCGCGCGTATAACCAATTTCTGCGCGGAAGCGAACGGAGGAGAGTCTGCCGGGGCACCAGCACGAATGAGGGCAGCACCTTCAGCCACGCAACCTGGATGGGGAAAAATAGTGCTGCGAAAGCGGGTGAAGGCAACCTTGCCGTGGAAGTCGTCCTGGAGCGCGGCAGTGACGCGCTCGCGCGAAAACGGCCAGTGATGCGCTAGAACGATAGCGCCTACGACGGCCAGGGTCGGAATCACGACGCTGGCTATGGCGAGCCACCGCCTATGTATCCGGTATGTTTGCCCGCGTTGCTGTGGATTGGGCTGTTCAACGACGACTGCGTGACTCTGGGACATCGAGCGCAAAAGTCAGCGAAGGCGGGTCAGTAGGTGCTGGCAAGTTCCTTCCTTTGGGATTTCGAGCGAAGCCTCCCGGTCTCTTGGTCAAATTCACGCATCCAAACAGCGCAAGCCTCGCGCTGTGCTGCGAATTTGCGCTTAAAGCTCGGCTCGGCTTTGGATTTTATGCACCAACCGGGCACATCATTCTCATCGAAGGTAACGCGGGCCACTTCTTCCTGGTTCTTGTTGAAGTAGATCAGAGTTGAAGAAAGCATGGAGTCCTCGGGTAGTCGTGCGAACAACTTAGCTGGCTGCGCCTTGCAGGTGGCATGGCGGCCGCGCTGCTGGGGAGGCAGCAATTAGACGCTGTAAGCGCGCGAAGGGACGCGACTCCGCATACAGGGAACTGAGTATGACGGCGCCCTCCTTAGGCAGTCAGCGAGCGATTGCCTGTCACTCTTGGGACATGCTGGTCATGACACTGCTCGGGAGTGCATTGCTTGCGCGCCTGAAGGTTCTCCCGGACAATATGTAGTTCTAGGAGGTGTGATTTTTTGGCTACGGCAAGCGATGTAGAGGTCGGCGCAGTGTCGGGGAAGGCAGCGACACAGTTTAATTCTCCCAAACGTTTTGTCGCTTATTTTTCAATGGAGATTGCGCTGGAGAACGCCATGCCTAGTTACAGTGGCGGTCTGGGCGTTTTGGCCGGGGACACCATCCGTGCCGCCGCGGACCTCCGCCTGCCGATGGTCGCGGTGTCTCTTCTCTACCGAAAGGGCTATTTTTCCCAACGCCTCGCCGAGGATGGCACGCAGACCGAGGACGCGGTGGAATGGCGCGTCGAGGATTTTCTGACCGAAGAGGACGCGCGAGTAACCGTGCCCCTGGAAAACCGCCGTATTGAGTTGCGAGCGTGGCGCTACTTGGTCAAGGGTGTGCGCGGTTTTGACATTCCTGTCCATTTCCTGGACGCGGATTTGCCCTCCAACTCCGAGGGTGACCGCAACCTCACCGGAAGCCTCTACGGCGGCGACGCTTACTACCGCCTCTGCCAGGAAGTGCTGCTCGGAATCGGCGGAGTACGTATGCTGCGCGCTCTCGGCTATAACGATTTAACGCGTTACCACATGAATGAAGGACACGCCGCTCTGCTCTCCCTGGAACTGCTGGGCGAAGAAGCCGAGAAAGCCGGCCGCACATCGATCCGCGGCGAAGACATCCAAAAAGTCCGCAGCAAGTGCGTTTTCACCACGCATACGCCCGTTCCCGCCGGGCACGACCGTTTCCCGATGGAATATCTGACCCGGGTGTTTCCGGATCAGAATGGCTTTTTCGATCTCAAGGATGCTTCATCGGTCGACCTCATGAAACGTGTGCTGCAAGCCGAGCGCGATTTCCCCGACTTGCAGGAGGCCGCACGCGCGGGGGCGTCGCTCAACATGACCTACCTCGCGCTGAGCCTGAGCACGTATGTCAATGGCGTTGCCAAGCTGCACGGAGAGACCTCGCGAAAAATGTTCCCGCAAGTGCCCATCGAAGCCATTACTAATGGCGTCCACGCCGCTACCTGGGCTTCGCCAGCTTTTCAGGAGCTCTTTGACCGCTGCATTCCCTCTTGGCGCGAGGATAACTACAGTTTGCGCAGCGCCTTGGGACTTCCTCCAGAAGAGGTCTGGGCGTCACATTTGCTCGCCAAGCACGAACTCTTTGAAACCGTGCGAAAGAAAACGGGCTTGGCACTTGATCCCGAAGCGTTCACTATCGGCTTTGCGCGCCGCGCTACAGGATATAAGCGCGCGGACTTGATTCTTTCCGATCTGGACCGCCTGCGGCAGATTGCCAAGAATGCCGGCAAGTTTCAGATTGTTTTTGCCGGGAAAGCTCATCCCCACGACGGCGGCGGCAAAGAAATTATTCGGAGGATTTATCAAGCCAAAAAGGCTTTGCGCAAAGCGGTGCCGATCGTGTTTCTCGACAACTACAACATGGACGTCGGCAGACAAATTACCGCGGGCGTGGATTTGTGGCTCAATACGCCCCAGTATCCGCTGGAGGCTTCCGGCACCAGCGGCATGAAGGCAGCGCTGAATGGCGTGCCTAGCTTGAGCATTCTGGATGGATGGTGGGTGGAAGGTCACATCGAAGGTATAACCGGCTGGTCGATCGGCGAGCCGCGGCTGCCAGGGTCAGCTCCTATCGACACGGACAATGCCAGCGAGGCGCAATCCCTTTACACCAAGCTGGAAAATATAATCTTGCCAATGTTCTATAAAGATCGTACGCGCTACTTGAGCGTCATGCAGCACGCTATTTCCATCAACGGATCGTTCTTCAACACGCAGCGCATGGTGCAGCAGTACGTCACCGACGCCTATTTGCGTTGAGCCCCAGCTGTTTGATCTTTTTCAGCAAGAGATTCATTTCCATCTGCGTGCCGACGGTGATACGCGCGAATCCACGCCCAATATCCTTGCTACGCTCACGAAGCGAGATTCCCTCGCGCTCCAAACGTTGAAATAATTGCGGGCCATCCGGCCCGAAATTCGCCAATAGAAAATTACCCGCGCTCGGAAAAGTCTTCACGCCCAAATCGTGCATCTCTTTTGCGAACCACTGTCGGCGCCGCTGGATCTCGCGGACGTGGCGGCGAATGGTCGCGCGATCGTTTACCGCGGCTTGTGCCGCCACTAGCGCCGCCACATTCACCGGAAACGGCGGCATCGCGCGGCGCAAATAGGACAGCGACTCGGCGCGAGCGATAACCGCGCCAAGTCGCAAACCCGCGAGCCCCGCGGCTTTGGAGAACGTCCGCGCGATGAATAAGTGCGGATACTTCCCAATCTTAGAGACGAGTGTCACGCCGGAAAATTCAGCGTACGCTTCGTCAATGACGACAACAGTCTTCCTCGCGGCCTGCAAAATCTTCTCGACGGCGCTGACTTCCAGCAGCGTTCCCGTGGGATTGTTGGGATTGGCAATGAATAACACGCGAGGCTTTCGTTTCAGCGCCGCAAGCACGCCAGACGTAGGGAATTCCATCTCTGGCCCGTAGCGCAACGCCTCCACGCTGGCGCCAAAAATCTCCGCGTAGTAGCGATACATCGGGAAGGTAGGCTCACAGATGAGAATGCTGGACCCGGGATCCACGAACGTATCGAAGAACACGCGCAACGCGTCATCCCCTCCGTTCGTGAGCAGCAGTTCTTCCGAGCACACACCGAAATAGCGGGCGAGCCGGTCGGCGCCCTTCTCGTATTCGGGATACATCGCGAACTGCTGGGCCGATATCTGCCGGAGCGCGTGGATCACTGCAGGTGAGCAACCCGCCGTGTTCTCGTTGAAGTCTAGCCGCACCTTGCCTTCGCGGCCCTCAGCTGGAGCTTCGTAGGTCCGGCGTTCGAGAATGGCCTTGCGCACAGGAAGCTGACCCGTCATGTAACAAACGGTAGCACAGGCGAGCTTCGCATCGGGCTCGTTTGGCGCCATACAAAGTGCGTGAACACGTTATTCAAGGACTCGGCTAGCGTGGGATGAGCAAACGTGGCCTCCCGCAAAGTGCAGGCGGCGAGCCGTTAAATGTCGAAAAAGCGCGGGTCGACCCTTTGAAATCGCCATTCAATGTTTTTCGGTTTGATCTTCTAGACGCACATGAGATCCTACCACTAGGAAAGAGTACGCCCATGCATCGGCTTAACCAATTCGACCGTTTTGCAGCGTTGCCGCTGCTTGGGAAGCGCGGCACCGGACACGCGTGGTCTGTCCATCCCCGCTAGCTCCCTCTCATCAGCACTCCTAACAAACTTTAACGGTTCCGGCTTTTGAACCGCATCGGCATGCTCCTGCACATCCGATTTGCGATCTGCGTGCACACGCCGAGGCACAAAGCGAAGCGCGTTGCGCTTCTTAGAAAAGGGATTGTCATGGTCAAAGTAACCGTAAAAGGCGGGACTCCGGAGGGGTGTGAGTCTTTGTGCCGCAGCTGCACCAATGGCCACATCATCACAGGATTTCGCGCGTCGGAAGAGCAGGTATTCTGCAGGACTTTCTATATCGAGCGTGAAATTCATTTTCCCGTCCGTATGTGCACGTTCTACGCCGACAAGCGATTGGCCACTAAGACTGAGATGGAGGAAATCGCTTGGCACTTGAGATCGACCAATGGAAAGCCGTGCCGGAATTTGGGCTTCGTTAGCTCGACTCCGGCAGGTCACGAGCCTGAGGTCGAGGAGAAAACGGAGTAACTGCAGTAACCAGAGATGGAACAAATTCTACACCGGAGGTCATTATGAGAGGAGAACGATTCACCGATCAGCACTGCTTTCGAGCGAAACAGCAAGCGCCGCAAAGGATACCCATCGGAAACGCACGTCAAACGCGGACACCGGGTGGTCCACGGCGATAAGGAACTGCTTGAGAAACTCGGTCGAAATGATCCTTGCCCTTGCGGTTCTGGCCGCCGTTTTCAAATGCTGCTGTCTTACGGACGGCAAACATGACGGGGCTAATCGTGCTCACTTTTTTCAGAGAGTAGAACGGTTTGCTCTCGTACTTTCGCTTTTTATTCGCTATAATAAAATCGGTAGAGGAAACGGGAAACGGCTGGCGGCTCCATTGCCTTAGGGCTCTCCCGGGCCGCCGGCCGTTTGATTTTCGGGCACCCTTTGCCCACCAGCTGCCCCTGGCAGCCAAACAGCCAAGTAATACGCCGGACACATGGCTGCGCAGGAAGTTGCGGCGGCCTGAAGCTAAGCACATACTCGAACAATGGGCGTCCTCTTCAACCACGGACTCCGAATCGCTTCGCTTTGCGCGTTCTCCTTGGCGGCCATCGCCCTATCCACGTCTGCGGATGAAATCCGGCTGAAAGACGGCAAGAAACTGTATGGTGTGATCGTCGCGTACGAAGGAAACATGTTCAAAGTCAAAACGGACTTTGGATATGTGCTGGTTGAGAAAGACAAGATTGCTTCGATCATCCCTGCCACATCAACAAGCTCAGAAGCACAGCCCGCGGCAAAGCCCGGGGCAGACCCATCGAAATCCGCATCCAGTGACCAGCCCAAGTCTGAGAACACCGTCGCGTCAACAGCGGACGCTTCGCCGTCCGCAAGCAACGCCAGTGCAAAGGTAATCATTCCTGGGGCGGCCAAGCGGGACAAGCCGGGCACAATATCCGGACGGCTCAATGGCGCGGTAAAACCGTCGCTGCCCCTAGTTGAGACAACGACTAGCGCAACGGCGCCAACGCTCAAGGGTTTGCCCATCGGCACCGCTGACCTTCCCCTCACGCCGGCCCAACCCGGGCCGCCGAAGAATCCGGACGTTGCCACGATCCGCGAGGACGTACGGGGCAACGTCTACACTAACTACACACACGGATTCCGGATGTACAAAGCGCCAAGCTGGCAACTCATCGACGACGCACGCAATGCGCTGCCAAACGCTATCGTTGCCATGGGCACCTCCAACGAATCGTCGCTAATGGTCGTCGGCCGTGAGAAAACTAAGCAGCCGCTCGATGCCGCGGCGGTCGCTGTCGAAAGCCGCCTGCACGACGTCTACGAAAATTATCAGCGCGTTTCGCAGCGCAGCACCGTTGTCGGCGGAGCGCCGGCCGTGGAATTTCGCTATCACGGAAAGGCCGATGAACACGACTGGTCCGGCATCCTGGTGGTGATCAGTCGCAACGGCGATGTTTTCACCGTCCTGGGCATGACCTATGCCGACAGCGATTTGATCCAAATCCAGGAAAACGTAATCGCCAAAGCCATTGCCAGCCTGAGTTTCGACGTCCCTGAATCAAAAAAGTAGGTTCGCCAAGGAAAACCCTTGCGGAGTCGTGTGGCTATTCCGCTGCTTAGTGAGACGAGGACGTTGCAGCGTGTTCGGAGGGTGACTTACGGTACTCGCGGATCAGCGCGATCAGCGCTTGAGCCGCACGCGGCAAGCTGCGGTCTCGCCGGTACACCAGCCCAAGCTCGCGGTACAGGTCGACGCCTTCCACATTGAGCAATTTCACTTCGCCCGCTTTCACCTGATCTTTGGCAAAGCTCTCGCTGATGAAAGAAACCCCCGCATCCGCTCCGACGAAACGTTTGATCATACCGATGCTGGGCAGCTCCATCGTGACGTGAATCCGTGAGCGGTACGGCCGGAACAACTTGTCCAGCACTTGCCGCGTAAATCCGGTGCGCGGGAAAATCAGCGGCTGCGACGCCACTTCCTCCAGCGTCAACTTCGATCGCAGCGCCAACGGGTTGCGCGTGCTGACCATGAACCGCAAGCGGTCGCGATGGATGTTGTGTACTTTGAGATTCGGTGATTTTGTCGGCAGCGTCACAATGCCAACATCGATCGAGCCATCCTCCACGCGCTGCAAGATTTTATGGCTAAAATTCCGGAAAATGCTGATGTGCACCAGCGGAAACCGCCGCTGAAACTCGGCAAAAATATCCGGCAAGAGATACAAGCAGGTCGCTTCGTTCGCGCCAAAGACCACCGGCCCCTGCACCACGTTGCCGCGATCCGCGACCAGCTGCACGGATTCATCGCGCAGCCGCAGCAGCTTCTCCGCGTACTCGAATAGCACCTCCCCGGCTGGTGTCAGCTCCACCGATTTCGCCGAGCGGTCCAGCAGTTTCGCGTGATATGCCTGCTCCAATTGCCGAATCTGCGCGCTCACGGCGGATTGCGAACGAAAGACTTTTTGCCCCGCGCGCGAAAAACTCTTCAGCTTGGCAACGTAGACAAATGTAGCGAGTTGATCGAAGTCCATGGGTGAATCGCTCGACGTGGATTATAACGGAATCGAGGCGTCGCGCGCGGTCGTAGTTCTCTTTCTAGGCATGCAGCGCTGCCTGTGAAATTCCGGAAAGCTCCGGAGCAACCAGCAGAGGCTCGCCATGCGCTAAACGCTGCAAACGCTCCAGCACAGGCTTCCAAGTGTACGCAACGGTTCCCTGAAAATGTACTGGCTGCACACGAACCAAGGGCAGCGTGCCCCTCCTCGATAACAAGCGCACCGCGCGAGGACTAGCGGTGAAACGCTGATGCGCTTCCAAAGCGCGCCGCAGCCACACTTGCTCTTCGACCTCTGTTTCCGCCAGCGTCACGAATTCGCGGTGCAGAACATCCTCCGCCTCGGCCCGTAATACGTACGCGAGGCCTCCGGTCATACCCGATCCAAAGTTTAGTCCGAGCGGCCCGAGCACCAGAACCACGCCGCCCGTCATATACTCGCAGCCGTGCTGGCCGACGCCTTCCACTACCGCCAGCGCCCCGCTGTTCCGAACACCAAAACGTTCGCCCCCGCGCCCTGCAATGTACAGTTGCCCGGACGTAGCTCCATATAGGACAGTATTCCCAGCGAGCACATCGCCACGCCGCGAAGCCGCCGAGCCGGCCGAAATTGCAATCGTTCCGCCAGAAAGCCCTTTACCAACGTAATCGTTCGCTTCGCCGGACAATTTCAGTGTGATGCCATCCGCAAGGAATGCTCCGAAGCTCTGCCCCGCCGACCCAACAAACGCCTGCGCGAACTCCTGATCCGAACAGCGCTCCTGCGCTCGCCGCCGCATCAATTCCCCACTGAGACCTGTCCCAACGCTGCGATCCGAGTTGTGAATCGCCTGCGGCTCGGATTGCGGAGCCAGCGCATTGCTGAAATGCAGCGAATCCTCCAGCGCGGCCGAATGGTCTGTGGGAACCTGCTGCGGCGCCACCCGGCGCGCCTCCGAAATCGGCACCACCAGGAATGCATCCATTCCTGACCGCGTTCCCAAGCGGTCGTACCACCCTCGAAGTTCTCCAAGCGAGCGCACGCCAAGCTGCGCCATGCGTTTGCGCACTTCCTCGGCCAGCGCTCGGAAATAGGCCACCACCATCTCCGGGTTCCCATTGAATCGTAGCCGCAATTTTTCGTCCTGCGTTGCGATCCCCACCGGGCACGTGTTCAGGTGGCACTGCCGCGCCATCACACAGCCAATCGCCAGCAGCGAGGCCGTCCCAAATCCAAACTCATCCGCGCCAAGAATCGCGGCAATCAAAATATCCCGTGAAAATTTCAGGCCTCCGTCCACGCGGAGAGAGAGACGTGAACGGAGGCCCGCGCGAACCAGTGTGTCGTGTGTTTCGCGCAAACCAATTTCCCACGGCAGCCCCGTGTTCTTGATCGAGGTCAGCGGCGAAGATCCCGTTCCGCCGTTATGCCCGCTGATGGTGATGACGTCCGCGCCCGCCTTCGCCACGCCCGCAGCAATAATTCCCACGCCCGCACCCGAAACCAATTTCACTCCGATGCGCGCCTGCGGATTGACTGTGCGCAAATCGTGGATCAGCTGCGCCAAGTCCTCGATGCTGTAAATATCATGATGCGGAGGCGGAGAAATCAGTGGCGTTCCCGGCGTAGCGTGCCGAATGCGCGCGATGTATTCCGTCACTTTGCGCGCGGGAAGCTGTCCGCCTTCCCCGGGCTTCGACCCCTGGGCCATTTTGATTTCTAGCTCCTGCGCGTGCACAAGGTAATCCGCGGTCACTCCGAATCGCCCCGAAGCCACCTGCTTGATCTTGTTCGCCGCGTTCGGCTCGCGCCGGTACAGCGAAGGATCCTCGCCGCCTTCCCCCGTGTTGCTGCGACCACCCAGCGAATTCATCGCCAGCGCAAGGGTCCGGTGCGCCTCAAGGCTCAGCGACCCCAGCGACATCGCCTGCGTGCTGAATCGCCGCACAATCGCGTCGACCGGCTCAACTTCATCCACTCCGACGGAAGGCGACGGCACCGTCTCCAGCAGGTCGCGCAAAAACACTGTGCCTTGGCTCTCCGCAAGCTCCTCGAAAGCGGAGAATTTTCCGGAATCTGGCGCCTTCACATGCGCATGCATGCGTCGCACAATTTCCGGTGAATTCGCGTGCAACTCCGCGCCCTTGCGGAACCGATACAATCCCGCATCCGACATCTCATGAGCAGTTCCCGAAAACGCCGCCCGGTGCATGCGCAGATAATCGCCAAGCAGTTCATCCAGGCTCTTTTGCCCGGGAAAATCCGCGGCATCCTCAAAAAATTCCGCGCAAAGTTCTTCCGACAACCCGACAATCTCAAACAGATGGCTGTTCCGGTAGCTCGCCAGTGTCGAAACGCCCATTCTTGCAAGCACTTTTAGCAAGCCGGCATTGATCGCCGCACGCATTTTCCCTGTGCCGCCCGGCTCCAGCGATTCCGCGAACTGCTCGGCAAGATACGGCACAACCGCGCTCGCGCCAGCTGCGACCAAGAGCGCCACGTGATGGGTATCAAAAACCTGCGCCGATTCCACAATCAGCGGCACGTCCCACAACCCTTCGCGTACCATCGCCTTCCACACCGCCGCCGTCGCCAATAGCGCTGGAAGCGCCGCGCGCTCACCGCTAATCGCACGATCAGAAAGGAGGAGAAGCCCCGGACGCGCGCTGCCGCTCAGAGGGGTAGTCAACTGAGCCAAACTGCAGCGTGCACCCGGGACTTCGTTGGGGGCGGAAAAAGTAAAATCGATATTTTGGACAGGACCAAATGTCGCGGAGAGCTCAGCTAACTGCTGTGCACCAATCACCGGACTCGGCAGCACAATCCCATTCTTCAGATGCACCGCGAGCGACATCACGTGCGATTCCCTGAGTGGATCAATCGGTGGATTCGTCACCTGCGCGAAGCGCTGCTTGCAGTAATCCCAAAGCGTCCGCGGCAAGGTCGAGAGGAATGCCGGAGGCGCGTCGTCCCCCATGCTCCAGTTTGCTTCGTGCCCTTGCACTAGCGGCGAAAACAAAATCTTGAATTGGTCTTCGGTCCAGCCGGCCGCCGCGGCCATCCGCTCCGGACGCTCCACTTTTTCCGCAGCCGGTCCGCCGGACGCACCGAGTTGCCGCACAACCGGAAGCATGCTGCGCGATTGTAGCGTAGCCAATCTCTTCAGAATTTCGCGATAGCGAAACACCGCGCCGGTCGCGGGATTCGCCAGTATCATTTCTCCGGGGCCGAGCCGCTGCCTCTCGGCAATGCGCGACTCCTCCAAATCGATAATCCCCACTTCAGAGCCCGCGATAAGCAGGCCGTCATGCGTGAGTGTGTAGCGCAATGGGCGCAATCCATTGCGATCCAGCTTCGCGCCAACAAATTGCCCGTCGGAAAAGACCAGCGCCGCCGGCCCATCCCACGGTTCCCCGTGTTGCGCGAGCGACGCCAGCGCACCTCGCACATCGCGCGACAGCAGCGGATCATTCTCAAATGCAGGAGGCACCATCGATAGCATCGCCGCGTCCGCCGAAAATCCTTCCAACAATTTCAACTCGAAGGCATTGTCGAAACTCGCCGAATCGCTGACGTTTTCCTCCAGCAGTCGCAGCCACGGTCCCGCGCTAAGTCGCGCTCGAGTCTCCCGCTCTTTCGCGCGCATCCAGCGCCGGTTGGAAATGATCGTATTGATTTCGCCGTTGTGCGCCACATATCGGAACGGTTGCGCCAGGTGCCAGGACGGCTGCGTATTCGTCGAGTATCGCTGATGAAAAACCGCGAAGGTGGTGGCAAAAGCCCGGTCGCGCAAGTCCTCGTAGAACTGAGGAAACTGCCAAGGCGTCAGCAAACCCTTGTACACCACCGTCTGCGAAGAAAGTGAACAGATATAGCAGCGCGCCGGCAAGAGTGACTCCGCACGTTTCCTCAACAGCGCCAGTCGCCATTCAAACCGTCCCACACCGCGCGCCGGGTGAAACGGTTCCACAAAAAATTGCCACGTTTCCGGCATGGTCTCCAGCGCCAGCCGCCCCAGCGAGTTTGTGTTTACCGGAACCCGCCGCCAACCCAGCACCCGCAGGCGCTCCACGTCCGCTGCAGCTTCAACAGCGCGTCGAGCATCCTCCGCCTCGCCACCTGGAAAAAACACGAAGCCCAACCCGAATACATCCGGCAGCGCAATTCCCTGCTCTCCGGCTCGCGCACGAAAGAAAGCCTCCGGTATGGAGGTCAGCAGCCCAGCCCCATCGCCGCTAGCTCCATCCGCATCCACACCTCCGCGGTGCGTCAAGCGCTCCAGCGCGGTCAGCGCGTGCTCAATAATGTCGTGACTTGGTGCCCCGCCAAGGCGCGCAATGAACCCTGTCCCACAAGCGTCGTGGTCTGGGTGGCCCCAATGAGGGTGAGGGCACATGGTTGTTTATCGAACGCCAAGGCACCCCTTGTACAACGCAGAATTTGCATTCGACCAATCGGATTTTGTGAGCCAGCCGTATAGGCAGCTTCAGTCGGGTAACCATTTCGGAACAATGGGCGCCAAGCGGGCATCTACGGCGTCGGTTTGCAGGCAAGATGGGTGTAATAACTCGTTTCAAATCAACCTGAAGCTGGGCAAAGGATGCACGCAGTGCGCGAAACCATTAGCGCCCAAAAGACGGAAATGTTCTCCGTGGTGGGTTTGACCTTGGACGAGGTTTCATCGGGGTCGCTGCCGCATCTTCAGCTAGCCAAAACCCTCGACGCTCGAATGACCAAGAGCAATTTCCGATACGCGGAAAGAATCTTGGTTTATACGACGATCGAAACAGACACCCACGGCTTGGTCGCCAGAACGAAGTACAGACAGCAGGGTCAGTTTCTCGTGTTTCTGTACTTTAATGACACCGCGGTAGAGGCCTGCAAGGAAATCGGAATCTCCGTCCGAATTCTGGAGCGCATCGGCGAAAGCGAGCTTCCCGCCCGCCGCGCCACGGTGATCGACCGGCCTTATTTGGCCCCCGTGTCGAAGTAGCTGCCGCTTGCGTCCAGTAACGCGTAAATTTCTAGAACTTGGTAGCTTCCGAAAAATGAAAATCGCGGATTTTCATCGCCGGCACCACCATCTCGAAAGCCTCTTCCCCCGTGGCCCGCACCGCCGGTCCCATCATCTCCACGTTCCGCAGCATCTCCAGAATTGACTGATTAAACCGGAAATTCCGCACCGCCGAACCGACCCGGCCCCTTTCTACCAGGAATAGGCCGTCCCGCGTCATCCCCGTCATGATCTTCTCGTAAGGATCGACCTCCCGGATGTACCAAAGCCGCGTCACCAGCAGCCCTCGTTCCGTAGAAGCAATCATTTCCTCCAACGAAGACCTCCCGCCCGAAAAAACCAGGTTCATTGGCGCTTCACCGTACTCGTTCGGCAGCATGAACCCGTGACCCGTGGGCTTCTTCCTTTCCAGTTTCGCGGAAGCTCGTGAGTACACCAAATTTTTTGGCACGCCCTGATCAACCAACAGCACTCGCTGCCGCGGAATCCCTTCTCCGTCGAAAGGCGCGCCCAACTGCGACGGGTGGTAAACATCGTCCACAATGCTGATGTTCTTCCCGAACACCTGCTTGCCCATGCGCCCGTTGAAGCAAGACCGCTTGTCCCGCAGCGCCGTGGCCGCAAAGTCGTAAAACAGAAAACCCACCAAATCCAGCACAGCCGCAGGCTCGAGAATGACTATGTACCGCCCCGGCGCAAGCTCGCGTGCCTCGGTAGCGTGGTGCGCTTTCTCGCTCGCCCGCTGCGCCAGTCGCTGCGGGTCGATCTCCGCGACATTCGCCGAGTTTTCCTTCGCCCAGCTCGCGGCCGAACCCTCCTGCATGGTGATGGAAAACACCGCGTGCGTATCGCGATACGCGGCAAGCAGCCCGCGCGAATTACTCATCGCGCTTTGCGATTGCGCGCTTGAGAATATCCCCGCCGCGGTCTGCCCTTTCTTGACCGCCAGGTCGCAAGCCCGCCGCACCGCACGCGCGCGATCTTCCGGCGTCAGCATCGCAGTCTGCTTGATGAACCGGTTGACCCTGTGATATCGCTGCTTACCCGCCATCGTCAGCAACTGGGGATTTTTCGGCTGGCTGTGCGCCAAAGAGAGAGAGGCCTCGATGGCCGCCCGCAGCGAGTCTTCATCTGTGCGATTCGTCGTGACCCGCGCCGTTCGCTGCTCCACTTGCGTTCGCACCGACACGTTCAAAGTGTGTTCCGCCACGTTCTGGTGAATCCCGTTGTTCGCAAAGCGTGTCAGTGCGCTAATCGTCTCTTCGACGTGTACCTCTGTCTCTGCAACACCAATGGAATTAGCCAGCCGAAGCACTCTATCGGCGACGCTGCGAAGCTCGCGCTCCGCCATTAATTGCTGCTTGGAAACCGCAGCGACGCTGGTTTTGCGGATCGCGCTCATTGTTTGGTCATTGTTTGGAGAAGGCCGTGCCAATCCGCACGTTGCGAAACCGCGAAGGTGACGCCCCGTGGCCCGTTCCCATCGTTTGCATCGGCTGGCCCTTCCCACAATTCGGCGTGCCCCACAGCGTCCAATGCTCGCGATTGCAAATCGCATCGCACGAATTCCAGAATTCTGTGGTAATCCCGCTGTAGCTCGGATTCTTCAACATCCGCCCACGCTTCCCACCCTTGATTTCCCAGGCAATTTCCGTGGAAAACTGAAATTGATACCGCCTGTCATCGATCGACCACGAACGATTCGTCTCCATCACAACCCCGTCATCCGTGTCGGCCACAAGATCGTCGTACGTCCATGTGCCGGGCAACAGGCTCACGTTTGTCATGCGAATAATCGGCAAACGATTCCAGCTTTCCGTGCGCATCGTTCCAGAAGAACGCTTAAGCCCAACCAGATGCGCGGTCTCGCGATTCGAAAGATATCCGCGAAACTGTCCTGTCTTGATGATGTCCGTGCATTGCGCCGGCACACCTTCATCGTCATAAGCAAAAGTGCCCAGCCCCGGCCCGTGCTCCAGCCGCGCATCCGCCACGACATTTACAATGTCGGACGCGTAACGAAGTTTGTTCAACTGATCGAGCGTAAGAAAACTCGTGCCTGCAAAATTCGCTTCCTGACCCAGCACGCGGTCCAACTCAATCGGGTGCCCCACCGACTCATGAATCTGCAACCCCAGCTGGCTCCCGCCTAAAATCAGCGTCCCCGTTTCCTGCGGGCATTGCGCCGCCGAATGCAATGCCACCGCTTCTTCCGCGATCACTGGCGCATGCTTCAGTAAATCCAACGACTCCACCAACTCATATCCCTGCAAAGCATGCTGCCCGCCAAAACTGTTCGGATACGACCGCTTCTGGATTTCGTCGCCCTGAAAGGCAGTAGCTGCAATCCCGCAGCCCGTTATTACCTTCCGCTGGTGAATCCGCGAACCTATGCTCGATGCAAACCACGAATCAATCTTCCGAAACTGCATGTCTGTCTCGGTAAGCGTGACGCCCTTCACGCGCCGCATCTCCGCGTCCGCCGCAAGCAGCAGCGCCAACTGGGTCTCCAGCGGAATTTCAAACGGATCCTTACGAAACGGGCTCTGCCAGCTATCCACGTAAGCGTCTTCCGGCGCCATCACCACGTCTTCACGCTTCGCCAATGCTGAAGCCTTCGCAATCGACACCGCCTGTGCCGCGCAAGCCGCCACGCCCTCGCGTGTCAACCGGTCCGTCGAAGCGAATCCCCATGCCCCGTTCGCCAGCACACGAACACCAAGCCCAATCGATTCCGACTGCGCCAGGGTCCCTACTTGCCCATTTTTCGTAGTCAAGTCGCGCTGTCGCAAATGCATCACGCGCACGTCCGCGTAAGAAGCTCCTCGGGTTTTTGCGGTGTCAAGCGCTGCGCTGGCCAGATCGTACATGCGGAAGAAGCGGCTCCAGAATTTCTACTTGCCACCCGCGTCAGACGGAACCTCTATGATGTCATCGAGCACGAATTTGTGTCCATCCCAGCGATAAACGGCCTGCTAAGACGCCCTGGGAGACCTGCTGCGCGTGAAGGGTTGCTCAGCGTGAGTGATTAGGTGCCTTCTTGCCAGGAGGCAAGGTAATGCTCTTGTTCGGGCGTCAACTTATCCAGTTTGTGGCCCATGGATTCGAGCTTTAGGCGTGCGATCTCGCGGTCGAGATGTTCAGGCACCACATAGACGTGTGGTTTCAGCGTCTTGTAATTTTTCAGCAGGTATTCCGCCGAGAGCGCTTGGTTCGCGAAGCTCATGTCCATCACCGCGGCAGGATGCCCTTCCGCCGTAGCCAGGTTCACTAGCCGGCCTTCACCCAGCAAATACACTTTGCGATTGCCCTTCAGCACGTATTCATCCACCAGCGGCCGCACTTCGCGCTTGCCGTTAGATAATTTCTCCAGCGCCGGTATGTCAATCTCCACGTTGAAGTGCCCGGAATTGCAAACCACCGCGCCATTCTTCATCACATCAAAATGTTCGGAGCGAATCACGCTCTTGTTTCCAGTCACAGTGATGAAAACATCGCCTTCTTTCGCCGCATCGGCCATCGGCATCACGCGGAATCCATCCATCACCGCTTCGATGCCCTTGGTCGGATCGATTTCCGTGATGATAACGTCCGCGCCATGCCCCTTCGCGCGCATCGCAATGCCGCGCCCGCACCACCCATATCCAGCAATCACCACCTTCAATCCAGCAAGGAGAAGGTTCGTCGCGCGAATCACCCCGTCCAGCGTCGATTGTCCAGTGCCGTAACGATTATCGAAAAAATGTTTGGTCTGCGCGTCGTTCACCGCGATGATCGGATACTTCAGCGTGCCATCCTTGGCCATGGCCCGCAGCCGGATCACGCCTGTCGTCGTTTCTTCCGTGCCAGCGATTACGTTCGGCACGAGGTCGGTACGCTTGGTCAGCAGCATGGTGACCAAATCCGCGCCATCGTCCATGGTGAACTGCGGCTTATGCTCCAACGCCGCGCTCAGATGCGAGTAGTAAGTTTGATTGTCCTCGCCCTTGATCGCATAAGTGGGAATGTTGAAGTCGCGGTTCAGCGAAGCCGCCACTTCGTCCTGCGTGGAAAGCGGATTCGACGCGCACAACACAACGTCCGCGCCGCCGTCCCGCAACGCGATCATCAGGTTCGCCGTTTCGCTGGTGACGTGCAAGCAAGCCGACGCGCGCAGTCCCTTCAGCGGCTGCTCCTTCGCAAAACGCTTGCGAATGATCTCCAACACCGGCATCTGCTGCGCCGCCCACTCGATCTTGCGCTTGCCGGCCTCCGCCAGCGAAATGTCCTTCACGTCGCCTTTTTTCATTTCCGCGATAGCCAAAGTGGTGCTCCTCAACTTTGAAATTCCCAATTGCTAAATCAGGAAAGGTCCGTTCGGGCGTTGCCGAATTTATACGAGCTTATGCTCGAGCGCCCACTTCGACGCTCGCGCTCGTGTTCGCGCCCAAGCCGGCGGCCTTGCGCAACGCGGCAGCGCGATCCGTGCGCTCCCAGGTAAAGCCAGGACCGCTCCGCCCAAAATGTCCATACGCCGCCGTCGGCTTATAGATCGGCCGGCGCAAATCCAGCGCCTCGATAATTCCCTTTGGTGTCAGCGCGAAATTCTCGCGGACCAGCGATGTGATGCGCTCTTCCGGAACGCTCTCCGTGCCAAACGCGTCGACCATAACGGAAACCGGCTCGGCTACGCCGATAGCGTAAGCAAGCTGCACTTCCGCCTTGCTTGCCAATCCCGCAGCGACGATATTCTTCGCGATGTAGCGCGCCATGTAGCACGCCGAGCGGTCCACCTTGGAGGGATCCTTGCCGGAGAAGGCCCCGCCGCCGTGACGGCTGTAGCCGCCGTAGCTGTCCACAATAATCTTGCGCCCCGTTACACCCGCGTCGCCCATCGGCCCGCCGATCACAAAGCGTCCCGTCGGATTGATGTGATACTTCGTGTTGCGATCCAGCATCGCGGCCGGAACGATGGGGCGAATCACGTGCTCCATGACCGCGTCGTGCAAATCCTTTGTCGAGACTTTCTCATCGTGCTGGGTGGAAATCACCACGGTGTCCACGCGCGACGGGCGTCCATTGCGGTATTCGATACTGACTTGGGATTTTCCGTCGGGGCGAAGGAAATTGACTTTTTTGGACTTGCGAATCTCGGCGAGGCGCTGCGTAAGGTGGTGGGCTAGCTGGATGGGCATAGGCATTAGTTCTTCGGTTTCATCGCAAGCGAAACCAAACATCAGCCCCTGGTCGCCCGCGCCGCCAGTGTCGACGCCCATGGCGATATCCGGCGACTGCCGCTTCACGCAGCACATGACCGCGCACGTAAGCCCATCGTAGCCGTAAGTGGCATCGTCATAGCCGACGCCGCGAATCGTGTCGCGCACCAAGCTGTCGTAATCCACGTGCGCGCTGGTGGTGATTTCTCCGGCCACTACGGCCAAGCCGGTGGTCACCAGCGTTTCGCACGCCACGCGCCCCGTGGGGTCGTGCCGCATTACTTCATCGAGGACAGCGTCCGAAATTTGATCAGCGATTTTATCGGGATGTCCTTCGGTAACGGACTCGGAGGTAAATAAGAAATTGCGTAATCCTTCGCTCAAAACAGGATCTCCTTTTTCAAATGCTCCCAAGCTGGAGTGCCAGACGGCAATGATAAGTGCGCTGAGAGCATAGCCCTAGTGGGAGCTTAATTTTCCGCGTTATATGCGTATCTTGGTAAGCTACCATCCCGGCCGGGAAGAAGCAACGAATTGAACTAAACGGCGATATAGCACATTAAGTGGCGAAAATCGCAGGTTGAATGGCGTCGTCGCCCCTCGCTGGCTAGCAGTTCCTCGCGAGTCAACTGGCAGCCGGCGTAGACTCCGGACTTGGATACCACCCGCATCTCTTGCGCGATTGCTCAGGACGCAGGCTGAACCTGTCCGCCACGAGACTTGATGGCGGCCAGGATGGTGAGTACGACGAAAATAACTAACACCGCGAGTTGCGCTTCCTTGAACGGCGCCTCGGTTTTGGTGGGAGCAAGCACCTTAAGCGCCGGCACCTTGTCAAAGAGTTGTGCGACCAGCACGAACACATTCAGGTAGAGAGCCACCATGGCCATAACCGCGTAGACCCGCCGCCAGGCGCCCGCCAGATGCCGGCCGTAAAGTGCGTAGATGGCAACTGTAAGCACTACGAGGGAAATAATCCCGACGGCGTGAGATGGCAAAAAACGATGGAAGGGAAACAAGAATCCGGTCACACTCGTCGCCACCGTCGTCCAAATAAAGACGGCGGTCCAGCCTTTAAGCGGCTTCGAGGCGAACAGGCCGAACATCACCCCGAACCCGGCGAGGATCCCAAGCAAGCTCAACAAAACGTGCACGAAGGTTAAGATCGTCATCCCAAAGATCATAAGTGCTCCTTTCGCGGAATTCCCAAGTGCCCGGCCGAAGGACCGCTAACATACACATGCCACCGGCAGGATGCAATCCGCTGGAGTAGTCGCTTGGAATACAGCCAAGATTGGCTGTGCCAGGTATTTTATGCGGCGGCGGTGTCGTCGTCGTCCGGTTGGATTTCGAGCTTGCCTTTGGTTTTTTTAGCCATCAAATAAGAGCGCATGAAGGGGTCGAGGTCGCCGTCGAGGACTCTGTCAACGTCGCCGACTACGAATTTGGTGCGATGGTCCTTGATCTGGCGGTAAGGCTGCATCACGTAGGAGCGAATCTGGCTCCCGAAAGAGATATCCATCTTGGTTTCGTCGAGCCGATCCGTTTCCGCTTTGCGCTTTTGAATTTCGAGATCGTAAAGACGGGAGCGAAGCATCTTCATGGCCAGTTCGCGATTTTTGTGCTGGCTGCGCTCGACCTGACAACCGACCACAATGTTCGTAGGAAGGTGCGTGATGCGCACGGCGGTCTCGACTTTGTTGACGTTCTGACCGCCTTTGCCGCCGGAACGGAACGTATCGACACGCAAATCCTCGGGGCGAATGTTGATCTCGATCTTGTCATCGACTTCCGGGATGACGAAAACCGACGCGAACGAAGTGTGCCGGCGCGCGGCTTGGTCAAACGGAGAGATGCGCACGAGGCGATGCACGCCAGCTTCGCCGACCAGCATGCCGTAGGCGTTTTCCCCGGCAAATTGGATTGTCGCGTTCTTGATGCCAGCTTCTTCGCCAGGCGTCTCGTCGAGAACGATAGCGCTCATGCCTTTGCGCTCCGCCCAGCGGAGGTACATGCGCAGCAGGATGGAGGCCCAGTCTTGCGACTCCGTGCCGCCCGCGCCGGGCTTGATGGTCATAATGGCGTTGAGATGGTCGCTTTCGCCGGAGAGTAGCGTCTTGGTTTCCAGGTCGGCAATGTAATTTTCCGCGTTGTTTAGCTCGCGGTCCAACTCTTTCAGCAGATCATTGCGCTGCTCGGCGTTGGTCTCTTCCTGCGCGAGATGGATGTAGGTATCAAGGTCGCCGGAAAGCGAAGCAAGCTTGTCGTCGGCGCCGATTTGATCTTCGGAGCGTTTGCGATCGCGCAGTACGGATTGCGCGGCTTCCTGATTGTTCCAAAAGTCCGGCGCAGAAATGCGGGCTTCGAGCGATTTCAAGCGTTCGCGATGAGGAGCGGCGTCAAAGATAGCTCCGAACCATGGTGATGCGGGGCTTGAGGAGTTCGTAACGATGTTGGAGATCTTCGAGAATCATTAGATGGACGCGCCACGCAGCTAACTGCTGGTCACCAGCGACGGCGGAATCTCTTCCACCGGGATCAGCAGTTCCTCGCGCGCAGTGTTTCCTTTCTTGAAGTTTAAGGTTAACAGAATAACGGAAACCAGGATGCAGAGCCAAGCGAACCAATCCCCGAAACGCGTATAGAACGTTTCGTCGGTACGAAAATCGTATGGCAAATCAACGGCGGCGCGAACGTCGGGAGGAAGCGGATTGAATACCCGCCCGTACGGATCGACGCTAACGGTGAATCCATTATTCGTGACGCGCAGCAGCCAACGCCGATTTTCGACGGCGCGCACCCGAGCCATGCGGAGGTGCTGCTCGGGCGCTGCGGAGCGGCCGAACCAGCCATCGTTCGAAATGTTAATGAGCAGATCGGCGCCCTTAGCAGCAAAGTGGCGAACTTCCCCGGGATAAATTGCTTCGTAACAGATGAAAGCGCCGAAGGTGTAACCATCGGAAAGCTGCGCGACAGAATACTTGCTGCCTTTGCGAAAGCTGCCAATTTCGTCGGAGACACTGGCGGCAACGCTATGGATAAGTGGAAAGGGCTCGTATTCGCCGAAGGGGACGAGATGAATTTTGTCGTACACGAAAATTTTTTGCCCCTGCGCGTCTATAAGAATCGCGCTGTTGTACGGGGCAAGCGCCGCGTGCGGGCTCGCAGCCGGCTCGGACGTGGGCTCCCACTCAATGACTCCGGCGAGAAAGGGATGCTGGAAATGGATGGCGAGCAGTGAAGCGTGCCGCGCGAACTGCGGGTCCTCGAAGGAAAAGGGAGCGGGCGCTTCGGGCCAGACGAGAAGATCAGTGGAATGATTGGAAGGAGCGAGGCTCAGTTGCTCGACTTCTTCGAGGTCTCGCGTGTGCGTCTGGAACCAGTCCTGCGGATAAACGGGAGCTTCGGGAAAATTCGGCTGGACGGCGCGCGCGTAATGATTCGCGGAGGATCGTGGGATGAAACGCGGCCCGACAACCATGATGGCGATAACGAGAACAGCTGCGGCGGCGAGAATCTTGACACGAGTTTTTGAACGTGGCGCGGGGGCCAACACCGTCCAGGCGAGCAGCGCATTGAACGCGGCGACGAGGAACGAAAGGCCCCAAATTCCGGTTACGGTGGTGATTTGAAGAAGGGCAAGATTCGCGGAGGCCGGATAGCCTAACAAATTCCACGGAAAACTGATTTCAGGAAGGTGCGCCAGAATAAATTCGAAACTGACCCACAAAAACGGTGCTGCTATGCAGGCCAGCGCGAGGCTGCGCTGCGCAACGCGGCGGACGCACCACGCAAAGCCACCAGTAAGCGTGCCGAAAACCGCGCCGATGAGGAACAGGATGCCCCAGCCCCCCAAGCGGGACAAACCGCCATGAACCGCCAGCACCGTAGCAATCCATGGTATGGACGTGAAAACAAAAACCAGCGAGTGCACGAAGCCGCAGACAAAGGCGACGCGCGGACGTGCGTCCAAAACGACCACGAGCAACAGTCCAATGCACAGCCAGGAGTAGATGCCGAAATAATATCCGGTGTAGGAAAGAGACAAGGCCGCGCCGGAAACGGCGGCGCAAAGCAAACGGAAAGCGGCGGGAGTTGCTGATCCCGGGTAAGGAGGAAAAAAACTAGTCCAGGAACGCGGGGACATCAATGCTTCACGATAGCCTTGAAGCCGGCGCCCTCGAGGCCTTTTCTGGTAGCGTCGGCGGATTTTTGGTCGGCATAGGGACCGACCTGCACGCGGTAATATTTGTCTCCCTGAGGAGCACTGACGAAAGCTGGAAATTTTTTCTTTTGCAGGTGAGCCGCGAGGCTTAAAGCATCGGACTCGCGGCGCAGCGCGGCAACTTGCAATGTATACGAGCCGGACGGAACCACGGGAGCGGCGGCTTTTCCATTCTTGCCTCGCGCCGACGTTGAAACAGGGCGCGCACTCGGTGCGCCCGCGGCCCAAGCCGGTTTCAGATTGTCATCAGCGGAAGGCTTGCCGGAATTGTAGAAGCTCCAATCCGAATTAGGCTGAGACGTGGTGTCCGTAGCGGGATCAGAGTCACGCCGCTTTTCGACCGGGCGCTTTGCGGCGGGATCGGACTTGGGCGCCACCGGGGTGGGCAGCAGCGTGCGCGGATTGGATGCCGCGCGCACCTGGCCATCGTACTGATTGCGGCCCATGACGTAGCCAAGAGTGAAAAAAACGCCGGAGAACAGCAGCATCAACATGAACAGGCCGATGACATGCCTGCTCTCGAGCACACGCTCGCCGGCTCCCCCGCGTCTACCTCCCGATGCCATTCTTACTTTTGCTGTCCCCCTAACGCTTGCACCCAACTGTTAATAATATCGATGGGCAGCGGAAAAACAATGGTTGTGTTCTTCTCAACACCTATTTCGGTAAGAGTCTGCAGATAGCGCAGTTGAATGGCGGAGCGTTGCGTCTCGAGAACCTTGGCTGCTTCAGCCAATTTTGTGGAAGCTTCGTACTCGCCCTCGGCGTGAATGATCTTGGCGCGGCGCTCGCGTTCGGCTTCGGCCTGCCGCGCGATGGCGCGCTGCATCTGCTCGGGAATGTCCACCTGCTTTACTTCCACTTTGCTGACTTTAACGCCCCAAGGTTCGGTTTCCGTGTCGAGAATCACTTGTAGCTTGGCGTTGACTTTGTCGCGCTGCGCGAGGATCTCGTCCAGCTCGAACTGGCCGACCACGCTGCGGATGGTGGTCTGCGCGAGCTGCGAAGTCGCGTACTGATAATTTTGCACTTGCGACAGCGCGAGATTGGCGTCGACGATGCGGAAGTAGCAGACCGCATTCACCTTTACGGAGATGTTGTCGCGCGTGATGATGTCCTGCGGCGGAACATCCAGCGTCTCGATGCGCATGCTCATGCGCGTGAGCGTCTCGATGGGCCAGAAGACAAGGTTGACGCCCGCGCCCTTCGCTTGCGGCAACATGCGGCCAAGGCGCAGTACGACGCCGCGCTCCCACTCCTTGATGACGTACAGCGAATTCCAGAACCAGATCAGCACAATGCCGATGGCGACCAGCGTACCGATGCTAAATTCGAACATTTCTCCTCCTGTTGCAGGCGACTCAATCTAACCTATTGGCTGACGTTTGGTGTTGAAAATCGGTATTGAAAATCGCAAAGGGCACGATGGCGCGCCGCTACGCCACAGGTTCTACGTAGAGCTTCAGACCTTCCATTTTTAGCACTCGAACGGGCTTGCCTTCTGGCACGGGCTGATCGGATATGGCGCGCCACAGCTCACCATGCACGCGAATCATACCCTCCGCGCCGTCCCCCAACGGAGTGACGACAATTCCCTGCGCGTTAATCATCTCTTCTCGGCCGGTCTGGTTTTTCCACGAGCGCGAGCGCAGAACCAGGCGCATCAGGAGGACGGTTAGCACGGCGAACGGGAGCGTGACCGAAAGGGCCACGCCCAGGCTTACTCCACCAGCCGTTAACGGTGAGCGAATCAAAAACATGGCGCCGAGGAGCATGGAAATAATGCCGCCGGCAGCTAGAACGCCGTGACTGGTGTATTTCGCCTCCAGGATGAATAACGCCAGCGCTAGAAGGATCAGAAGCACACCCGCGATATTGACCGGAAGAATCTGCATCGCGTAGAGAGCCAGCACAGCACAAATTCCGCCCACGACGCCCGGTGCAATCACGCCCGGATGGGTGAATTCTGTGTACAGGCCGAGCACACCGATGATAAGAAGCACAAAAAAGATGTCGGGCTCGACGATGCGCGAAAGGAATTTCTGACGTGCGGACAATTCAAAAGGAGTAAGCTTGGCGTTCGCCAGCGAAAGTTTCGTCTTACTGCCATCAAAACGCGTGATCTGACGTCCGTCCAGCTGCCTCAGCAGGTCGTCCGTCGTAGGGGCAACCAGATCAATGAGCTTGCCGTCCAAGGCCTCTTTATCCGTAAACGCTTTGGCGTCGGTGACCGCGGTTTCCGCAAGTGCAGGGTTGCGCCCACGCTTTTCCGCGTAGCTGCGCAGGAACGCCAATGCGTCATTGAGAATCTTCCGCTTCATCGTTTCGTCGACTTGCAGCTGCCAGCCCGCGATGGCGATGACCGGCGAAGCGGCTCCCGTGTGCGTACCCGGAGCCATGGCAGCGATATCCGCGGAGAGAAGAATAAAGAAGCCTGCGGAAGCGCCGCGCGCACCGGTGGGTGTGACGTACACAGCAACCGGGACGCGCGATGCCAGGATGTGCTTGATGATGTCTTGCATGGAGTCGCTTAGGCCGCCCGGCGTGTCCATGGTGATAAGAATCAAGGCAGCCTGGCGGTGCTCGGCATCTGCGATGCCTTCATCGATATAGGTGGCCAGGATGGGTTCGACGACGCCGTGCAGGTTTAGGTCGAGGACGACGGGAGCGGAGGGTTGCTGGTCCGCGGAAACGGAGGGGAAAAAGAAAAGGAGCGTAAAACTGGAGAGAGCGAAAAGAACAAGATGTCTTGTCAGGGGCCGAAACCCATAGCTCGCTACTATTTTGCGTCGGAGCTGGTGTTCCGACATCCACGCGACTGACGCAAGGCGGGCGAAGAGGGGGCGGGTTGGGTTCATTGCTTGTCTCCGCTAGGCTTCGAGTTCTGCAAATGCTCGAGCAATTGTTTCGCTTCCGGGTAGTTGGGCGCGAGTTTCAACGCGCGCTGCACTTCGGAGCGCGCCAGGTCCGGTTTCTTCTGCTCGAGGTAGATACGGGCGAGCATCGTGCGAACGAGCGCGGAGTCGCGAGTATCCAGCGAAGCCTGCAGTTCCTTCACTGCATCGTCAAGCTTGCCGCGCCGATGACTGATTTCGCCAAGACCGCGGTGCGCGGCGGCGTTGGCGGGCTCAGCGTGCAGAACACCACGAAACTCGTTTTCGGCGGAATCGAGGCGTCCGGCGGTAAATTCCTGGCGGCCATGACGAATGTGTGCCGCGGCGCTGTCCGCGGAGACACCTAAAGCGGAATTCGCCCCCTTTGATGAAGCCGCGATTTCCAGGCGCAACGCGGTGGTATCCAGTTCAGTACGAATGCGTGCGAGGCGGAAAGTCGCGTCGGGTTTGGCTTCAAGATGCACGGACTGCAGCGCATTCGGGCCGAGGGACTCCGCGGCGGATTCGCGCTCCTGGTCGGCCTCCGCTTTTTTCCCATCTCTCTCCAAAGACTGAACGAGCAGCGAGCGGTCCTCGGGGTTTTCCGGTTTACGTTCGGAGGCGTCGCGAAAAGCGGCGGTGGCGGCGGCGAAATTGCCGGACTGCATAGCAAGCAATCCGAGATTAAAGGGATAGTCGTCTTCGTCGGGATCGAGGTCGGTGGCGCGGCGGAGATCGGCTTGCGCCTCTGCGGTTTGCCCCAGGCGCGCCCGGGCAATAGCCAGATTATTCAATACCTCCGGAAGGTCCGCGCCGGACACGCCGGTCTGCGCTTCGTTATTGGCATCGACGCCTCCCGTTAAGGAGTGCTGCAGGGAAATGAAAATTTCTTCGGCTCGATCCGGCTGATTCAGTTGCAAACGGCAAACTCCGGTGGAGAAAAGCGCTTCAACGTAGCGGCTGTGTATGGACGGAACGTGCGTCAGAAACGCGAGAGCATTGGCACAGTCGTTGCGACTGAAATAGGTCTCGCCTAGCGCGAAATAAGGATCGGGCCAGGCCGGCTCGAGCCGCGAAGCTTCGCGCAATTCACGCAGGCGTGCCTCATCTTCATTGGCGAGCAACCCGCGAATGTAATGCTCGAAAGCGTCCAGACGCAAAGGACGCTGCGCCTTGGAAAATTCGGCGAGTGTGGGACGGTAGGCCTTATCGTTCTCGGCAAGGAGGCGCCACACTACCTTCGATTGCATTTCAATCAGAGACTCAAGAGGACCGCTCTCGCGCACGGACGGAAGCAGCGCAAGGGGATCGATGCGCAGAACGCGCGAATCTACGGTCAGAGTTTTGCCGTCGGAAGTGAACGAACCGAAGATAACGAAGTCGGCGTCCACGTCTTGCGCGACGCGCAGCATGCTGGCACGGCTGAGCTTCGCGGAAAACGGCAAGCCGTCGCGTTCGAGCTCGGTGGTGCGGCCGGCGTGGGAATAAACCTGCTGGCCACCGGCCGATAGGGCTTGGATGGTGAGTTCCTCGAGGCCTTCGCTGAGCCAGTCGAGCCGGGGCGAGGCGCGGGCGTTTTCAAATGGGAAGACGAGATAGACGCCGGCCTGAGTGGAACCGTTCGAGGGGGCTGAAGTTTGTTGCGCGGCGAGAGATGCCGCGACACACAGGGGCGCGCATGAGACCAGGAGCGCGCGGCAGATGAAACGATACTGGGACATGGTTCTTACGCATTGTAGCAGACACAAGATAGGCGGTATTCGCCCAGGATGAGATTGCGACCAATGAGAAACGTAGCGAAACGTGCTTGAGAACCGGCTTACGGTTGCGCGGTTTCAACCGGTTTGGGAGTCAGCAGATCGATGACGACTGGATCTTGCAGAAGGGCGGCGAATGCCGGGTCTTTCTTGACGTCATCGATCTTGGTGTAGCCTTCCTCTTTGGACTTGCGAAGATAGAAGACGGCGCGCTCGAGATTGCCGGCTTCCGCGAAGGATTTGGCCAGCAAGAAATAAAAGCGCCCGCGGTCCGGCACCGAACGATCCTGAAGAACGGAACCGTTGCGCGAAGAGCCGCGCTCGAAGAACTGAGGATCCTTGGCTAGAGCAGTTCGGAAGGCAGCGATAGAATCATCGTATTTGCCCTGGCTAAAATAGGCGTAGCCAAGATTGCTGTAGAGCACAGGCATATCGTCGCGCATCTTGATGGCCTTTTGATACGCGCGAACGGCCTTGCCGTATTTCTTGCGCTGATACCAGATGGTGCCAATATTGTTTTGCGCGTCGGCATATCGCGGGTCCACCTTCACGGCGCGCTCGTAATATTTCAACGCGAGCCCCAAAACGGTTTGCTGATGCAACGCGATGCCGAGCTTGTTCAGGTAAACCGCGTTGCGGGGATTTTGCTCGCTCAGCGTGCGGTATTGCTCCATGGCCTCGCGATACTGCTTGCGAGCCATGTACAGGTCTCCCATCTGTTCGCCGCTAAGCTGACGCTCCGCAGGATTTGCCGCGGCATTGGAAACTTGCGACTGCGTCTGCATGGGAGGAACAAAAGATTCTTTGGGCGTGTCGTCGCTGGTCTGGCCGATGGAGGGAAGGGTCAGGCTAACGAGGAGAAAACTAACGGGTAACGCCACTCGAGAACTGATCATGGCGATTCTCCTTTGTCTCCGGCTTAGCTAGTCCGGCTTCGATGCCTCGTCGGGCTTAGGGTTGTCGGAGTCCTTCTTCTTACCTCCAAAGATACCAAAAATCTTCTTCAAAGGACTCTTTTTCTTTTCCTCTTCCTTGTCCTTGGCCTCTTTAGCTTCCGGAGTCTGCTGGCCTGGCTGGCCTTGCCCAGTGGCATTGGGAGGGCGATTCGGATCGTAAGGAAGTGTCTTGGGATCGACGCCGTCCTTGGGAGGCTCCTTGGGCTGACCTCCACCAAAAACGTGGGAAAGCCAGGAACCGGTGGAGGTGAAAACGTTGTGGCTACCATGAATTTCACAGAATTGCGTAGGCGCGGAGCCAGCGATGTAAACCTCTTGACGCGTGGTGGGGCAATTCGACGTGGCCAACTGGAGGGATTCAGGATCGATGAGCACGGACTGAATGCCGTCGGGCGGGTCGAAATCCTTCACGTCACGATAAATGGGCAGCGCGGTGGCGTGGTTCATGAAGTCCGCCCAGATGGGAGCTGCAGCCACAGGACCGGAAAGGCCGAGGTCGCGATTGTCATCAAATCCGATCCAGACCACGCAAACAAGATTGGAGGTGAAACCGGCAAACCAGGCGTCGCGCGAAGTTCCCGTTTTTCCAGCCGCAGGCAGGGTGAAACCACGGGCGCGCACGCCGGCGCCGGTGCCATGATTCAAGACGTCCTTGAGCACGCTGGTTACCAGGTAGGCGACGCGCGGATCCAGCGCGGTGCGCGTTTGCGGCGTAACCTTCTCAAGTATTTCGCCATCGGCGCCGATGATATTGCGAATGAATTGTGGTTCGGCACGCGTGCCGATGTTGGCAAAGGTGGTGTAGCCGGCGGCAACGTCCACCGGTGTCATTTCGTAGGCGCCAAGCGCGACGGCGGGGGTGGCGCGAATATTATTGCCTAGGCCCATTTGCCGTGCGATTTGCACGACGCGGCCGTAGCCGATGAGTTCGGCGACTTTTATGGTAGCGACGTTCAGTGAATTGGTGAGAGCGTCACGAGCGGTGACCCGGCCCATGAATTTCTCGCCGAAATTGTTGGGTGTGTAGTCGACGCCGTCGTACTCGAACGTGGTGGGTTCGTCATCGATGGTGGTGGCGGGAGTGACGATCGGTTGTACGCCGTCCACAGCGTTATCGAAGGCGGCGGCATAGACGAAAGGCTTGAAGACGGAACCAGGCTGGCGATGCGCAAGAGCATGGTTAAGCTGGCTCTGACCATAGTCGCGCCCGCCGACCACCGCTTTGATCTCTCCAGTACGCGGGTCGAGAGCTACCAGCGCGGCTTGCGCCTGAGGGATGGCTTCGTTGCTGCCCTTCTTAGCTTGCTCCTTGCGCCAACGGTCGTATTTTTTCGTCAGAAGAGTGTCAACGTTCTTCATTCCGACTTCAATGGCGGCCCCGGCGGCGCGCTGCAATGCCGGATCGAGCGTGGTGTAGACGCGAAAATTCTCGCTGAGCAGATCGTTTTCAGAATATTTGTCGAGCAGGTGGTCCTTGACCATGTCTACGAAGTAGGGAGCTTCGCTGCCGGAGACAGAGGCTTTGACGATCTTCAAAGGGGCGAGCTTGGCTTCGCGGACGTCGGGTTCGTTGATGTACCGGTTTTCGGCCATTTGTGTGAGCACGCGGTCGCGAGCTTGCGCGCCGCGCTCGGGATGGCGGTCGGCCGAAGAATAATAATTTGGAGCGCGAATAATGCCGGCAAGATAAGCGCATTCGGGCAGGGTGAGCTGTCGCAGATCCTTGCCGAAATAAGCGACGCTGGCTTGGGAAAAGCCGCGAATGCCGAAACTGCCGCGGTTGCCAAGATAAACTTCGTTGGCATACAGCTCGAAAATTTGCTGTTTGGTGAAACGCTGCTCGAGTTCCAGAGAAACCGTGGCTTCGGCAACTTTGCGGCGAAGGGTGCGCTCATTGCTCAAGAAAAAAGTGCGTGCCACCTGCATGGTGATGGTGCTGGCGCCCTGGAAATGATTGCTGGTGTGGCGCAAATCCGCCCAGGCAGCGCCAGCGATTCGGACGAAATCGAAGCCCCCGTGCTCAAAGAAGCGCTTGTCTTCCGCGGACAGAATGGCGTGGACGAGGAGCGGCGGGAGATCATCGTAACGGACGGGACGCCGTTTTTCGCGCGCGCTGTCGAAAAGATTGGTGATGAGCTCCGGCTCTATTTCCGCATTATCGACGGTGTTGCCACCGCCGAGGGGGCGGATGGCGCGAATGATCTTTCCCGTGAATTGCACGTCCAGGGAGTTGCCGCCAACGAAATAGGAAAGCTTGGAGGGGCGGATATCCACGGAGTTTTGCTGGATGGTGTACTGGCCCAGGGCGTTTTCGTCGGCTTGCGGGCGGTAGCCGGCGCGCTGGAGATAGCCGGTGAGTTCTTCCGGACTGATGGCCTCGCCTACCGAGATATGCTCCGGAGCGGAGAAGATTTGCGTGGTGTTCTGCAGGACGTGGCCGGAAAGGCGGGCATCGATCATGCGGGAATACTTTGAGTAGTAGTAGGCGAACACCCCGACGGAGGTCAGAAAAATGGCGAAGATTATGCCAAGAATGGTCAGACCGAGACCGGAGGTCCAAAAACCTTTCAGGATGCGAATGCGCACGCTCTGGCTCCCATTGGCTGGAGTTCTATTGTCTCGCAAGTGGGTACGGTAAGGAAGGCGCGGGAGAAAATCGCGGAGTTGTGAAATGGGCACAGGCGCGAAAGGCAGGGAGCTCGTTGGAGAGACTCTGAGCGCGCACAGGAAGGTGGTGCTCAGAGAAGCGATTTGTTCTCGCTGGAGGGGGTGAAGTGGAGCTGCATTTTGTAAATGAGCAGGTCGATGGGAACAGTGTAGTCCAGCGAAATTCTCACGACGGAAGCGGAGGCGAGGACCTTGATGTCCTCTTTTTGGACGGGGACCTCGAGATCCTGCGCTTCTTTGAAGATGGTGTCGCGGATCTGTTCTTCGCTGTAGTGATTCACGACCGCAAAGCGGGCTTGCTCCTGCATTTTATCGGACAGCTGGTATTGAGCAATATAAGGAGGGAGAAGTTTTACGGCGGCAAAGACGCCAAAAATGACGAACGCGGTGTACAGAATGGCCGTGAGTTTGCTTGCGCCGCGTTGCTGGGGTGCGCGGGACGTTTTACTTTCGTGGACCACCAGAATGCCCCTCCAAATGCCGGCCACCGCAGGTCGTTCAGCGAAAACTGCGGATTGTCAGGTGTTTTTACGCTAACACCGGCGCGGAGAAGGTGTCGAGTGCGAGGTGCGGCAGGTGTTCCGGGAAAGCAATAGCGGATTGTATTCCGGGAGGAGCAGGCTTGCGCAGGCTTAGGTTGGCCGACAGCTCGAAGGGCGGCGAAAACCGGGGATCGCATCAATAAGCGCGAGCGAAGATAGCGCGATCTGATGCAGGCTTCCCGCAGTACACGCAGACGCCGGGGGCGCCGGACTGTTCGAGGGGTATGCAACGCATGGTGGCGCGGGTTTCTTCCTTGATCTTGGCTTCGCAGTCCGGGTTTCCGCACCAGTAGGACAAAGCAAAACCGTTCTCGACGGCTTTCTTGAGCTCGTCGTAGGTCTTGGCGTCGTGCGTGTTGGCCTTGCGGAACGCTAAAGCCTTGTCGTGGAGCGATTGCTGAATTTCGGCGAGCAGGCGTTCGACCGTGACGGGCAAATCGGAGAGGGGGGCGCTGATCTTCCCTTCTCTGCCGGGACGGTCGCGGCGGGCCAGGACGGCGGCCTGCTTGGCGACGTCTTTTGGACCGAGCTCGATGCGCAGGGGAACGCCGCGCATCTCCCAATCGTTGAATTTCCAGCCGGGGCTCTGGCCTTCGCGGTCATCGAGCGTGACACGAATGTTGGCTTTCACCAGATCCGCTTTCAGCTTTCGCGCGGTGTCGAGGACCAGCGATTTTTCTTCGTCCGTTTTGTGGATGGGGACGATAACCACCTGATAGGGAGCAATTTTGGGGGGCAGAACAAGGCCTTGGTCGTCGCCATGAACCATGATGATGGCGCCGATTACGCGCGTCGAAAGGCCCCAGGAGGTTGTCCAACAATGCTGGAGTTGGCCGCTTTGATCGAGGTAGCGAACTTCAAACGCTTGTGCAAAGTTCTGCCCTAGAAAATGCGACGTGCAGAACTGCAAGGCCTTGCGGTCCCCCATCATGGCCTCTAGCGAATAGGTGGTGTCGGCGCCGGCGAACTTTTCGGCGTCGGATTTTCTGCCGGGAATGACCGGAATGGCGGCGTCGTTGACGGCGAAATCGGTGTAGATGTCGAGCATTTGACGCGTTTCGGCTTCGGCTTCTTCGCGGGTGGCGTGCGCGGTGTGGCCCTCTTGCCAGAAAAATTCGAGTGTGCGGAGAAAGAGTTTGGTGCGCAGCTCCCAGCGCACAACGCTGTTCCATTGATTCATGAGGACGGGCAAGTCGCGGTAGGACTGAATCCACTTCGACCACATGTGGCCGATGATGGTTTCGGAAGTTGGGCGAATGACGAGAGGCTCGGCGAGCTCTTCGCCGCCGCCGATGGTGACGACAGCGAGCTCCGGAGAGAAACCCTCGACGTGATGTTTCTCTTTGTCGATGAAGCTGCGCGGGATTAGAAGAGGAAAGGCGACGTTTTGGTGGCCGGTGGCCTTGAACCGACGGTCCAGAGCTTGCTGGATGTTTTCCCAGAGCGCCCATCCGTAGGGACGCACGATCATGCAGCCGCGCACTGGGGCGTAATCGGCTAGCTGAGCCTTGAGAACTAGTTGGTTGTACCACTCGGAGAAATCTTGTGAGCGGGTGGGAAGCTTTTCTTCAGCCATGCGGCGGTTTGTCCAGTTTAGGCTCGGGTCTTGCGACCTGAGGCTCGAGTAGCTGCACGCAGCAAAATTGCGGGATGCGCGAACTGGAAAGCGTAGCGGAGGCGTGGGGAGGTGTCAACGCGAAGCGAATGCGGCCGATGGTTCAGTTACCGGTTAGAGGCAATTGCGAACCGGAAGCATGACTTCCGGTTTGCCCGTGATCCAGGCTCAATCCCGGGAGACTCGACCTGGGCGCACCCGCGTAGACTTCAACCTAACTTTCCAGCATACTCAGACGTCTATATACTACGAGGTCTCAGTATGCCCAAACCCGACTCTCTTCAGGGCTCGCTCGACCTGCTCGTGTTGAAGATTCTCTCGCGCCGACCGCGCCTGCACGGCTACGCCATCATGTCCGCGATTCAGGCCATGTCCGGCGAAGTGCTCCGCGTCGAGGAAGGTTCACTTTACCCAGCGCTGCACCGCATGGAGGAAGCCGGCTGGATTCGCGCCGAATGGATCACAAAAGACACCGGACGGCGGGCGCGCATGTATGAGCTGACGGCGGCGGGAAAGAAGCAACTTGGTGCCGAAGAATCGCGCTGGCAAGCCGTGACTTCGGCTGTAAATCGTGTTCTAAGGATGGCCTGACATGTCGCTCTGGTCACGCATTATCAATGTAGTTCGCGGCGATCGTTTGAATCGCGAGGTCGATGAAGAGCTCGAATCGCACATCGAAGAAGCGATGGGACAGGGCCGCGACCCCGCCGAAGTTCGCAGAGCGTTCGGGTCTGCGCTACGGCACCGCGAAGCGAGCCGCGACGCCAAGCTCATCGTGTGGCTCGAATCTCTTCGCGCCGACGCTGTCTTCGGCTGGCGGCAGCTCAAAAAAAGCAAAATCACTTCCGCTGCGGCGATCCTATCGCTCGCGCTCGCCATTGGTGCGTGCATATCCGCCTTCCGACTCGTCGATGCATTGCTTCTCCATCCTCTGCCAGTCGCTGGCGCTGATCGTTTGTACGTCGCATCTCGCCAAGGACTGAGCTTTAACGGCATCCCGGGAACATTCGACGGCACTGAGTATCCTCTCTTTCAGCTAATGCGCGCCACGGTGAAAGACCAGGCCGAGTTGATCGCTGTCTCCTGGGCCCAGCGCGTAGATCTGACCTACGCATCGGACCAGGAGACCGAAAAAGCGTATCTCCAATACGTTTCCGGTCACATGTTCGGCACGTTCGGCCTCCAGCCTGCGCTGGGCCGTTTGCTTACCGAGAACGACGATCTGAGACCCGGCGCCCATCCTTACGCCGTTCTCTCCCACGACTATTGGACGAGCCGTTTTGGACAGGATCCGAAAGTGATTGGGCGCACATTTCGCATGGGCACAGGGCTCTACGAAATCGTTGGCGTCGTAGAATCGCCCTTCACCGGCACCGAGCCAGGTACGGTCACAGATATCTTCCTTCCCACCATGATGCACGAAGGAGTCACACATGCAGATTGGAGCTGGATCAGGACGCTCGTACAACTAAAGCCAGGTGTCGCCACCGAACCTACTTGCGAGAAACTCCAAGCCAACTTTCGATCTTTTCAGGGGGAGCGGGCAAAAGGTTTTACGGGAATACCGAAACAAAAAATCCAGAATTTCCTGAACCAGAGAATTGTGCTCGAACCCGCCGCTGCGGGCGTCTCGGATCTCGAGAGAGATTATCGACCTTCTCTCACCGCGCTCGCCATTTTGGTGGCGCTAGTACTTCTCATCGCGTGTGCAAACGTTGCAAACCTGATGACTGCGCAAGCTGCGGCACGCGCGCGCGAAATGGCGCTGCGAATTTCCATCGGCGCGGGGCGGTCGCGCCTCGTGCAACTAGTGCTGATCGAAGGCGCATGGATCGCTTTGCTTGCCGCTGCGGTCGGCGGGTTGTTCGCATGGTGGTCTGCTCCGTTTGTGGTTAGCAGGATCAATCCGCCTGATAACCCAGCGCGCGTTTTTCTTCCCGCCGACTGGCGTGTTCTTGGATTCGCTCTGGCGCTGACGCTGGCTGTGACGTTCTTGTTCGGTTTAATCCCCGCGCTACGCGCTTCAGCAATCAAGCCCGCCAGCGCCCTCAAGGGCGGAGAAGACCCGCACTCGCGTCGCCGTTTGATGCGTGCGTTGATCGCCGTGCAAGTCGCCTTCTGCTTTCTTGTGCTATTCGTTGCGGGCTTGTTCGTCACCACCTTCGACCGTTTGTCCCATCAATCCACAGGCTTTTCCGCGGAGCGGCTTCTCACGCTAGACACGGTCACCGAGAGTCCACAGGCATCAGCTTTCTGGGATCAGGTTGCTGATCATTTGCGGACGGTGCCGGGTGTCGAGAAAGTTGCGTTAGCAGGCTGGCCTCTGCTCGATGGCAACGGCTGGAACGGTTTCGTTTCGGCCAGCGGCGCACCCCCAAGCCCGTTTCTGGCCTACTTTCTAAGCGTTTCGCCAGGCTGGGCCGAAACGATGAAAATTCCTCTCATTGGCGGCAGAGATTTTCTCGTCACCGACACGTCCCCCGGCTTTGCAATCGTCAATGAAGCGTTTGCGAAAGCATATTTCAATGGTGAAAATCCATTGGGAAAGTCGTTCGAGAAAACTTCCGACCACACCCGATTTCAGATCGTGGGTGTCGTCAGCGATGCACGCTACCGAAACATGCGGGAGCCAATCACACCAACGGCCTATGTCCCATTTCATGCGATTGACGCTAGCAAATTATTGATGAACCAGGGCCAGGCGACGTTCATCGTGCGCACGGTCAGTCCCAATCCGCTCGCTCTCGCTTCGACTCTCGGGCAGGAGATCCCGCGAGCCCGCCCCGAATTCCGGGTAAGCCGCATCCGTACGCAACTTGAGATCAATCAGTCGCACACCGTCCGCGAGCGGCTGCTCGCAATGCTGGCTCTGTTCTTCGCGGTTGTCGCGCTCCTGCTTGCGGGCGTCGGGCTGTACGGCGTGCTCCACTATTTGGTATTGCAGCGGCGGCGCGAAATCGGTATTCGCATCGCCGTGGGTGCGCAAGCTCGTAGCATCGCGCGACTCGTAACCGTCGATGTCTTCCCCATGGTCCTGATGGGAGGGCTTGCCGGCTTGGGCCTCGGTATGGTGTCAGTGCGCTACATCGAAACTTTGCTCTATCAAGTGAAAGCCACAGATTTGGCGATGCTCGCCTTCCCGTCCCTTACACTTCTCGCGGTCGCGCTGCTTGCTGCGCTGCCAGCAGTGATCCGCGCGGTTCGGACCGATCCCGTCGCGATGCTCCGCGCCGAATAGGCACCCGGTTAACCACCCGGCATTTCGAGTTGAGCCATCCGGGGATCACTTCCGGATAGTCGGCAATCCGGAAGTAGGGGGGATCCCCCGGTGATGGAAACTGGCTCACCACCCGAATGGGGAGTTGGATCCCGACGGGACGGAGTCTGGGCGCGGTTGACCGAGCGCTTGGGGATTTAGAGCTTGGGTTGCCCTCGGGAGGGGGCCCTCCCCGCTGGGTTTTTCACAAGTGTTCATTCTAAAGGAACTTAAAGTCGCTTGTTTTCACACACTTTTGCAAGTGTTCATTCTAAAGGTCTTTACGTTGCCGCGGGAATTGTGCGGATGCGACCGGCTCAAAGCCATTCAGGGGATGGCGTTTCCGGGTCATAAAAGCAAAAACGCCAGCAGGATCCTGGCGTTACGGGTACGACCACAAATTTACCCAATGACTATGGTACGCGCGAAGTAACCGCTTGTCAAGGAAAAAGCGCACGGATCAGAGTCACCAATTTGGAGCTTGGCGGGGGGGGGCGCGCGCTCCTAGTATGCGACGGATGACGGCCACCGCGCGTTCGGATATTGCTGAACGGTTGGTTGCTTGGCTGGAGCCGCGCGAGGAGGAAATGGGGGCGGCGCTGGCGGAGCTGGTTAGCGTTGCGACGGAGAATCCTCCCGGCAGGAACTATGGCGCTTGCGCGAGGGTGCTGGAGAAACAATTGTGCGAGGCGGGCCTTTCATGCCTGCGGCACGAGTTCCCTGCTTCGGCGGCCAGGGTTAACCCACCAGACGCCATTTCGGAGAATGGCGTTCCCGGGGGCGATGCCACGGACGACTCACCCGTTAGCTTGATTGCGAGTTTCGGCAGTGGGAGGCGCACGCTTTATTTTCATGGGCACTACGATGTTGTGCCAGCGCAATCGGCGGAGCAATTTCGGCCTGTGCGCAGGGAGCATTTTTTATTTGGGCGGGGCTCTTGCGACATGAAGGGCGGGATTGTGGCGATGTTGTATGCGATTCGGGCTCTGCAGGCGTGCGGCGTGGATTTGGACGGGAAGATTGCTATGACGCTGGTTCCTGACGAGGAAACGGGAGGAGCTCGCGGCTCGGCATGGCTTGCACAGCAAGGAGTGCTGGGTCGCGACGGGATTGGGATGCTGCTGGCGGAACCGACCAGCGGCGTGGTGTGGAATGCGAATCGCGGGGCGATTTCTTTGCGCGTTAGGGTGATGGGTAAATCCGTGCATGTTGGTTTGCAGCATCGAGGCGAGAATGCGTTTGAACAGATGGTGCGGGTGGTGGAGCGGCTGCAGGAATTGAAGCACGAAGTGGAGCGACGGGAAACGGACTGCTCGATTGGAACCGAGCAGAGGCGCAATTCGATTTTGATGCTGGGAGGGGAGAGCGGCGGCGGGACGAATTTTAATGTGGTTCCGGAGGAATGCTGGTTTACGGTCGACCGGCGGATCAACCCGGAAGAGAATTTTGAAGCGGAGAAAGGCCGGCTGGTCGATGTCCTGGAAAAGTGCCGGCGTGATGGCATTCGCGTGGGGTGGGAGATTTTTCAGGAAGGCCGGGCAGGCGTATGCCCAGAAGACCATAAACTGGGCCGCGCGCTCGCACAAAATGTGCAGGCCATAACTGGCGAAGCGCCGAGATTTGAGATGTGTCCGGGTCTGCTGGAAATTCGATTTTACGGTGCGATGGGAATTCCGGCCTATGCCTACGGGCCCGGGTTGCTGTCCGTTGCCCACGCACCGCAGGAATATGTAGATCTCCGTAAGCTCCGCGATTGCGCGGCGATTTACGCGCTAACAGCGATCAGCGTGCTCGCCGCGTGAGCTTCGCACTTGGCTTTGCTTCAGTCGCTGGCGTTTATTTTGCGAGTAGTGCGAGCAGCTTTTTATTCTTATCCGTCGACTTCTGAAAATGCCTCATCACTTCCGGCGGCACGTTGCTTTTGGATGGGACCACGAACCGAAGGTAATGCTCCAGGGCCCTCTCCAGCAAGAAGCGCCTGGATTGTCCGCTTTCCTTGGCAAGCTCGGAGAGCTCAGCGCATAGACGCGCATCCATCTCCAACGTGATCTTCTTTGTCGTTATTCTAGCCATCCCGCCTGCCAAGGTCGATTGTAGTTCTATGGTAGCCCAAACGTGAACAGGGCGGAGCCGGCGGCTACGGCGATGTATTCTTTTCCGTCGACGGCGTAGGCCATCGGGGACGAATACACGGAGGCGCCTGCTTGGAAATGCCATAGCGGCTTGCCGGTGGCGGCGTCGAGGGCGATGAAATTTCCTTCGGCGTCGCCGGTGAAGACGAGGCCGCCGGCGGTGGAGAGGACTCCGGACCAGGTTGGCGACGGATGCTTCCACTCCCACTTAAGTTTTCCGGTGGCAGGATCGAGCGCGCGGAGTGCGCCCCAAAAAGGCGCGGTGTCGTCATTGGGGAAATAGGCGCTGCCGTAATAGGCGTGGCCAGCTTGGTATGGCTGCGCCGCGGTGCTGAAGATGTCGCATTGCTCGCGGGCGGTGACATAGAACAAGCCGGTTTGCGGATCATAGGTAGGCGACATCCAGTTGGTCGCGCCTGCGGCACCGGGACAAACGCGGCTGCCATCGGGAGTGGGGCTTGCTTCCTTGTTGGCGATGGGGCGTCCCTCGGAATCTTTGCTGGTGCTCCAGGTAACTTTCGCAAACGCGCTGGAAGAAATTAATTTGCCGGTAGCGCGGTCGAGTACATAGAAGAAGCCGTTGCGATTGGCCTGAACCAACAAGTGCTTGCCATCGCGCTCGAGGAGAACAGGGACCTGTGTGGCGTCGTAATCATGCTCGTCGTGCTTGGTGAATTGGAAATACCATTTGAGTTTGCCGGTATCGGGGTCGAGGGCCAGAAGTGAATTGCTGTAGAGGTTGTCGCCCGCGCGGCCTTCGCCGCGATTTGAGGGAGAGGGATTGCCGGTGGTCCAGAATGTCGTGTTGGTTGCGGGATCGTAGGAGCCGGTGATCCATGCAGGAGCACCGCCGATTTTCCAAGAGTCGCCTTCCCAGGTTTCGTGGCCTTGTTCGCCGGGAGCGGGCACTGTGTAGAAGCGCCAGTTGCGCTCGCCGGTGTTTGCGTCGTAGGCGTCGATAAAGCCGCGAATTCCGTATTCGCCGCCACTGACGCCGACGATCACGAGATTTTTCACAGCGAGAGGCGCGAGGGTGATGCTGTAGCCTTTGCTGTAGTCGGACGTGTTTACGTCCCAGACGGCGTTGCCGGTTTTGGCGTCGAGCGCGATGAGGTGTGAGTCGAGGGTTCCGAGGAAAACCTTGTCGCCCAAGATGGCGACGCCGCGATTGATGCGACCGCAGCAGGGTCTAATATCGGCGGGCAATGCGCGCTGGTATTGCCAGATGGGCCTGCCGCTGCGTGCATCCAAGGCGAACGCGCGATTGTCCTGGCCGGTGCCATAGAGCACGCCGTCGACGACGAGCGGGGTAGTCTCGAATTTTCCTCCTGCCATGGTCTGATAGGCCCACTTGGGCACGAGCGCATGCGCGTTGCCAGTATTGATCTGATCGAGGGCGCTGAAGCGATGGCCAGCGTAGTCACCGGAATAGGTGAGCCAGTTCTGCGGCTCTTTCGCGGAATCGAGGAGCCGTTGCGGAGTCACCTGGGCCGGCACATAGCAGGAGAATGAGCCGCAAATCACGAGCGTAAGCGCCACGCGAATCGTGTGCTTCATCACCGGCCTCGCCTGCATCATCCTCTCGAACAAAGGTTCGCAGCACATTTAGACTCCTTCTACCAAAACGATGTCTGTCCATGCGGAGGCTTGTCTGGCCGCCTTCATATGTTTGTATTCTTCGCAGTCATACCATTTTTTGGCTTGCTCCATAGTTGGGAATTCCATCATTACGACACGAGTTGGCTGCCAGTTTCCTTCGACGACTTCGAATTTGCCGCCGCGAACGATGTAGCGGCCGCCGTACTTGGTCAGTGCGGCGGGCACGGTTTCGAGGTATTCGCGCATGCCTGCGGGATCGTGAACATCGATGTCAACGATGAAGTAGGCCGCCATTTTCGCCTCCAAATTCAAAACGCGCTCGAATCAGTTGCCGCTGCTAAGGCTTAGCAAATAGGCCACGATGTCCTGCAGATCTTTGTCCGGAAGCATTTTTTCATCGTAGCGCGGCATCAGGGATTCGCGGGTCTTCTCGAACGAGCGCAACTTGTCTTTTTCGAACAGGTGAAGCTGTTCGCGGGTATCGAGCATTTGCAGGGTGAAATTGTCTTCGTTCAAGACGACGCCCTGAAATTTTTGTCCACGGTCGTCTGTGACCGACACGGTCTCGTACTCCTGCGAGAATTCTTTCATGGCTTCCGAAATTCCTTGCGCGAGGCGGCGGCTGGGATTGCGGATGGAGTCGACAAGATAGTCCGTCGAGCGCGCGGTGCCCGCGGCGGTCAGGTCCGGACCAAGGCGGCCACCTTTGCCTTCGATCATGTGGCAAGTAGCGCAGGCGCCCGATCCAGCGAAGAGCTCCTTGCCGTGCGCGGCATTTCCCGACGGCTGTGAGGAGGTTTTCACTTGCACGCTGCGAATGTAAGAGATCACCTGCCAGATTTCTTCCTCGGTCATGCCCACGCCCTGTTGGGTTGCGCCGTTGGGAGGCATGGCCGTGCCGGGAACACCCTCGTTGATCGTGCGAAACAGATCGCCATCGGAATTTCCGTGTTTCTTTTGCGCGCGCGTCAGGTCGGGGCCGCGGCCACCGCCACGCGCGCCCAGGCCGTGGCAAAACGCGCAATTCGCCCTAAACTCAAATTCACCTGCTTTCGCAGCAACAGGATCTTTGGCCAGCGGATTTTTATCTTGAGCACTGGCCGGAACTACCGTAACGGCAAAAAGCAATATTGCGTGGGCGGCGAGAGCACGAATAAGCTGTCGCGAAATATTTGAAACACAAACTTCCATACACCCTCCCAGACGGGAATGGACCCACCAATGCAGCAAAAATTTCTTGGCACTATACCACCGAGCGACGCGAATGGCCTTGGCGCTTACAGATTTAGTCAGGGTAAGAGGTAGGACTCGAAAAGTCTTGAGCGCCCGCAGGTACGCAAGTGCTGGCTTCTTAGTC
>Ga0210409_10000557_pt1 | contig 58155 bp, 40 predicted proteins | sample IncBWH17MmetaG_FD_161649 | JGI IMG/M metagenome (GOLD analysis project Ga0210409, IMG submission 161649) | Forest soil microbial communities from Barre Woods Harvard Forest LTER site, Petersham, Massachusetts, United States - Inc-BW-H-17-M | ecosystem: Environmental > Terrestrial > Soil >... | reverse complement strand
TTTTTTCTTTTCGTATGTGTCGTGCCCGCATTTTTGGGGGAGACGCACTTTGCTTTTCTTGGTTACTCCATGAATTTCAAGCAGACCCCGGCTCGCCGGCAAATGGAATATCTCCGGGTGCTGGCGGGCAGCAAAGAGAGCGCGAAAGAGTTGAAACTGTTTCAGCTTGGGCCTTTTCTCGTGCGAAGGTACAAAGCCCTCTCGGATGACCTGCATCGCCAGACTGTGGATTTGGCAAAACGGAAGCTCCTCTTCGGAGGCCTTCTGACGGTCCTCGGCACCCTGGGCTACTACGGAACCTACGCTTACGTCATTTATGAGACCGTGCTGGGAGCCTTGACTCTCGGCCAGTTGACATTTCTGGCCGGTGCGATCGCCGGCGCCAGTACCAACATCCAGTCATTTTTTTCGACATTTTCGGGTATCGCCGACCAGGCGCTGTTCATGACGGACCTGCTGGATTTCTTTTCCGTGCAACCGCAGATCAAGACAAAACCCGGCGCTCTCGTCGCTCCCCGGCCTATCCGGCATGGAATCGAGTTCCAGCACGTTTCGTTCGCGTACCCCGGAAATCGCATTCCCGTCTTGCGCGATATCGATTTTCGACTGGAGCCTCGCGAGCGAATCGCGCTGGTCGGCGAAAACGGGCAGGGCAAGACGACGATCGCCAAACTTTTGACGCGCTTGTACGACCCCACCGAAGGAAGGATCCTGCTCGATGGCGTCGACCTTCGGGATTACGACCTGGAAGACTGGTGGAGCGAAATCGGCGTGATCTTTCAGGATTTCATGCGCTACGACATGACGGTCACGGAAAATATCGCCGTAGGCCGCATCAACGCCCCAATCAATCCAATGCAAATTCAAGCGGCAGCCAGGAAAAGCTTCGCCGAGAGGGTAATCATGAAGCTGCCGCGAATCTACGACCAACTCCTCGGATGCCGCTTCGATGGCGGCCTCGACTTGTCCGGCGGCGAATGGCAGAAAATCGCCCTGGCCCGCGCGCATTTGCGCGACGCGCAACTGTTGATCCTGGACGAGCCGACCGCGGCGCTTGACGCTCGATCCGAGCGCGAGGTGTTTGAGCGATTTGCCGAACTTACCAAAGAAAAAACCACACTCCTCATCTCCCACCGATTCTCCACAGTCCGCATGGCGGATCGTATTTTCGTTCTCGAGGGCGGAAAGATTGCCGAGCAGGGCTCGCACGATCAGCTCATCAGCGATGGCGGGCGGTATTCGGAAATGTTTGAACTTCAGGCGGCTGGCTACCGGTAGGGCGGAAACTATTGAGGGGGGAAATGGGAACCACACATCAATCGTCGGTTGATTTCGGGTACGTCTTTCCCTTGCCGGAGAGGAAGCTTCTCGGCACCGGCCGAAGAGGAGCGATTCACCCGGGAGCAAGTCAAAGCCGCTCGACGCAATTCGACTGGCTGCGGGAAATACTTCAGTGGCAATCCGTCATACCCAAGGAATCCTACAATTATCTGGCGATTTATTGGAAGTGCGCCGCGGAACGAGTGAACTGCGCCGCCAAGGTCGTGCACGAGCAATCGTCGAAGCGTGCCGCATTAAGCGGTGCCGCGAAAATAGTCTCGGACAACCTGCCGGTCATGAAGCAGGCGCTGGCCGAATCCCGAACAGGAATTCATAAGTCGCATCGCCTTCCTCATGTGGGAGTGGCGGGTTGCCCATCTCCCCTTCCGCGCTCCTTTGCCCTGGCAAGCATCTACTTGCGTTTTACGAGATATGAATTTGATGAGCAGGAATTTGCGCGGTTTCTGGCGGCGGTGCAAGAGAAAACTCCTCTGGAGATTGCTGAAATCTGGAATCTGAAGCCGTATCTGGAACTTGCGCTGCTCGAACAAATCGGCAATGAAACAGCTCAGAATGGGATCGGCAACGATCAGCAGGAAGTCGCGCAAGTCCGGGCGGAGGCCGATGGGAATTTGAGCCGTTTGTCGTCCCTGCTGGACAGCTTACGCAATATTTCCGGGCTGGAGTGGAAAGAGTTTTTTGAAAAGGTGTGCGTGACGGAACAAATTCTGCGAATGGACCCGCGATGCGCTTACGCGAGAATGGATTACGACACGCGCGAAGCCTATCTTTCGGCCGTGGCTGATTTTGCCACTCACTCGAATTGCACGGAGTCCGAAGTGGCACGAAAAGCTATTGCCCTTGCACAGCTCGCAGAGAAGAGCACCGGCTTGAGCGAGAGAGCGAGAGATCGGCGGGCGCACGTTGGTTTTTATCTGGTGGATGACGGGCAGGCCGCTCTGAAAAAAGAAATCCGGTATCGTCCGCCGCTCGCCACGCGAATTCGAGGCATCGTCCTTAAACGGCCCGACTTCTTCTATTTTCTTGGAATTGAGCTGATCACTTTTGCGATGATCGCCGGGTTGATTTCTCTTCTTCACGTGAAGCTTACAAGCCACTTTGCCGAAGCGCTTTTTGTGCTTCCCGCATTGGAATGCGCAGTGGCGACGGTCAACATGCTGGCGACTCGAATGTTTCCTCCCAGAAGGATTCCGAAACTTGATTTTTCCAAGGGCATTCCTCAATCCTGCGCCACTGTCGTGGCGGTGCCGGCCTTGCTGACCAGCGAAGGGCAGGTAACCCAAGCCGTGCAAGGACTGGAGGTCCGATTTCTGGCCAATCGCGACCGGAATCTTCATTTCGCTCTGCTGACCGATTTGCCGGACTCGACCCAGCAATTCGACGAGAAGGAATCGCTGGCCAAGCTGTGCTCGCGGCTCTTGCGCGAACTCGATGAGAAATACGCGCACGAGAACAAAGGAAGATTGTTTCATTTCCACCGCCATCGCAGGTACAACCCGGCCGAAAATCTGTGGATGGGCTGGGAAAGAAAACGCGGCAAGCTTCTGGACTTCAATCGATTCCTGCTGAATCAGGACGACCAGTTCCCGGTCAAAACAGGGGATACATCGCGCCTCAAGGACATTCGTTTCGTCATCACTCTGGATCTCGACACGCAACTGCCTCCCGGCGCCGGGCACAAGCTCGTCGGGACTCTGGCGCATCCGCTCAATCGCGCGGTCATCGATTCCGGCAAAAATACAGTCGTGGAAGGATACGGAATCCTGCAGCCGCGAGTGGACATCAGCGTAAAGTCAGCGAGCCGCTCGCGTTTTGCTTCCTTGCTTTCGGGGGATGCCGGCTTTGACATCTATACGCGGGCGGTTTCAGACGTATATCAGGATCTGTTTGGCGAGGGCATCTTCACGGGCAAGGGAATCTATGAGGTCGAAACTTTCCAAAAAGTTCTGGAACACCGGTTCCCTTGCAACACCGTATTGAGCCACGATCTGATCGAAGGGGCGTACGCCCGCGCAGGATTGGTGTCGGATGTGGAAGTCGTCGACGACTATCCGTCCCACTTCAGCGCCTTCAGCCGCAGAAAACACCGTTGGGTCCGCGGCGACTGGCAAATTATCTTCACATTGCTCCCCCGCGTCCGGAACTACTTCGGTCAGACGGTGCCCAACCCGCTCAGCGCCATCTCACGATGGAAAATTATTGACAATCTGCGCCGCAGCTTCACGGAGTTCGCGACGTTGCTCCTGCTCTTGTACGGCTGGCTGCTTTTGCCGGGAGACGCTTTGCGTTGGACGCTGGCGGCGGTCGGTGTCATGCTGCTTCCGACCTGCTTCGAATTCCTGCTGGCATCCTTCACAGCGGGAAAAGCGTGGTTGCGGTCTGACTTCTGGAAAAACCTTTGCGCGGATTGCGCCGGTGCGCTTGCTCGTGTTTGCGTGCGGCTCGCGTTTCTCTGCCATCAGAGTTTGATTGACATGGACGCCGTTGTGCGAGCGGTAGTCCGCATGAAATTCACCCATCGCCGGCTTTTGGAATGGGAAACCGCAGCCGACTCGGAACTGGCAGGCGATGGCGGCGGGCTCGTGGATGTGTATTTGAAATACAGCGTGCTGCTCACTGTCGCGATCGGGCCGCTCGTTTTCCTTCTTCATCCTCAATCTTTCCGGATCGCGATGCCGTTCGTGGCCCTGTGGGCGGCGTCGGCCTGGATCGGTGAATGGCTGAATCGGCCGCAACGCCCGCTGGCGTGCCGAATCAAGGCCAAAGATCGCGAAGCGATTCGCAATGCCGCGCTGCGTACATGGCGATTTTTCCACGAGTTCAGCAATCGGGAAGAGAACTGGTTGATTCCCGATATCGTGCAGCAGGCGCCACCGCTCGTTGCGCATCGCATTTCACCCACGAACCTCGGATTGCTGCTGAATTCAAGATTGGCCGCGCACGATCTGGGCTTCTTGACCACGCAGGAATTTATTCGAGATACGGAAAGGACGCTCGAAACCGTCAGCCGGATGCCCAAGTGCAAAGGCCATCTGTATAACTGGTATGCCACCGACTCGCTCGAGCCGGTTCCGCCCCTCTTTGTCTCCACCGTGGACAACGGGAATCTGCTTTCAAGTTTGTGGACATTGAAGCAAGGCTGCCTGGAAATAATCAAGCAACCCTTGTTGCGCCCGGCGCTATGGGAAGCGCTGCAAGATCATGCGGGCTTATTGGCCGAGGTCGCCACACAGGATTCGGCAGGCAGCGAACTTGATCCTGGCATTCTCAATCTGAAGCAGGCCACGGAACGGCTCGCTTCAGCCGGGGCGGCTCAGACCAAGGAGTTGCGGGCGCTGGAGATTGACGCGCTAATTGTTTTTAGTCGTATCGCGAGAGGCGGCGGGAATCCAGAAGTCGCATGGTGGGGGAGGGAATTGCCGGCGCGCGTGACAAACCTGCTGAGGACGTTGGAGACGTTCGCGCCCTGGCTGGACGCGCATTTTGAATCTTCCTGTCCTCTGTCGAAATCAGAAATCGCACACATCCAAAAGGAATTCACTCTGGAGTCGATTCCCCGCTTGTACGGAGAGTTGTGCATAAAACTGGACAACTGTTCCGAAAACATGGCGGAGAATCCAGCCGCAACGACAAAACATTTCCGACACGCGCTGGAGAGAGCCATCCAGCTCTCCGAGGATCTAGTTAGGAGATTGACCGCCATTGCCGCTGCCGCTCAATCCATGGCCGACGCAATGGATTTCAGCATTTTGTACGACGCGAAAAAGAAGCTATTTTCGATCGGTTTTGAAGAGGCCGCAGGTGGTCTTAGCAAGTACAACTACGATCTGCTTGCATCCGAGGCGCGCACGGCGGTGTTCGCCGCCATCGCCAAGGGCGAGGCTCCCCAGGAGAGCTGGTTCCACCTGAAGCGATCCTTCCGCACTTACCAGGGAGACGATGTGATGCTCTCCTGGAGCGGGACGGCTTTTGAATACTTGATGCCCTGTCTGTGGATCCGGGCGTACCCCAACACGCTGCTCGACCGCACGGTGCGGGCTGCCATTCGATCGCAGCAAAAGTTTGCGCGGGCCAACCGAATGCCCTGGGGAATTTCCGAATCCTCCTGCGCCGAACGAAATCCCGACGGCCACTACCGGTATCACGCTTTCGGCGTGCCGGGTCTGGCGCTGCACCGGGACGATTGCTCGGGCGATCTCGTTGTGGCTCCATATGCGACGTTCCTCGGGATGATGTTCGACACGGAAGGCGGGGTCAAAAATCTTCGCAAAATGAAGGATCTCGGCTGGCTTTCAGAATATGGATTTTATGAAGCCGCCGATTTTACGCCTCGACGGACCGGCGACGAAAGCGGCCATATCGTGGTGCGAAACTGGATGGCGCACCATCAGGCGATGAGTCTGGTCGCCGCGGTGAATGTCCTCTGCAACTCGGCGATGCAGCGGCGCTTTCACGCCGAACCGAGTGTGGCCGCCATCGAGCGTCTGTTGCACGAAAAGTTGCCGCGAGCGCTGACGTACGAGGATGATGCGGAGAAGATTTCAAAGGCCAGTCCTTCGCTTGCGGCTCTGACATTGCAGATGCCGCGTCCGGGCATCCGGGATCTTGTTCCAAAACTATTATGAGCATCGAGAGCCGGGTGGCGCGCTTTCCTATAGGCACCTTGTGTCTTTGCGCTGCCCTCGCTTGGATTGTCGGTGGCGCTCCGAGGCCGGCATTCGGGCAATTTTCACAAAAGTCGGTCCCGCCGGCTGAAACGCTCTCTGAAACTATCCGTGTTGACTCGTCGGCGTCCGCTCATCCGTTCCCGCACTTTTGGGAGCAGATGTTTGGCTCGGGCCGCGCCATTTTGAGTTTGCGCGAGAGTTATCGCCGGGACCTGCGCGAAGTGAAGCATGCCACGGACTTCAAGTATGTGCGTTTTCACGCAATCTTACACGATGAAGTGGGAGTGTACGACGAGGATGGCCGAGGCAGTCCGCTCTACAACTTTTCTTATGTTGACCAGATCTATGACGGCCTGCTGGAAAACGGCGTCCGCCCGTTCGTTGAATTAAGTTTCATGCCCGGCAAACTGGCCGCTCATCCAATTTTCCAATCTTTTTGGTACAAACCAAATGTCTCCCCGCCCAAGTCCTGGGAAAAGTGGAGCGACCTTACTTCACATCTAGCGAAACACCTGGTGGATCGCTATGGAATCGATGAGGTCTCGCAATGGTATTTCGAGGTTTGGAATGAGCCCAACCTGGATTTCTGGGCGGGAGATCCCAAAGAGCAAACCTACTTTCAACTCTATGACGCGGCGGCGCGAGCCTTGAAATCCGTCAGCCCCCGGCTCCGCGTGGGCGGGCCGGCGACCGCGCAAGCCGCATGGGTCGATCGCTTCATCCGTCACGTCTCAGAAAATCACGTTCCCGCCGATTTTGTTTCCACTCACGTTTACGGAAATGATTTGTCGACCGATGTTTTCGGAACGACGGAGACGATTCCACGCAACCGCATGGTTTGCAGGGCAGCGAAGAAAGTCCATGACCAGGTAAAGTCTTCGGAAAAGTCCGATCTGCCGATTTTCTTCAGTGAATACAACGCGAGCTACAAAAACGAACCGGAGGTCACCGACTCCGAATTTATGGGTCCTTGGCTGGCGGACACCATCCGCCAATGCGACGGGCTTATGAACATCCTATCGTATTGGGCTTTTTCCGACGTTTTTGAAGAACAGGGGGTTGTCCAGAAGCCCTTTTATGGAGGGTTTGGCTTGATAGCGGCGGGTGGTATACCGAAGCCTTCCTTTAACGCGTTCAAGTTGCTTCACAAGCTTGGTGAGCAAAGAATCGAGTCTCAATCCGATTCGACCCTGGTCACAAAACGGCCGGACGGGACATTGGTGATGGCGGTATGGAATCTGTGGCTGCCCGAAGAGTCCGGAAATTCCAAAGAGGTCACGATCAAGCTCCTGGGACGCACGGGAAACCTTCACGCAGCGATTTATCGTCTTGATTCCGCCCACGGATCGGTTTTGCATCGTTATTCGGAAATGGGAAAGCCGACCGACCCGACTCGAAAAGAACTGGATGAGCTGCGGCGTTCCGCTGAGTTGCCGCCGGCTGAGACGAAAGCTCTCACGCGCGGAGAAATTAAAATCACTCTTCCACCGCAAGGACTTGCTGTCATCGAATTCAGGCCCTGAAAATCCGCTCCAATGAAGGAAAAATAAGTTGAAGCGACGATCAACTTGTCCGCGGCCCCGGAGCCGGATACGCCTTTAATCCCGCGCGTTCCATCCCGCGCCGCGCTTCCGGATTCTTCATGAACGTTTCCCAGACAAAACCGGTCCGGGCGTTTTCCACCATCACCATGGTGATTCCCGTATCGATGCCGACCACGTCGGTGTCGTACCAATTTGTCAAAGGATTGAATGCATCGACGAAGCCGTAGTCACTCCAGGTGCGCGCTCCATAGCGATCTTTTATGGTGCGCAAAACACGCATTGTTTCCGGCGGCAGGAAGGGAATCGATCCCGCCGCGGCGCAAGGTACAACCGACCCGTCGATGGGCCCGGTCGCCGGAGGCCCGCCCCAAACAGTGTAGCCTTGCACGGAATCCGAAGCCGTGATGCCCCAGAGGTCATCGCTGTAGTCAGGGAATTGCTTTCGCAAGTCCAGGCAAAAGCGCCGGTGAACTTCCGTGGCGATGATGGAATTCTGAAAGTAATCCGCATACTGGTCGCGTTTGCCGCGGAAATCAAACCAGGCCTGGGAATATTGGTGAACAAACAAAGGCGCGAACGAACCGATATAGCGGACGCCGTCGTATTCAAACTGCGATCGCTTCCAGGCATTCCAGGCATTCGGCGGCAGCGGGTGGGTTGCCGATCCCAGGCCAAGAAGATACATCATCATCATTTCGCTGTAATTGTCCCAGCGGTATTGCAGGAAACCGGTTTCGGGCCTCCAACCGTGCGGAAGAATGGGTGTGTCTTCCGAGAGCCAATTCCAGTCCACCCGGTTAAATATGTCGGATGCCAGCTGTTCAATCTCATGATAGGCAAAATGCTGGCGGCAGGTCAGAATGCCGCAAAGCAAGATCGCCGTGTCAACGGAGGAAACCTCCGAATCCCACAGCCGCTCGCCGGTATTCACATTGGCCCAATGGAAGTAGAATCCGCGGTGGTCCTGCATTGTTTTCCAAAGAAAACGAAGCGTGTTGACGACGCGGCCGCGTGCTTCGGCGTGAGAAACGTAGCCGCGCTTGTCGCCGATGCACAGCGCCGTCAGCCCGAAGCCGGTGGACGCGATGCTTGCCAAATCGCTCTTATCCGGCTTCCTGACATTGCATCGGTCCCGGACCAGGCCTGTTTCCGGATTCGCTTGTTCCCAGAAATAACGGAAATTAGCCCTCTCAAGTTCTTCCAGGAAAGCATCATCGCTGGCCGAAAAATACGAGCGAACCGGCGGCGGGGCCGGATGCTTTGTCTGGATCGACGCCGATTGCGGGAGGAATTGATTTCCCAGCCCAAGCCACGGGGCGCAGACCATGGGCCCGGCGACCCGCTTCAGCAATGCCCGGCGAGACATTCCATCGTTGCATTCTTCTCTTCTCCGCATCGAATGTATTATAATCTTTTTGTAACATCGTTGTACCCAGCCAGTCGCGATCCGGATAACAAGGGAACCTGCAACGGAAAGATTTTTGTAGAAGAGATACTGGGTGCCAGTGCTGACCGGTCCGAAGAAGCTGCTGCCCTAGCCCTCCTTCTCAGGAACCGTCAACCAGATAGGGGAATGCTTATTTGGACCGCAGGCGGAAAATCGCGGCTTTTGCTGGCGGATTTGGGGTGTTCTGCGTCATTCTGCTCATTGCGATTATCGCCGTCCGTTCCCGCCGGATCAAACGCCGCCCCATCACCATCCAGGGCTCAGTGATAGTACACAATGTCGACACCAAGAAAGAATCCCCTATTGCTGATGTGGAAATCAGCGCGGCAAATGGCATGGCAGCTCACGATGCCAAATCCGATTTTGCCGGGTTTTTCCGGCTGACGCTGGTTCCGCAAGTTGAACCCGGCCAATCCATCGAACTCAACTTCCATCACCCGGATTATTTACCGGTTAAATTGCAGGGGGTGGCCGGAGACAATCTCTACGTGGTCGGTATGGTGCCGGTTCACAGCGAGGTGGAAGCCGCACTGAACGAAAAGGAAATCAGCGTAACAAATGTCCTGGTGCGATATTCAATCGTCTCCACTTCTTTGGAGAACATCGGCAGCGGCGTAAAAACCTTTCAGGTGACGAATCGGGGAAACGTCCCTTGCGACGGCCAGCCGCCTTGCTCCCCCGATGGAAAATGGAAGGCGGCGATCGGTTCCGACTCCCTTGATTCGGGAGACGGGAACATTTTTCAGAACGCAAGTGTTTCCTGCATTGCGGGGCCGTGTCCGTTTACGAGGATTGATACCGATGGATTTTCCCGGGCCGGGCGGACCATTTCCGTTTCCGTGCGCGACTGGTCCGACACCACTACTTTCTTGCTTCAGGCGGAAGTATATCGCTCCGTGGCCAACAATCTCACTCGCGTATCCTATCCCGTAATTTTTGGCAGGTCCTTGAATTTTACTTTGCCGGCGGACGCGCAGGGCCCGAGTCTCGAGGCTGAAATGGACGGAACACAGATTGTTTTCCCATTGGCGCCCGATCCCATTTTGAGCTGGGCCGACTGCAATGTGAGAGTTCAGCGGAAACAAGCGAAGGACTATCGGTGCCAGCTCAAGCCGGGGTATAGCTTCAAATAAGACGGAGAGGTGGGCGCGTCCCCGGGGGCTAATGATGCCTCACATTAAAAGAACGTTGTTCGCCACATGCATCATACTGGTCATGGACACATTGATGATCATTTCTGCGGGTGACGCATTCGATGCGGCACGTCAGGCTCAAAAATCGAACGCCGGGGAAGTTTCCGCGCCCTTGGACGAAATCCTCCGCTATATCTCTTCCGGCTGGGGATCCTTAACGCGGTCACTGGACCGCTGTGAGGCGTTCGAGGACGTAAAAACCAAAGGACAATCCATTCTTTATTTTCCCGCGGGTATGCCGATCCCGCCAGCCTCGCGCGAACTGAAGGATCGCTGCTCCGTCCGGCTTGAAAATCTGCCGAAGAAAATTAGCAGGCTTGGCGCCAACGATATGGATCCAAACCAGCCCCCCGGCCTGCTCTATCTGGAAAATCCTTACGTGGTTCCCGGCGGCCAGTTCAATGAAATGTACGGGTGGGACAGCTATTTTATTATTCGCGGCTTGCTCCGGGACAATCGAATCGACCTGGCCAAAGGAATGGTTGAGAACTTTTTCTTTGAAATTGAAAATTACGGGGGAGTGCTGAACGCCAACCGCACGTACTACCTGACGCGTTCTCAACCGCCCTTCCTCAGTTCCATGGTTCTGGCCGTGTATCATGCGCAAACGAAGCAAGGACAAGCGGACCACCACTGGCTTGAGAGGGCCTACGGATTGGTTGTTCGCGACTATGAACATTGGAATCAGGCGCCCCACCTCGCCGGAGAAACCGGACTCTCGCGTTATTTTGACCAGGGCGAGGGTCCGGTGCCGGAAATTATGGGCGATCCAAGCCACTACTATCGCGGTGTTGCGAACTTTTTCTTAATCCATGAAGGCGTAAAGAGCTCGCATTTGATTTTTCTGGACGGGCGGAATCCTGTGCCCAATACCGTAGGACCGATCTTCCCCATATTCCTGTGTGACTCGGACTCCAAACAATTCGAGGCTTCGGGGTGTGCGCCTCCAGACCATGTGGCTTTGACGCCAGAATTCTACAAAGGCGATCGAAGCATGCGCGAGTCGGGCTTCGATGTTTCCTTCCGCTTCGGGCCTTTTGGCGCGGAGACGCATCACTATGCGCCGGTTTGCCTCAACAGTCTGCTCTATAAGACCGAGAAGGATTTGGAGAATATGGCCGGTCTACTTGGCCGGCAAGACGAAGCCCAGCATTGGAGGAAGAAAGCCCTCGAACGAAACCAACTGGTCATGAAGTATCTGTGGGACAGCAGCCGCGGTCTCTTTTTCGATTACAACTTCACGACTCAAAAGCGATCTGCTTACGAATATGCCGCGACATTTTATCCGCTTTGGGCCGGCCTGGCCTCCCGAGAGCAGGCGCATGCGGTGTGGCAAAACCTCGCTCTGTTTGAACAGCGGGGCGGGATAGCGATGAGCCGTAACGATTCCCAGGCGCAATGGGACTATCCCTACGGCTGGGCTCCCATTCAACTTCTGGCCGTGGAAGGCCTTCGCCGCTACGGATACGCTAAGCAAGCCGACCGAATCGCATTTAATTTTTTAGACACTGTCTTGCGAAATTTCACGCGTGACGGAACCATCCGCGAAAAATATGATGTCACCACGGAATCATCGGAAACGCACATCGGCGCCGGATACGCGCAAAACGTAATCGGATTTGGATGGACGAACGGAGTATTTCTGGAACTTCTCAGTCAGCTCCCACCGGAGATGCCTGCCCGGCTCAATCAACCCGCAGATCCCTCGAAAGCGCGCAGCGAAGCCAAGTCTGGAGAGCACGGCAAAGTGAATTTGGATGCGACTCCGCAGCGCAGAAGAGAGGCAAAGCCATGAGCACAGCCAAGATTCCGCAAACGATCGCCATACCTTCCGAATCGCACGGGTCCAAGTTTGTTTATCTTGCGGCGGCCATTGCCGCGCTGGGAGGCCTGCTATTCGGGTACGACACGGGCGTAATTTCGGGCGCTGAACTTTTCTTCAAGAATGATTTCACTCTGTCTACGTTCGCTCTGGAGGTGATCGTCAGCGGAGTGTTGGCGGGAGCGGCGACAGGTGCGCTTGCAGGCGGGCGGCTGGCCGATCTGTTTGGCCGGCGGAAGCTTTTGATAGTGACGGCGGTTATATTCGCGGCAGGCGCGGTGCTTTGCGCCCTGGCCATGTCCGCCGCCGCTCTGATTGTGGGACGGATCATCGTCGGCCTTGGAATCGGCCTGTCCTCCGGCACAGTTCCCGTGTACATCTCCGAAGTCTCCCCTGCGGAGGCGCGAGGGTGGCAGGTCTCGCTCTTTCAACTCGCCATTACGGTAGGAATTCTGCTCGCCTACGTGGTGGACTATGCGTTTGCGAAAAGCGAGGGTTGGCGCTGGATGTTCGGTCTGGCCGTGATTCCCGCGGCAATCTTCGCCTTGGGAATGCTGTATCTGCCTGAAAGTCCGCGCTGGTTGGCCAGAAGCGGAGACCGCGAAAGCGCTCGTACGGTGCTCAAGCGTATTCGTGGAACAGCCGATGTGGACGCGGAGATGCAAGAAGTCGAAGGGACCCTCGACAAGTCAACGGAAAGCGCCCGCATCTCGGATCTTTTTGCGCCATCCCTGCGGCCGGCGTTGATCGTCGGAATCGGATTGGCAATTTTCCAGCAGGTTACGGGCATCAATACCGTAATTTATTACGCCCCGATCATCCTGCAAACCGCGGGAATATCCTCCGCCTCCGGCGCCATCCTGGCGACGGCGGGCATCGGGGTGGTGAATGTGCTCATGACCATCGTTGCCATGTGGCTGATCGACAGGGTTGGGCGCCGGCCCTTATTGCTGGTGGGAATCGGAGGAATGACAGTTTCGCTGGGAATACTAAGTCTGGCGTTTCACATTTCCGCGCGGTCCGGCGCGCTCGCCTGGTTAGCGGTCATCAGTATGATGGCCTACGTCGCGTCCTTCGCGATCAGTTTGGGACCGATCTTCTGGTTATTGATTTCCGAAATCTATCCACTGAAAATTCGTAGTTCCTCAGAGGGGCTCGCGGCCACATTCAATTGGGGCTCGAACCTGGTGGTCACTCTCACATTTCTGACCCTCGTGCAACGATTCGGGGCCAGCCCAACTTTCCTGTTATATGCGCTGTTCGCATTGGCCGCGTGGATTTTCTCGCACCGCTATGTGCCGGAAACCAAAGGCCGCACGCTCGAACAAATTGAGATGTTCTGGCATTCTCACTCCAAATGATCTCTGCAGGAATGGTTTGCGAACTCGAAGTGTGAGGTGCGATTGTCACACCCGCGTGACGCGGAATCTGCCCAGTCCGCGAAATCCAGCCTCGGCGCCGAAACGGAGGTATCGCCCTCGCCGGAAGGGTCACTTTCGGAAATTACCGCCGTCGCGGTCCGCAGAAGCCATGCAAACTTCTTCACGTGATTTGCGTGATTCATGGGTGGCCGCCCCGGGAGACATAAGTGCGAACCAGATTTGATTCATCTTCCATCGACCATACCAGCAGGCTCTTTCTTCTCAGGATATCGATTCCAGGAGCCGGCAGGTAGGTTGTGACGAGTTCTAATATTTCCCCCGGTTGCAGGGTGGCCGCCCGTTGGAGCAGAGTAACAATCGGCATTTTGTCCGGGTCAGATGTTTTCTCGTCGATCGACGCCACAATCTTGGCAGCATCGAACCATTCCGGGCGGGGTAAGTAGTAGGGATCTGTGTTCCTGATGGTCTCTTCGGAAACCAGATTCTGCTGTCCAACCGCAGCGCGCAGCCGGTTAACCAGTTCCTGCACAGGGATGCGACCCACGGCGGCCACTTGCTGGAGAGAAGCGACTTTAGCCACGGTCCTTCTCAGAATCGGGTTCTTCAGTTTCTGAAAGGGGGGAGCGAGGCCGATCAAGATATCCTCTACCTGAGGATATTGGTCGAGCAGCGCTGCGACCTTGGTGGACGGCAAGATCGGGAATCCACGCCTGAGTTTTTCTTTCTCCGACAATGCGACCCCCAATTCGAAAAACTGTTCGAAGACCATACCTGCGCTTTTTGCAGGGAATCGTGTCAGGCACAGATATTATCGCGGAAAATTAGGGCGAATCCCGTTCTGTGAGACAAACTCTCAGCAATCAGTCAATTGCCGGCTTCCAGCTTGAGTTCTTCGTCCCTGAGCTGGATCTTCTCAATCCAAATCGAATTGGTGCCATCCTTGGTGCGATATCCGGTGATGGTGACATCATCGCCGGGTTTCAGGGTTTCCTTGCTCCATCCCGTCCGAATCAAATGATTCGGACTAGTCAATTCGGCCTGCCACTGCTCCGCGGCCTTATCGCCCGTCACGTCAAAGAAAACTTGAGCATGCGGATTGATGAAATTAAACCTTGTAACCTTTCCTTTGATGGTGACTGTCTTCGAAAGATCGTACGCTGCGGTCCCGTGATGGGCAAACATTGGAACCGAAACGGCGAAAAGACTTAACGCCATCGCCAAAACGTAAACTGCCTTGCGTTTCATCCAGCACCTCCTCAGAAAGGCTCAAAGAAAAGCCATCGTCGCGCCCTTGGCGGGGGGGGCGCTGTGACTCAAGTCACCCCCTGCTGTGGTCTTCGTCACATATTTCCGCAGCGAATGCGAGGAAGTTGTTGGGCGAGTTGTGCATCCCTGTGGGACCGAGCGGCCCTAGGTGTCATCCGACACAGACCATTGGGGAATAGCGATCCTGGTAGCCGCGCCAGCTTGGCGCAAAGCGGCCATCTTGCTGAAATGTGAAAGGAAACTCCATGCACCTTTATGCGCTGTGCCAATGGTTGCAATCAACGTCGTGGGCGACGGGAATCCGCGAGTCACTCGACTTATATCCCGCCCTCTACACGCTGCATATTTTCGGATTCGTGATCATGGTCACGGCAACCTCCGTGCTGGATCTGCGTATTTTGGGCTTGGGGCTGCGAACTCGGTCCGTTGCCAGCGTTGCGCATCTCGCCCTCCCATGGGCTCGGGCGGGATTGGCCGCGAATTTGATAACCGGCTTCCTGGTTTTCTCGGCGCAAGCGGTGGATATGTACACGAACACCGCATTTCGCTGGAAAATGGCGATGGTACTGCTTGCCGGGGTGAACATCATCCTTCTCGAGAAGTCGATCAATCGGAGCGCGGGGGAGTCGGGGGAACGCGGAGTCACGCCGTCCACCGCGAGGTGGGGCGCAGTGATCTCTATTCTGCTCTGGTTTGGGATCGTAGCGATGTCGAGAGTGATCGGTTTTACCGGCGCCCATGAATAGCGGTTGCGAACGTCACAAGGACGCGGAAAGGCGGGGCGCGTGACGCCCCCTTGGCGAAATTCAGTAGTGTGATCGCAGCTGCGCTGGGATGAAAAGGAGAAGATCGAAATGCCTGATATGATCGCACTGTGCCACTGGTTGGAAAGCACCTACGTGGGAAGCACTATCGCGCAATCTTTCTGGCTGTTCCCGGCCATTGAAAGTATTCACATGTTCGGGATCGTATCCGTCGTCGGCGCGACCTCCATTCTGGACTTGCGCCTGATGGGCGTTTCACTGAGGAATGATTCCGTTTCGAGCATTGTGGGTGGCACGCTGCGATGGGCTTTGTATGGTTTCGTTCTCATGCTGGTTACGGGTGTGTTGATGTTCGTGTCCGAGGCCTCGAAGTGCTACACCAACACGGGCTTCCGTTGGAAAATGCTGATGCTGGTGTTCGCCGGCCTGAACGCCTTGATGTTTCACTTTTCCGCCTACCGCAGAGTTGACAAGTGGGAGCGGGGCGCCACTCCGTTTGCCGCAAAGTTCGCTGGCGCTTTTTCGATCCTGCTCTGGTTTGGGATCGTGGCGATGGGCCGCTGGATTGCTTTTTTCTGATGAAAGAGGCGTTCCCGTTGGAGATGGTATTTTCACCGCCCGTGAAACCTGCCGTTCCAAACATAATCCACAATAGACGGTGAAGTTCAGGGCTTCAAAGATTTATAGTCCGGGAAGCAGGAATCCGCCGTCCACGACGAGCGTTTGGCCCGTAATGTAAGAACCCTTCTCCGATGCCAGCAGCAGTGCAAGTTGCGCGACGTCCGATGGCTGTCCGAGTCGTTGAATGGGCTGCTTCGCAAGCACAGCGTCTCGCTGCGCTTCACCTTTCCAGTAGTGCTCACTGAGCGCCGTTTGAATCAGGCCGGGTGCAATGGCATTCACGCGGACTCCTTTTGGTCCGAGCTCCAGCGCGTAGGACTGCGTCATCATGATGAGCGCGGCCTTCGTCATGCTGTAGAGGAGGCTGTGGCGCTGCGGGCGAATGCCTGCAATCGACGCGATGTTGATAATCGATCCGCTGCCCCGGGCGCACATTCCGGGAGCGATGGCCTTCACCAGCCGGAAGGCGCTCTTCAGATTAATCTCGATCATTTTGTCGAATTGCGCCTCGTCGGCTTCCAGGCACGGCCCGAAAGAGATATTCGTTCCGGCGTTGTTCACCAGAATGTCGACGGGCCCGAAGATTCGTTCTGTGACCGAGACCAAGTTGGCGATGTGATCCGCGCGGCCAACGTGGCAGGCGATCGGCTTCACGGATTGCCCGATTTCACTGGCTACCTGGTCAAGCGTTTCCTGCTTGCGCCCGCAGATCACCACGCGCGCGCCTTCGCGGGAAAAGATTTCCGCGATGGCGCGGCCGATGCCGCGGCTCGCGCCAGTTACGATCGCGACTTTTCCGTTCAGCAGGCCCACAAGCGCGCTCCTCGATGAGTCATAGCGGCAACTCCATTTCAAACATGCCAGCGGCTAAAGCCGACTTAAGGCTATGTGCTTTACGGCACGGCTGAAGCCGTGCCCTTCAAAGGTTTGGCAATCGCCGCATTCCTGGTGAAGACTATTTCGCTGCCGCGATTGCTTCCAGTCCCGCGAGCCGCATCGCCAGCGCGATGGACCGCGACGGGTCGTACGCTCGATGCATCGCCAACTTTTCGGCTTCAATCGAGCCCTCGGCATGTACCGCGAGGACCGCTTGGTAACCGCCATAGACGCGTGTTGTCAAGTCGCTGATCAGATTCATGATGGCCATGCGCCTGTCCGCGGGCCACGCGCCGGGAAGATATTTTTCCAGTACCGGCCTGACTTCGGCTGAATTCCAGTCCATGCCGCCGGGGCCGGTGACCAGCAGCCCTCCGGCCAGGTCCTGCACGGTTTCAACGGCCTTGTGAAACTCGCGCGCGAATGTCCACTTGGCCATGTTCGTCGTAAACACGTCAGGACACGCGACGCCGTTTTCCACTTTGCAGCGGAGCGCGGCGAGTTCCGTCAGACCGCGCACAGTCTCAGCATATCCGCCGAGCCACGTCAGCTTATCGCGCACATGACCCGCGCGATCTATGCCGTTCGCTTTGGCCATCACGATTCCGGCGCCCACGAGCGCGTCCAGCAAGGGAAGTTTGTAACTCACCGCCGTGAACCGATGAAACTCGACGAAGGTGAGCGCGGTTGCGCCGGCCAGGTCCGGCCGGTCCACGTAAAACACTCGGTCCCACGGGACGAAGACATTTTCAAATACGGTCAGGGTTTCCACCATTTTATGATTCGTGGAAATCGGGCGCGTGAAAGGATCATCGGTGCCATGCAGATAATCGGACGCATAAAGGCGAAGCCCCGGCGTCGCCACGGGGATCGCAAAGGCGAGCGACCACGGCTCATCGCCAGCACCCATGGAACGGCTCGGCAACACGATCACTTCATCCACATACGGAGTGCATGAGGTATGGATTTTCGCGCCGTTGACGATGATTCCGTCCGCCCGCTTTTCCACGACGCGAACGTACATGTCGGGATCGCTCTGCTCGGAAGGCCGCTTGCTGCGGTCGCCCTTCACATCGGTTTGCGCAACGGCCATAGCAAGGTCCTTGTCCCGGCAATGCCGGTAAAACGTCTCAATGCGCTGAATTCCCCGCGCATCGCCGCTGCGGTCCAGGACGCGCTTCAGCGCGAACAGCGCGTCGGTTCCGATTTCCTTGATCAGCAGAACCAGCGTCGCTCCTTCGGCCGTGCCGGCTTCGATCAACTTCGAGCGGGACAATAAATCCTGCGCGTGGCGCGGCAAGCGGTAGTATGCGGAATATTCGTCCGAACCCTCGCGGTGAACGGCCAACTCGCGATAATTGGGATTTTCAGCCATCGCAAAATCGATGGAAGCATGGCGGGCCGCGACCCCCAGTTCGGGATGATCCACCACATTCTGCACAAGCTGGCCACGGTAGTACACTTCGCGGGCGTCGCGCAGGCCCGCGAGAAATTGGGCGGCGGTTCGTAGAGCCATTTCAGCGCCTCCAGAAGATGAATGCGGATTCTATTCGATCACGATCGCCCGCGCTCTTTTTAATTTGCGCGCAAGTACGGCAGGCTTCAGCCTGTCGGGTTTAGTATTGCGGAGTATCCAAAGAGCGGCAGGCCGAAGCCCGCCCTACCCGCCGCTGATCCTGCGGCGCAAAATGTACTTTTGAATTTTCCCCGTCGAAGTTTTAGGAAGCTCTTCAAACAGAATCTCCCGCGGCGCCTTGAAGCGGGCAATTCGTCCGCAAACGAATTCGATCAGCTCCTCCTTTGTAGCGGACATCCCCTTCCTCAGGACGACAAACGCGACCGGAATTTCGCCCCATCGCTCATCCGGCCGCCCCACCACGACCGTTTCCAAAACCGCGGGATGCTCGGCAAGGGCTTTCTCAATCTCGACCGAGGCGACGTTCTCTCCACCGGTGATGATGATGTCCTTGGCGCGGTCGCGAAGTTCGATATATCCGTCCGGAAAGCGCACGCCCAGATCGCCGGTGCGAAACCATTCGCCGGATTGGGCGGCGCGCGTGGCCGGTTCGTCGCCGTAGTAGCCGATGGTTACGTTGTTCCCGCGGATCACGATTTCCCCCAGGGTTTCGCCGTCCCAGGGTACTTCCTTGCCGCTGGCACCGATCACGCCGATTTCTCTGGTGACCACATTGCCGACGCCCTGCCGCGCGTTCAATCCGGCCTTTTCGCTCTCGGACCTCTTATTCCACTCCGGCTGCCAATCGTTGATCACCGACGGGCCGTACGTTTCCGTCAAGCCATACAAATGCGTCACCCGAAGGTTCAGCGAGGCGAGGCGCGCAAGCAGAGCGGGAGTAGGCGGCGCGCCGCCCGTGAACGCGTGGACCGGGCGCCCGACTTTTCCGCCTCCGGAAGATGCGGCGGCTTCCGCGATCATCGTCAAAACAGTAGGCGCTGCGCAAAGATGGGTCACGCTGCCGCCGCAAATTGCTTTCCAAATCGCCGCCGGATCGATCTGGCGCTGGCAAATGTGAACGGCGCCTGCCGCCGTCACCGCCCAAGTGAAGCACCAGCCATTGCAGTGAAACATGGGAAGCGTCCACAGATAGGAGCTGTCCAGTCCCAGTCTCGAGTGAAACGCCATGGCCAACGCCTGCAGGTACGCTCCGCGATGCGTGTACATTACGCCCTTCGGGCGGCCCGTGCTTCCGCTGGTGTAATTAATGGCCAGCAGCGACATTTCGTCCATCACAGCGGTAGGGCAGGGCTCGGAAGATTTCAGAAGCGATTCGTATTCGCTCGAATCTTCCCCCGCAAGGATAAGGCGCACGCCGGTCGAAAAGGAAAGCGTTCGCGCAGCCTCTGCCAATTCGTGCGTGGCAATCAGCATGCGGGCGCCGGAATTTTCCAGAATGTAGGCCATTTCCTGCGAGGAGAGCCGGATATTCATGGGTACAAGCGCGCAGCCGGCCATGGGCACGCCGTTATGCATCTCCAGCATGACGTGGCTGTTGGTGCAGAGCGCCGCGATTCGATCGCCGTTCTGGGCCCCGGCGCCTCGCAGCAGTCCAGCGAGGCCGTGCGCTCTCTCTCCAAACTCGCGATAGGAAAAGCGGCGTTCGCCGTCGATGATGGCCGTGCGTTCCGAGAAAGTTTTCGCGGCGCGATCCAGAAAGTACGCCGGGTTGAGTGGAGTCGTGTCGCTCGGGGGCATTTCCCGCTCCGTTTGATTGCGAGTTTAAATTAACACTAACCTGCATTTCTCTTCAGGAATATCAAGTAGCACAGGCTTCAGCCTGTGGGGTTCCGTCCATGTAAGGACCCAAACCCCCAGGCTGAATCCCGTGCGACTGGACGCGTTCACAATTGATAGAGAAAGAAGGCGCCCAACACGGTGAGGACTACTCCATACACACGTTCGAGCCGGCTGGCCTTCGTGCGAATCGCGATTCGCGCGCCGAGGTAGGAAAAGGGAACCGACCCGAGCGCGACGAATCCCGCGACCGTCCACGATATGTGTCCGAGGTAGGCGTGCACGACGGTCCCGGGCAAAGCCAGCACAGCGGACACTGCCAGCGAACACGCAAAAGATTTCTTGATCGGTTGCCTGAGGAACCGGGCGTACGCCGGCGCAAGCAGGAATCCTCCCGCATTGGCGAGAAGCCCCGATACGATTCCGACTCCCGTTGCAATGAGTACCAGCCGGACCCGCCAAAAGGCCGGAAGATTTCCCACCGCACGATCCGGCGAAGAACCCGCGAACCTTTTTTCTCTTGGTGAAAACAAGAAAGAAAGTCCGAACCCAAGTACCAGAATCCCGGTGACGATCAACAAGGGCCGCGCGCCGGTAAACTTTGTAAGAAGGGAACCGAGGATTGTGGCGGGAATTCCGATGGCGACGCTCCACCAGAAGATTTGCCAATCCAGCAGATGGGATTGCCAGTATTCCTCGGAAGCAACCAGCGTCCCCGGAATTGTGGCAGGCAGTGGCGAAGCGACTGCGATGAATCCGGGATAACCGACCAGACTCAAGAGCGGGGTCGCTATCGCGCTCCCCCCTTTCCCAAACAGGCCTCCGAGAAACCCAACCACAATGCCGACAATAAAAGCTCCGAAGTGCTGCAATGTTCCGCCTATGGTGGATTACAAGCGCCGCCTAGAAAGTTTTGCCAGAGGAGGCAGTGAAAGTCCAGGCGAAATGCCTGATGGGGTCAACGGCGTTCTGCCGTCATGTGCTGGCGGTGACCGGTCAACCAAGAGACGAAGCACCTGGCCTGCATATCCGGTCTATTCGTGACCCAAGTGCGGTGGTCGCAACCAAATTTGTGGTGACTACTTCTTCGGATTGGACGTGCTGAATGAAAACTGGCTCATCAGAAGCTGGGCCTCGTCGCTATCGAGTGGTTTGAGGAGAACGACGGCCGTCTTTTGCGTCTTCGGCTCGTATACATTCTTGGCTCGAAAGTAATAATTGTGTCCGGCTTCTGCGGTGAAGTGGAGCGCCGCTTCCCTTCGCTGATAGAAGGCGCCGACAAGTCCCTGCCAACTGGCACAGAGGTGATGCTCTCCGGGATCTACAGAAACGTAGAAATAGGAGCTGCTGTGGGTCGCCCCGGTCCACGCGCCATCGAGCCCAAACCGAGTCGTCGGTCTGGGGTTCGAGCCAAATTCTGCGTCGTCCTGAAGGAAGTACACATTCGCTTTACCGGCGTCCGGCTGAACCGCCGCGTGTTGTTTATCGTCTGTCTTCACGTTGAATTCAATGTTGGCCGCGCCGCATCCCGGAACGGACACTGCGCCAGGAGTTTTTGTTTGTCCGTAGGCAGCCGGCGCGATCGTGAGGAAAACCATTGCCAGAAGTAGTTTCATTGGAGTCCCTCCACAATACAGACGGATGACACACCATTTCGGTTTCGCAACTCTGTAGGTTATAACTACACAATATCATATACTTAGATGATATTGAAAGCGTTTGGCTGTCCAGACGATGTAGGCCGCTCAGGACGGTTCAACACGCCCAACGGCCACAGAGACGCCCCTCTAATGCCACTGGCCGCCGATCAGAATCCCTCTGCACGGGCGCGCCTGGCCGTAACATCGTCCCCCGTCGAACGAATTGAATTATTCGGGTAAGGAGGCGGATCAAGTTTGTTTGGGCCGGGAACGATTGAAAGTCAACTATCGAGAATTGAAGCCTTACCGCCAAGATTAGGCGCATGCACAACAGTTCTGGATTGCGATCAACTCCGAAACCCAAAAATTAAGGATCTGAAATTTGAGATAAGCCCTACTCATAAATGAGTTTTGTGGGTCGCGGCTTCAGCCGCGACATCATGACAGGAAGAAATACAAGGCTTTAGCCCTTGGCGGCCCATTAAATTCGGTTGGCGTTTCATTACAGAGATGGCTTGATCTCAACTTCCAATTCTCAAATTTCTTTGAGATCCTTTTTCAGTATTTATCTGCGCTCCGGCGCGGTTTCACGCTTTGCTTGCCGCTACTGCGCCGCGAAGACCAGGAGCGCATTGCCCGCCGTGCCGGCGCCAAACACGTAGCCGGAGCCGGCGAAAACCATGCCGCCGGCGACGGTCGGGCCGGCAGATGCCATGGAGCCGCCCTTGGCCTTGACGTGATTTACGGTGTCGTAATCACGGGCCATATTATATTCCCAGAGTAAATGCCCGTCCTCGGTGGAGAAGGCGCGCAGCATGCCGTCCCATCCTCCCAGAAAGATGGCCCCGGGAATTGCGGTGACGGCCGCGGTTTCACCCTTCGGGCCCGGGCCGGGCGCCGGAGCAATCGGGGTAAACCACTTCTGTTCGCCCGTGTCCATGCGCACCGCGGCCACGCCGCCGGTCCGCAAACCGAAATAGGCGTTTTGATCGTCGGCGGCCCCGCCGAAAGTGATCATGCCCAGCGCCAGTTTTTTCACCAACTGCGCCTTCCAAACCACCGTGCCCTCGCGGTCCGGATCGTGGCCCCAGACCATGCCGCTCTTCTGTCCCGCCACCAGGATCCTTTTCCCGTTCGGCAAGGACTTCAAGATGGGAGACGCGCCAAAGTCGTAATCGGGGCCGATCTCACTCGGGGGGAGGCAATTGTCCGACTTGATTTCGCCTCCGCATCCCGAGAGCCAGGCATCTTCTTCCGTGTCCTGGCTCGACCACATGACTTTCCCCGTCTTCATGTCCAGAGCCATGATGGCGTCGGTATTTTTGGAGACAGGCTTTGTGTAGGCGTCGCCCGTCCCGATGTAGATGGCATGGTTCTTGGCGTCAATTGTGGGTGTACTCCATACCGCGCCGCCGTTCGGGCCATATTGCTGCACGCCGTTGGGATTCTTTGTCGTAGGTTTGGGCGGATCCTGCACGGGATAAGTCTTCCAGATGGTGTGCCCGTTAGTTGCATCCAGCGCGACAACGCTGCCTCGAAACGTGCAGCAGGGATACACCGTACTCCAGCCCGCCGAACGCTCCTCCTGCGATGACACCGGCACATACAGGCGATCTTCATACAGCATCGGCGCGCCCGTGACTTTGGCTACGGGATGGTCTTCGACTTTCACCTTCCAAATTTCCTTGCCGGTAGAGGCGTCCAGCATGTAGACGTTCGCGCGGATGTCGCCAAAGTAGACGCCGTATTTGGCCGGGCCTTTTCCTTTCACTGCCCCAATGCTGATCGCCGTGCGAACCCCCGCGTCCGCCTGGTAGGACCAATAGACGCAGCCGGTCTCCGCGTCGAGCGAATACACCGCTCCCGTGTCCACGCCGAGGAATACACGCCCGCCCGCGACAGTGGGCTGGCCGTAAACCTCTTCGGCGCCCGGAAAGCCGAAGGCCCATTTCAATTTGAGGTTAGGCACCTGATTGGCAGATAAACCCGCCTCTTTCGCGGACTGGAATCGCGCGTTCGAAACGTCATTCCCCCAGCCGTTCCACAGGGGTTTCGAGGATAAGGCGCCGATCGGGGAATTGCCTGGGCAGGGGTTGGGCATAAGCTTAGCGTCTGTGACCTTCCCAATGTCCACTCGCCTGCGGCCTAGATAAAAGGCGACTTCGCGCCAGTCACTGTCCGAGATGCCCGCTAAAGATGCGTGCGGAGCTTTGCCGTTCGCGGCGTAGACTCCTTCCGCCGTCATTTTCCAAAGGGACAGGACATCCGGTGCGGGCGTGATGCTGCTCGGATTTCCGTGGCAACTGGCGCACTGCGCTTCGAATATGACGGCGCCCTTGGTAGTCTGGGCGTAAGCAGAGCCTGCGGGCCAGAGCAGTGCAATCAGAATTGCGAGAATCCAAGCGCAGCGTTTCATTTGAGGTATCCCCCGAGCCGGATATTTTATTGCGTCTTCAGTTCCGCTTGCCAATATACCCCCGTCTACATCGGCTGACAATGCGCGGCGCTTCCAGATGGCGGCTGGCGCATTCCGACTGCGGTCCCAACCTCTTCATTGCCCAGCCCTGTTCTATGCTACTTGGAAACGCTTCACCGCGTCTTGGTTCCAACTGATTCCCGTACCGGGGCGATTGGAAGGTGTAACGGTGCCGCCAATCACCTGGAGAGGCTCAGCCAGAATCGGTGCAGCCCAGTCCACGTACTCGAGCCAGTGCTGCGTCGGGGTAACTGCTAGCAGGTGCGAACTCACTTCGGGAAAAAGGTGTGAGGAGATTTTGACTCCATTGATTGCCGCGAGCGCCGCTGCCTGCTGCCAGCCGGTTACGCCGCCGATCCTACAGAGATCGGGCATCATGAAGTCGGCGGAGTGCGCGAACAGGGCAGATTCCATGGCGTGAACGCCGACGAAATTTTCCCCGATTTGTATCGGGGTCGCCAGCGTCCGCGCGATTTGCGCGCAGCCGGCATAATCATCATGACGGATGGGCTCTTCGATCCAGGCAAGCCCTTCGGCATCGAGGGCGCGTCCACGCTTCAACCCTTCTTCGACCGAAAGCGCCTGATTGTAATCCGTCATAATCGCGATTTCGCTGGACAAGCGTTTTCGCAGGGCGTGAACCGCGGCGAGATCGTCGTCAAGCGTCGAATAGCCAAGCCGAAGCTTCACCGCTCGAAAGCCGCCCTCGAGCAACTGTTCCGCTTCATCGGCGCAAGCCCCGGGAGACATCAGGCCGAGACCGTTGCTGTTATAGGCAGGGATGGATTTGGGAACACCGCCAAGGTACGTGACCAGCGGCACTCCGGCGGCTTGCGCCAGCGCGTCCCAGCAGGACATGTCGAGACCCGCCATCGCCATCCAGATGACTCCTTGCGCGCCGATGAGCCGGAATTGACGCAAGAGCTTGCCTCCGATTTCCACGGGGGCAACCGTGTCACCTTTGACAAGCGCCAGCAATTCCTGGAGGGCGCGAGCGATCAACTGCGCTCCGAGCGGCAGGTAGCAGAACAAGTAGGTGCGGCCCGTAATTCCTTCCTCCGTTTCTAGATCGATCAGAAGAAGGGGCGCGGAGCGAACGGTAAGGGCGCTTGTGCCCAGCGGCAGTTTCATCGGGACAGAAACAGGGACGGTCTGAAGCGAGCGAATCGTCAAGTGAGGATGTTTCATGCGACGGCCTGCTTTCCCTGCGCGTAAAGGGCCAGGATATCCCGCGCCGCCCGATTCATGGGCGCGAATACGCCGACTGCTTTTCCCAGTTCGACGACGGCGCCGCTCAGCCAGTCGACTTCAAGGCGCCTGCCGTTGTCGAGGTCCGCGTGCATCGATGAGTCCATTTCCGGCGGGAGGCTTTCGCAAAAGGCGAGGCGCTGTTCCGCGAAATCCTCGGGAAGACGGACTTCGTGGGCGCGTCCGACGGCCACCACTTCGCGCATGACTTCGAGCAGGAAGGCTCGCGCGGCTGGATTGGCAACAATGGGGCCCAGGGTGCTGCGCATCGCTGTAGTGGCGGCGGAGAGGCCCACGAGGAAGACGAATTTTTCCCAAATCGCGCGGCGAATGTCGCCGCTGATTTCAGCATCAATGCCTCCGCGGATGCAAGCTTCGTGCAGCGTGACAACGCGCGAGGATTTGGCGCCGTCATATTCGCCAAAGACGAGCCGCTGCATCGTGCCCGTGTGGCGGATCACTCCCGGCCTGTCAATCTTCGAGCCGATGTAGCCAACCCCGCCGATCACCCGCTTTTCACCCACAATTCGCCGCAACAGATCGTCCTTCTGCACGCCGTTTTGAAAGGAAATGACCGCGGTATCAGGGCCAAGAATTGCGGATGCCCGGCGCAGGGCAGGCTCCGTGTCCCATAACTTCACACATAGGAAGACGAGATCGGCTGGGCCAAGGGCGGCGGGGTCGTCCGAAACGCGCACGTTTGGCAGATGGATTTCGCCAAGCCTGCTCTCCACCCGCAATCCATGCTGGCGCATCGCGGCCAAATGCGCGCCTCTGGCGACAAAGCCCACGTCGCATCCACCCTGAGCGAGTCGCGCGCCAAAATAGCCGCCAACACCACCGGCGCCGATGATCGTGATTCTCATTTACTGTCCTCGGAATTACGATGCACGCCACCGGTCAGATGCAGCGAATCCTTCATCGTATCGGCGATTCAACGCGTGTCTCGTCCCTGCCTAGCTCGAGAGCACTGTCATGCCTCTCATTTTACGAGCCCGAAAATTTGTCGGCATTTTTATAGCACAATCCTGCACGAGTCATGAGAAGTCCTCTTTTGTTCAAATAATCATCGTTTGGAAAAGAGCCAGCGCCCAAACAGAAAACAGTTATAGCCGTCAGCGGCCTCCCAAAGTAGTCGCTCTTACATTTTCATGGCCGCGAGCGCGATCCGGTGCGGCCAGACCAGGGGGCCGGAGCTTGACACTGCAAAATAGCTGCCGTAAGGTCGTTCACACAGGCAGGCACAGCATGAAATTTCCATATTCTGTTTAACGCTAGCGCTGAAACGAGGACACCCATGAACCTGATCGACACGGTTCGATTAGTCCTGAAACAGAAAGGCCAGATTGTCTGGTCTGTTTCGCCGGGGGATTGTGTCTACGACGCGATCGAAATCATGGCGAACAAGTACGTAGGTGCACTGATGGTGATGTCCGAGGGCAAGCTGGTTGGCGTCGTTTCCGAGCGCGATTACGCGCGAAAAGTCATCCTGCAAGGAAAGTCCTCAAAGCAAACCTTGGTAAAGGAAATCATGACGAGTCCCGCGATTTGTGTGACTCCCGAACAGACCGTCGAAGACAGCATGAGAATCATGACGGACAAACGCATCCGCCACCTGCCGGTCGTTGAAACCGGGGAAGTATTGGGAGTGCTTTCGATCGGCGATCTGGTGAAGTGGGTGATTTCCGCCCAGCAGCACACGATATCCCAATTGCACAGCTACATTAACAGCTCGTATCCGGGCTGATCCCCGGGCCCTACCAAAGTTTGTTCCCGCCCCTGCCCGGTCATTTCTCGGGCTCGCTCGAACCAGTCAGCTCAGCAGCACTTACTTACCGTTGCCTTTGCCCAACCCTCGGTCCGCATCATTGCCCGGATCCACGTCAAGTTCCATCAAACGAATTTGCACGCCCTGTTCCCACGACGGTTCGGTTTCACCTTCCAGCGCCTTCTCCACGGTCACTTGCGCGGACATGGCTACCACCACCTGAGGCGCGTCATTCGCGTGACCATTGCCTGAGGTTTCGGCGACGCCAGCCGGCGCCCCGGGCGCAACTGCCGGCGCAGGACTTGCCGGTCGAGGCGCTTCGCTTTCTCGAGGCTTAATCACTTTTGCGGGGACACCGGCGGAGGCTTTGGCCGCAGCTGCCGCCGCATGCGCCGCCGGTCGAGGCGTTTCTTCCGCAGAGATTTCGAGCCTCGCCTTCAGCAATTCTTCTGCACGGGCGAAGAAATCCTCGCGGGAGATTTTTCCTCCATCCACGTCAGCCAGGATGGCGCGCTGAGCTTTGTACTCTTTGTTCTCGATCCCCGCCTTGCTCTGCAGCATGCGCCAGGCCTTGCGGCGCTCCACGCAGAACATCACCAACTGGCGCGAGAGCGAGCGATACTCGACTTCACCCTTGGGTCCTTGCACCTTGATGTAAACGCCGAAGTCGGGGATGTAGGACCGATGAGCAGGATTCAGATAGCGGCGGTAGACCACATCCTGCTGGGTGATGCGGACGAGTATGTTCTCGAGTGGAATCAACTTGGCCGAGTCATCTGGTTTGATTTTCTTCAAATGGTTGCGGAAGCGCGCCTCCGTGGCGCACCAGTGGGCGACAGTGAAACGGTACGGCTCGTTGGTGGCCTTGAACTTCGTTTCGTACCAATCCTTCTCCATCGAAGGATTGCCCTTGAGATCGAGAGCTTCCTGGTACGTTTCGCCAAGCCGCGGGTTGAAAATAAACTCGGGTGCTCCGCGGGAATCGCGGACCCGCTGCGCCTGGGTGAGGGCCATGTCATCCGCTACCCCATGCTCCGGCTGGCAGGTAGTGAAGCACTGCAGGAAGGCCGTTCCGCGATACTCAATGCCGTCCAGAATGGCCCTGTAGAGCTTGGGGGCATTGGCGATCGAGACTTGCGCGATAAACGGCGAACCATGGCCGGCCAGGAACGTTTCGGCTACCGTCTTTTTCTCGACGTTTTTGCCCTGCGTGGCGGCGCCGAACACGTTCATGTCGTTCCCGCCCAGCATCGGCGTTGAATCCGAGTTCTGGCCGCCCGTGTTCGAATAGACCTGCGTATCGAGCATCAGGGCTTTGACGTTGGGGCGATTCTGGAGAATCACCTTCGATGTATTTTGATAACCGATGTCGCCCATGCCTCCGTCGCCGCCAACCACCCATACTTTCGGAAGTTCCAGAATCTCCTGGTCGGTCATCACGGCATCGGTGAAATGGGTGAATTCATAGTACTCGCGCGGAGTGATGACGTTTTCCGTTCGTTGCAGCAGGATATCGGCCAGCCGTTCGGGAACGACGGAGCGGCGAGCATGATCCACGATGAAGCTCTCGCCCAGCAGCCATCCCACGGTGACGCCGTCCTGGAAGAGAGAATTCATCCAGGGATACGGGTGCGGGTTGTTTGAGGGCGTAGAGCCATACACGGTATTGCAGCCGGTGTGCGCGGCCATGGCCATCACGGACATGCCGTTGGCAATGCGGCCATCGATGGCCTGGAGATCCATGTGATTGAAAGCATCCTGCAGCATCACGGTAGCGATGGCGTGGACGAGATCGCCGTCGGTGATCTCGCCGTGCGCGGCGATGCGCTTCTTGGTGTCCTTTTCGTCTTCGCCGCCGAGTCCCATCACCAGGTGAGCAATCGTCTGACGCAGGAGTTCATACTCCTCCTGGTTCCGGGCTTTCAGTTCCGCGAGTTTTTGCACACCGACTTTTTCGAGATCGCCCGCTTTGCCGCGAAGGCGGTTGGCTTTGGCGTGATAGAGGGGGCGCATGTACGCTTCGGTGACGGAAGTAATGGCGCGCAGCACGCTCTTTTCGCCGCAGCCTGCGCAGGCGCCGTCGCCGGAGACCAGCGCGTCGTAGTTGCGCCGCACCATGAGCAAATTGCGCAGCGCCGCGGTTTTGGAGTCCTCCGGGTGCGTATCGTTGTATAGGCCCAAATATTTTTGCGAAGTGTCCGGCAACAGGTTCAGGAATGCGGTTCCGGTCTCGTGCTCGGCGTTGACGTCCTCCGTCTCCTGCACCATGCGCAGCGCCTGGTGATCGCCGCAAGCGGTGACGCACGCGGCGCATCCTTTGCACAGGTCGGAAACGAATATGGAAAAGATGCCGCCGCTTCCCGGAGTCTTCCTCTCCGGAGTGGAAAAGATCGCGTTGACCTTCTGGAAGGCCATCGGAACTTTCTCGATGACGCTGAAGAACTGGCGTTTGGCTTCATCCGAGAATCCGTCCACCTCATTCGTAACCTTGCGGAGGAGTTCGGGAAGGGGAGAAGCAGCTTTGGTGGTGACGGAATCCCGCATTAACGCGCGCGTGCGCTTGTCGATCTCCGGCACGGACCGGAACATCTTTACGCGCTCGTTAGGATCCGTCACATAGTTCGCAATGGCGGTTCGCAGAACGGTTTCCAAATCTTGGGAGCAATTTGGCAGCGCGGTGTCCGGGCAAACCGAAATGCACTCCATGCACTGCGTGCAATTTTCAGGAATGAACAAAGGTGTTTCGCGGCGCGCCACATATTTGGAGGCGGTGTCGCCGCTGCCGGCAGCCATGACGCCCACAGAGGCAAGCGGCGAGGCCGGCTGATTGTAGCCGTAGTTTGACCGAAATTCTGAATCGAACATGGCGATGGTCGTGACTGGGGTGCGCGCGCCTTGCCCCGGAGGAACCGCATGGGAGCGACAACCTGAACCGCAACCACCCTCCTCCGCTGAAGCGTTAGAAACCACCGGCAGCAGGGCTTCGCCCCGAAGCGTGGACCGGTCCGGCGCTTCCATTTCCCCGACGCGGATTTCGCGAACTTTTTCAAAGCCTTGGGTCATGACTTCCATGTTGGAATTGACGACCGCGTCGCCCAGGCGGCCGAATTTCTTGACGTACTGCTTGTGGACCACGTCGCGGAACTGTTCCGGCGTAATTCGGAATTCCTGCAAAATGGGCGACACCGCAAAGAACGCGCCAAGGAAGGCGTTTCCTTGCATTCTCAATTGCAGGTCGGCGCGATCGGTGGCGTTGCGGGCGATCACGAAGCCGGGAAGTGTGTACACACGAATGTTTTTATCGATGATTTGCCGGCGCGCCCACATGGGCAAACGCTCCCAAGCCTGTTCCCCTTCTTCCTCCGATTCCCAGATTAAGGAGCCGCCTTCCAGGATTCCGTCCAGGGGATTCGTGTGCGTGAAGGCCTTGGGGTCGCAGCAGAGAACAACCGTGACATGTCGCAGATCGCAGTTCACTCGAATTCGTTCCGGCGCCGCGACCATGAAGTAAGAAGTAGGCGCGCCCTTTTTTTCCGATCCGTATTTCGGGTTGGCGCTGACGTGGATGATTTCCTTGGGGTTGCCCCACTCGTCCACAACTTTGTCGCGATCGTAGAGCAGATCGTTCAAATCGCCGATGATCGCGCCAAGATTCTTTCCGGTGGTGATGGCGCCCCACCCGCCAATGGAATGAAACCGTACGGCCACGGCTTTTTCGGGCAAGAGCGACGGTGTTTCGTCCGATTTCACTTCGTAGGGATGGTCGACGCCCAGGACAAAGAAAGAGACTCCATCCGCAATGCCTTTACCGTCCTTGCGCGTCCGCGTTCCTGTCGCAAATTCGTAAGCGCCCAGAACGTGCTCCGGCCTGAAATCCCGCGAACCCAAACCGTAGATGCCGGCCAAGAGACGCGGCATGCGATCCGGGGTTATGGCGGGGAGGTTCGCCTCCGCGGCATGACTCTGCGTCACGAGCGCCTTGCTCAACGCCGTTCGGATTTCCCGCCCCATGGGGTTGTCTCCCGACATGGGTTCGTCGGTGCGCTCGAGAACGATGACGTTGCGCTTGCCGGCCAGCGCCTTGACGACGGCGGCTTCGGGGAAGGGCCGGAAAACGTTCAGGTGAATCGAGCCAACTTTGGCGTTGCGCCGCTCTCGCAGGTAGTCGACGGCCGCCTCAATATTCTCAGCCGCCGAACCGAGTGACACGAAGACCGTGTCCGCGTCCTCCGTCTTGTATTGAGTGATCAAGCCATAGTAACGGCCGGTCAAATCTCCGAAAACTTTGTAGGCGTCCTCGAAGAAGCTGAGAATAGGCTCCGTGAAGTTGTTGCGGCGCGCCACGACGCCCTGCATGTAGTGTTCTTGATTTTGCACGGGGCCTAGCAGAACAGGATTAGTCAGATCGATCATGCGCGGCACGCGCCGGCGCTTCGGGCCAAACAGGATGCGCTGGCTTTCCGTCGGACAATCGATCATGTCATCCGGCGCGCCAAGATATTCGCGCATCAGTTCCGACTCGTGCTTGTAGAAAGTGCGCTCCAGGTGCGAGGTGAGGAATCCGTCCTGTACGTTCATTCCCGGAGTCAGACTGAGTTCGGTTACGCGCCGCAGAATGAGCGCCTGGTCGGCAGCTTGCTGAGCGTCTTTGCCGAACACAATGATCCATCCGGTATCGAGCGCGCCGTATACGTCGTCGTGTCCGCAATGGACATTCAGCGCGTGCTTGGTGAGGGCGCGAGCGCCAACCTCCAGCACCATCGTCGAGCACTTGCCCGGCGCGTGGTAATACTGTTCCACGCCGTACACGACTCCCTGGCCGGACGTAAAGTTGACCACCCGCTGGCCGCAGACGGAATGGGCAATGGCTCCGCCCTGCGCCGCATGCTCCCCCTCCGCCTCGACAGCGATGGTGTTGTGGCCGAAGACGTTCAATTTGCCTTCCGCATAGGCCTGTTGGTACAACTCGCCGCCCTCGGTGGAGGGGGTGATCGGATAGAAGATTCCCGCGTCCGTAATGCGAGTTTCCGTATGATAAGAAACGAGTTGATTTCCGTTGGCTGTTACCCGGATACCCGGGTAACGGGGTTTTTCGCGCACGGGCCCTCCATGCCAGAGGTCCTGCTGACGATGCCTTGCGTAGAACTTCAGGCACTCAGCAAAGGCCTACAGCTATAATGTACATTCTCTTGAGAAGCAAATTAGCACTACCGTGGAACCTGCGCAAGCACTTGATTTGGTTAGGATTCAGTTCGGCACAGTCGATCGGAGATCGACTGCGTTTTTTAGAGGAAAATCCTTGGATTGTTGAAACCTGCTACCTTGTATTTTCCGAGTCGCGGATAAGGTGCTGCGCGGCAAAGCCAGCAATGGCTAAACTCGGCTTTCTTGCAGGCCAGGACACGCATTCTGGATTGGAAATACGGGTGCCTGTGCTGTTGCCGGCGCTTGGAACAGCCGTACAGGCCGGGGATGTCGCGCCACTGGGATTGACCCAGTAACAATTTCCGGGGTTTATGGGGCATAATGCAACTCAATGGTGCAAACATCAATTTTGACGAATTCAAGTCAGAACGGGGAGAAGGCATGAGGTCCCAAACAAAATTGCTGGCAATTCTAGGGCTGGCGCTTTACCTGGCGGCGTCTTGCTATGGAGCGAGCGTCTCGGGAACTGTGAAGGGCCCCGATGGCGCGCCGTTCGAAGGCGCCTTTATTCAGGCTCAGAATACGAAAACGAAAATAAGTTTCTTCGTTCTGTCAGATCATGAAGGGAAATATCGCGTCGAAAAATTGCCGGCGGGAGAATACCGGGTGCAGGTCAAGGCGACAGGGTTCCGCGCCGATCCCAAGTCCGGCGTGGCCGTCACAGCGGACCAAAATGTGGCGCTTGATTTTGCGCTTGTGAGCGGCATGGTGCGCTGGAACGAGCTTTCCATTTACCAGGCGAAAAAACTTTGGCCCGAAGAAAACGCCAAGCAGCAGATTTTCACGAAATGTTTTATCTGTCACGGATTTCAAACTCGCATGGCGTCGGTGAGGCGCGACGCCGACGGCTGGAAGGACCGCTTGCAGTTCATGCGCGACGCCATGCATTTCAGCCTGGGCTACCGGGTTAACGACCAGGATGCCGCGGAGATCGCCGGATATCTGAACAAGTTGTACGGCGAGGATTCCGCATTTCCGAAATCTCCCGCCGAATTGCCCGCGTACAAAGAAACCGTGAGGCCTTTTTCCAGCGAGGCCATGAACATCGCGTATGTGGAATACGACATGCCGGGGCCTAGCCGCATGCCGTTCAGCGCGGCGCCGGCAAAAGACGGATCAGTTTGGATTCCAAATTTCGGAATTGGAAACAAGATCACGCGGCTCAATCCGAAGACAGCCGAAATGCAGGATTTCCCCGTTCCGAACGAGGGGACTGCGGCGGTCCACTCCGCTATTGCCGCGCCGGACGGTTCTGTCTGGCTTACCGAGCAGGCTTCCGACAAGCTGGGCCGCTGGGATCCAACCACGCAAAAGATTACCGAGTATCAGGATGCGTACGCTTCCGGCTTGGAAGGAAGAGAAGACGGCGGCTCGCGGCATACGGTTCGGATCGATTCCAAGGGAATGGTTTGGTCGAGCGGCTACCCGCTGACGCGCTTCGATCCCGAAACCGGGAAATTCAACGACTTCCCGGAAGCGGCGCACACCTACAGCCTGGACTTCGACAAGGATGAAAATGTCTGGTTCACAAATCCGGGTACCGGCCAGATTGGGAAGGTGGATGCCAAGACACTGAAAGTGACGCAGTGGACTCCGCCAACGCTCAACACGTACGAACGCAGACTCGTTATCGACACCGACGGTACGGTGTGGTTTGGCGAATATCAAAAGGGAAAAATCGGCCACTTCGATCCCAAGACGCAAACCTTTAAGGAATATGATTTGCCCGGAGGATTGGACACTTTTCCGTACGCGATGGCTATCGGGCTCGATCACAGCATCTGGTATTCCTCGTACTATCTGGATGTGATCGGCCGCCTGGATTCCAAAACCGGAAAAGTGACCGAATATCCTTTTCCGCATTCCGAGAACACGATTCGGGAATTTTTCCGCGATTCCGAGGGCCGCATTTGGTATGGCTCGCCCTCGAACAACAAGGTTGGGTATTTTTACTTGACGGGCGCGTCTGCCCCAGCGGGTAATTAAGAAACAAAACATGTGACGGCCGCGCGTGGGTGGTGCGTGGCGCCGGCATCTCGCCGGCGATTTTTCGGATTCCCATTCGCTACAAGCCTGCCGGCCCCTCTTGCATCGGGACAAGCGAGACGCCGGCGCTACAATCAATTGTCGCTGCGTGGCTGCCAGTTTCTGCATCATTAGTTGAGGAATTCAGGCTAAAATAGAAAACATACGGGACCCATGGGAACTCAAAAGACCAACTCCAAACTGGGCAACGTCGTGCGTATCTCCAGCGGAAATTTTCTGGAGATGTACGACTTCATGGTGTATGCGTACTATGCGTCGTACATCGCGCGCGAAATTTTTCCGTCCAGCAACGCCTACGCGTCACTGATGATGACGCTGGGTACTTTCGGCGCGGGCTATCTGATGCGGCCGCTGGGCGCCGTCGTTCTCGGCGCGTATGTGGACAAGCACGGCAGGCGCGCCGGGCTCATCCTCACTTTATCTTTGATGGCGGTCGGCACGCTCGTGATCGCCCTTACGCCTGCTTACAGGACGATTGGCATTGTCGCTCCCATCGTGGTCGTGATTGGCCGGTTGTTGCAGGGGTTTTCGGCCGGAGTCGGAGTAGGCGGCGCGTCGATATACCTCTCGGAGATGGCCACGCCAGGGCATCGCGGCTTCTATTGCGCTTGGCAATCGGCGAGCCAGCAGGTGGCTGTTGTTTTCGCGGCGCTTCTGGGAGTCGCGCTCAGTGTAGTTGTGCCGCCCGCGGAGATGTCCCAGTGGGGTTGGCGCGTGCCGTTTTTCATCGGCTGCCTGATTGTGCCGCTGCTGTTCTGGCTGCGCAGTTCTCTGGATGAGACGGAAGCGTTTCTGGCGCAAAAACATCATCCGGGAATTTCAGAGGTCCTTGCCTCGCTTGCGTCCAATTGGAAAATTGTCGGCATCGGCGTATTGCTTTCCACCATGACGACGGTCAGCTTCTATCTGATCACCGCGTATACGCCCACGTACGGCATCGAAGTGTTGCACCTTACCAGCCGGCAGAGTCTGATGGTGACATTCTGTGTGGGCATGTCGAATTTCTTCTGGCTGCCTGCAGGCGGGGCGATTTCCGACATATTCGGGAGGAAGCCGTTGCTGATTCTGATTACCGCCGCCGCGATCGTAACCGCCTATCCAGCGATGTTATGGCTCGTGAGTGACCCATCGACTGCTCGCCTGCTGATTGTGGAATTGTGGTTGTCCATGTTCTTCGGCGTGTACAACGGCGCGATGATTCCGCACCTGGCCGAAATCATGCCGCCGGAGATTCGCACCTCCGGCTTTTCCCTGGCATTTAGTTTGGCGACGGCGATTTTTGGAGGATTTACTCCCTTCGTTTGCACCTACTTGATCCACGAGACTGGAAACCGGGCCATGCCGGCGCTGTGGGTTTCTTTTGCGGCATTGTGCGGGTTCTTCGCGGCTCTCGTCGGCGGCCGGCAGCGGGCTGTTCTGACGGAACTCGAGGCCAGCGTATCGCCGCAGTAAATGCGCGAACACAACATTCTCATTTGCATTGGGCCAGCATCTTGAATGAGTAGGGTTGCTGCCTGTGGAGTTGTTTCGTTGTTGATCGGCTGGGCACGATTCGCCGCAGCGACTGCACTACGTTAAACGTAGGCAATCCAGCGGCCCGCCGCGACGATGCCGAACCACAGCAAAATGGAAATTAATCCGGCCGCGCGGGCCCCGAAAGGCGCCACTGGATCGTTGTCCCACTGGTCCACGCTCTGATAGGTGATCGAATGGAAGACCAGCACGTTGATCCCGGCGGTCAGGATCAGCAGCATCTTGATCTGGAATCCGGTATTTATATACATCTTGGTGGCTTCGGAGGAGAACAGCAGGAGCCCCGTGGTGACTTGAATGGCGAAGCCCGTCCAGGCCCAGGGTAAAAATCGCCTCCCCAACCTTGAAACGGATTCGTCGCGAAACGCCAATCCCATCAAGCGCAAGTCCAAAATTGAAGTTGAGCCAACCAGCGAAATAATTCCGAAAATATGAACGGTCTCTATGATGGGAAACAGCCACAGGGATTCCCGGATGGTCGTACCCACGGTCGTTTGTTCCAGCCACTGGCAAATCGTAAAAATAAAATGCATTTCCCCGGCCCTCGCAGTTGATCGGATAGGCTGATTTTGCTGACGCTGCGCTCAAATTACACACTTATACTTCCCTCCGGCATGTGGAGCGTCATATTTCCTGTGCCGAAAAGCGTTTCCATTCGACGCGCGGAGCAATGGCGCCGTTTCGCAGGCAATCGTCCCACTCGCACATGCGGCTCCATCTCCCGGAAGGATCTTTCATTCTAACTTGATTCGCAATCCAAGACCATAAACCTCGGGGACAACAGTTATTGTAGAGGCTGCCCGGATTCAGGCCAGTCAGGCGTTTGTTTCTTGACTCAGGTGCGGCGGTGTCGTAGACGTAGATTGTGCCGCCCCTGCCAAAACGGAGGATCATACGGTGAAAGCAATTATCAGAATTCGATCCCATTTGCGGAGATTGAGCGCGGGCAACCTTTCGGCGCTCCGGCAAATTAGTATCGTCGCTATTTTTGTTTTTCTGGCTTGCGCTTGCATCGGCATTCTCCGCGCTGCGCAGGACTCTGGCGGCGCGAAACCCAGCGGTGCCGCCTCCCACGGCGTTGATCTCGCGATTGTGGATAAGACGTGCAAGCCGTGCGAGGACTTCTTCCGCTATGCCAGCGGCGAGTGGCTGGCCAAAAATCCCATCCCTGCGGCGTTCCCGAGCTGGGGGCGCTTCAACGAGTTGGCCGAAAGAAATCGCGAGGAGCTGCACCAGATTCTTGAACAGGCGGCGGCAAATACGCAGGCGTCCGCTGGATCCAATGAGCGGAAAATCGGAGACTTCTACGCCAGCTGCATGGACGAAAAACAAATTAATGCCGCGGGCGCGAAGCCACTCGACACGGAATTTGCGCGGATTGACGCCGTACGGAGCGCGCGTGAATTGCAGGAGGAAGTCGCGCGGCTGCAGGCCCTGGGCGTCCGCGCGCTCTTTGATTTCGGCTCGACGCAGGATGAGAAGAATAGCTCGCAAGTGATTGGTGGCGCGGACCAGGGGGGCCTGGGCCTTCCGGATCGCGATTACTACACGAAGACGGACGACAAATCCAAGCAGATCCGCCAGCAATACGAAGAGCACGTCGCCAAAATGCTGGCGCTCGCCGGCGACGATGAGGCCAAGACCTCCGCGGAGGCGAAATCCATCGTGGAACTCGAAACGAGGCTAGCCGAATCTTCCTTGACCCGCGTCGAGCGGCGCGACCCGGAAAAGACGTATCACAAAATGAATCGCACCGATCTCCGCGCCCTGACGCCCAACTGGTCCTGGGAGGATTATTTTCAGGAAATCGGCTACACAAATATAGATTTCGTTGACGTATCCGCTCCGAAATTTTTCGAGACCATGAGCCAGGCGCTCCAGGAAACGCCTCTCGAAACCTGGAAGACCTATCTCCGCTGGCATCTGGTGAATTCGACCGCGGCGTACTTATCGGATCCGTTTGTGGACGAGGATTTCAACTTCAAAGGGCGCGCCTTACAGGGCACCACGGAATTGCTGCCGCGCTGGAAACGCTGCGTCAGCGCCACGGACCGGCAACTCGGCGAGGCGCTCGGGCAGATCTACGTGCAGAAATATTTTCCGCCTGAGGCCAAGGCCCGCGCGCTGGATATGGTGAATCACCTGACCGAAGCCCTGCGCGACGACCTGCAGAAACTTTCATGGATGGGTCCGGCGACGAAGAAACAGGCGCTCGCCAAGCTCGCCGCGTTCGCGCGCAAGATCGGCTATCCGGACAAGTGGCGCGATTATTCCGACTATGCGGTGGATCGAGGCCCATACGCGCTCAATCAGATGCGCGGCGCGCAATTTGAATTCAAGCGCGACCTGAACAAGATCGGAAAGCCGGTGGACCGCACCGAGTGGGGTATGACTCCTCCTACGGTAAACGCCTATTATAATTCTGAAATGAACGAGATCGTATTTCCCGCCGGAATTCTGCAGCCGCCGTTTTTCGATCCGCATGCCGATGACGCTTCCAACTATGGCGCGATGGGCGCCGTGATCGGGCATGAAATGACCCACGGCTTCGACGATGAAGGCAGAAAATTTGACGCGCAGGGCAATCTGCGCGACTGGTGGACGCCCGAGGACGAAAAGAATTTCAACGAGCGGGCAGCGTGCGTCGAAAAGCAGTTCGACAGCTACACCGTCCAGGACGATCTTCACGAAAACGGCAAGCTGGTGCTAGGGGAGAGCATCGCGGACCTCGGAGGGCTGAACCTCGCTTACCGCGCGCTTCAGAAAGCGGAGAAGGGCAAAAAGCCCGTGCCGATCGGCGGCTTGACCCCGGACCAGCGTTTTTTCCTTTCCTACGCGCAAATCTGGGCGGCCAACGACCGTCCTGAATTCGAGCGCTTGATGGTGAACACAAATCCGCATCCCCTGGCGCGTTTCCGCGCCATCGCCGCGCCATCCAACATGCCGGAGTTCGCCCACGCGTTTGATTGCAAGGAGGGCGACGCGATGGCCAGGCCCCCGGCAATTCGCTGCCAGATTTGGTAAAAACCCGCGCAGGGCCGGTAATTGTTTTCCCCGAATTTTGTGTCACTGCCCGTGGGCGGATTCGCAGGCCAAATTGGATCGCGCGACTATCGGAATGTAACGATGATTTTGCTGCGGAACAGTCCGTTTATCGGCAATAATCTGCTATGGAAGCCATCGAACATCGCCCGCTCTGGAAGACCTTGTCGGCCTTTGCGATTATTTATTTTGTGTGGGGAACGACATATCTGGCGATTCGAGTCGGCGTCCGCGAAGTTCCGCCGTTTATGCTGGCGGCGTTGCGTTTCTTGATCGCCGGGGGTGTGCTTTACGCGTGGCTGATCGCGCGGGGCGAGAGTTCGCCGTCTGCCCGCCAGTGGATGTCGGCAAGTTTCATCGCGATTTTCGTCATCGCCCTTGACTACGGGATGGTCTTCTGGGCCGAGCAGAGAGTGCCCTCGGGCGTTACCGCGGTCATGATGGCCACGATTCCCGTGTTCATGGCGCTGTCGGAAATTATTTTCCTGCGTACGCAGAGATTTACCGTCCGTTTGGCCCTGGCGCTTCTGATTGGAATTGGCGGAGTGGCTGTGTTGATGAGCCGTTCGTTGAACCTCTCAGGCGCTCCCATCGACGTGAGGGGCGCGCTTGCCCTGATCGTTGGATCGAGTAGCTGGTCGCTGGGGTCGATACTTACGCGCAAGGTTGAGTTGCCCGCTTCCAAAGCCATGAGTGCGGGAACGCAGATGCTCGCCGGTGGAGTGTTTCTAGGACTCGCAGCGGCTGCCTTGGGCGAATTCCGCGGCTTTCATCCCTGGGCCGTGTCGAGCGGAGCGTGGTTCGCGCTGCTCTACTTGATTGTGGCGGGCTCAATTGTCGCGTTCACCGCCTACATTTGGCTGATTCATCACGAGTCGCCGACCAAGGTCGCGACGTACGCCTACGTGAACCCGGTTGTGGCCGTTCTGGTGGGATATTTTCTGGGCGGAGAATCGCTCGGCCTGCGCACGATTCTCGGGACTCTCTTTGTTTTGACCAGCGTGGTGGTGATCACCAGCACGAAAGTGACGCCAACCGCCAAAATCCGCGTTGGCGATCCCGCAAAAGCCGTGGAATCGTAAATTGCCGGCGCTACCAATCCCCGCTCCCCGCAGGGCAGCGCAGTTCCCGCTCGCACACTCTGAACGGATCGTTGGCCGGCCGGGCCTGAGTTATTTTTGTGCTTTCTTTTCCGGGAAGGGAATGAGTTTGTAGCCAAGGCCTCGCACGGTCACGAGGTGGCGAGGCTCCGATGGCTCGTCCTCGATATATTTTCGCAAGCGCACAATGAAATTGTCGATGGCGCGCGTGTCGGTGTCCTCTTTCAGGTCCCACACATTTTCGAGGATCGCTTTTCGTGAAACTGGATGTCCCGCGTTTTGGATCAGGTAGCGGAGCAATTCCGATTCCATGAGCGTCAGTTGCACGGTTTCTTTTCCCGTCTTTAAGAGCAGGTTTTGAAAGTCGACGACTTTGTCCCCGAATCGAAATGTATCCGATGAATTTGCGCCGCGTCCTGGGGATTTTTCCGGAACTCGGCCTTCACCGCGCTCCCAGGTCTTGCGCCGCAGCAGGCTTCCCACGCGCGCGATAAGGATGGAGAGGTTAAAAGGCTTGGGTAAATAATCGTCGGCTCCGGATTCAAATCCCTGAAGGACGTCTTCGGGGCGGGACCGCGCGGTGAGCATCAGCAGGGGAATGTAATTCCTGGTTTCGCGCAAAGTGCGCGCCACGGTGAAGCCGTCCTTGCCGGGGAGCATGACATCCAGCACCAGCGCATCGAATCCTTCTTTGCCTTTCAAGAGACGCTCGAGCGCTTCTTCGCCGTTGCCCACCACCTGGACGGCGTAACCCTCCTGCTCCAGATTGAAACGAAGCCCCTCGGCCAGGTGGGCTTCATCTTCCACAACGAGAATCCGGCTCATACGGGATAGACCCTCGGAAGCCGCAGCGTGAACGTGCTTCCGCGGCCCGTGCCTTCGCTTTCGGCAAACGCGTCGCCGCCGTGGCGCCGCGCGATGGAACGCACGATGAACAGGCCGAGCCCGGTCCCTTTGACGCGGCCAGTGGCGGAACTGGCCACCCGGTAGAATCGCTTGAAGATGCGTTTCAGTTCCGGATGAGGAATGCCGACGCCTTTGTCCCGGACGCGCAACAGAATCGTGTCGATGTCCGGAGTCAGCAGGTCCACTTCGATTTCTTTCTTGTCGCCGGAATACTTCACGGCATTTTCCACGAGGTTGAACACGGCCGTGCGCAATTCCTGGGGATTGCCGCGCAAGTAGATTTGCTCTTCGGCCGGGCCTACAAATTGCAGAACCTCCCCCGGCAAGTGATGGCGCAGGCGCGTGAGTTCGACGGTCTCCGCCACGATCGCGGAGAAATCGACTTTCTCCCAATTCTTTTTGCTGCTGGCGTGGCGCGCCTCGCCGGCTTTTAGAATTTGCTCGACCGTGCCCAGGAGCCGGTCCGTATCCTCGAGCATGATCCGATAGAAGTCCTTGTGCTGCGCCTCGCTGAGTTGCCGGCTTTGCAGCGTTTCCAGGTACAGGCGAATCGAAGCAATCGGAGTTTTGAGTTCGTGGGTGACCGCGTTGAGAAAGCTATCCTGCTGTTCGTTCTTGTGAATTTCGCGGACCAGAAAAACCGTGTAGACCACAATTCCCGCGATGATCAGCGCAAAGAAAATGATGCCGAGGACCAGGGGAACGACTTCCCGCCACTTCAGGACAATCCAGGTGACGTTCAGCGCCACTGTCAGCCCAACCAGGCAGGCGCCCAGGATCACAAAGAACGCGATTTTCTTGGCACGTCTCGAAATGCGCATCGCAGGTTCCTATAGAACCATACTAAACGAGACGCGGCCGAAAAAAAACCGCGGGGCCATGGCCCCGCGGCAAAGTGTGTACACTGCCGGGTATTCTTCGGGTTTCGGGTTAATCTCCCGACGCTTCTTGCGTAAGCACATCCGGAGCAGGGGGCGTGAGGGCCACCGGTATTTCGGGGTCAGCTGCGGAAACTATTTCTTTCACGCGGCCCAATTTTGGCAGGGAAATGTCCCAGGCCAGGCCCACCATGCGCAGTGCGCTGATCCCGTACCAGTTCAGATCGACTTCATACCATGCCAGGCCGTGCCGAGCCACTTGGGGAAATGCATGATGATTGTTGTGCCAGCCTTCGCCGAACGTCAGAATCGCGACCCAGAAACTGTTCGTGGAATCGTCGCCGGTCATGAAGCGCTGCGATCCCCACATGTGCGTCGCGGAGTTCACCAGCCAGGTGGAGTGGAGTCCAAACACGGTGCGTACAAAAGTGCCCCACAGCAAGTAGGGCAGGCCGCCCAATACAAGCAGAAGGACGCCCACAACGACTTCAGGAACCCAGTGCCACTCGCTGATCCAGGAATGGAATTTGTCTTTGCGAAGATCGGGGACGTAGGGCAGGAGGGAATCGAGCTTGTTGTGCATGGCCTTGCCCGTCAGAATCCATCCCATGTGGGCCCAGAATCCGCCGTCGCGAGGCGAGTGCGGGTCCCCTTCTTTATCCGTATTCTGGTGATGCTTGCGATGCGTGGCCACCCAGAAAATCGGTCCGCCTTCCAGCGCGAGGGTCCCGCAGGTGGTCAGGAAGTATTCAACCCATTTTGGAGTTTTGTAGCCGCGATGCGTGAGCAGACGGTGATAGCCCATGCCGATCCCGAGGCTTCCTGAGACCCACCAAAGCAAGATTGCAACGAAAAGAGGTTTCCATCCGAAGAAGAAAAATGCCGCAACTGCGCCAATGTGGAACGCGACCATAAAGAAAGTCGTTATCCAATTCACCGGCTGAGTAAACGTTCTGTCGCGATTCCCATTGCTGGCCATGGCCCGGTCCCCTTTGTCAGCGGCCCTTATTTCTGCTCTTTCCGCCCATTGCCGCCTGAATTGAACGTAGCATGAGGGAGCGAAATGCTTTGTAATACTTGTGTAATTGTTGATTCGCGAGGCCGAAAGGATACATGAAGGCGGGCATGATTTCGCACGATGAGTTGGACATTGAAGATGCTCGTTCCGTCCCGAAATGCGCGGGGCGAAACGGCCTCTACAAATCCGTCCCGCCTTTTTGGCAGCAGGTTTTGTAGAGGCCGCCCGTCTTTTGGGCGGGCAGTCGTTCGCCATCCGCGGAATATCGGAGGCGATGGCTTGACACTCGCCGCGGGCTGTCCTAACGTCTGAGAAAAGGCAATACAAATTTAAATGTTAGGTTAAAATCGCAACTGTTTGTTTGACGAAAGGAATCCGCTTTGAAACGAACATTCGCACTCGCTTCGTTGATGGTTATGTTTCTGTTGTCGCCGTGGGCTGGCGTGGCCGCCGCGCAACAACAAGCGCAGGCAAAAGGGTGGATTGCGGCGCAAATTCAATTTGAGAAAAACTGCTCGAAGTGCCACGGCAATGGCAATTCCCAGGCGCAGGCCGCGCCTCGCGAAGCACTAATGAAGTTGTCTCCGGAAGCGATCTACTTATCCATGACAAGCGGTTCCATGAGCGTCCAGGCCATGGATTTGACCGATGACCAAGAACGCCTAATCGCCCAGCATCTCGGCGGCCGGCCTGTCGGCGTTCAGAGCGTGGGCGACGCCAAGGCGATGTCCAATCATTGCGCGACAAATTCGCCGCTGAGCGATCCCTCGTCAGGAGCATATTGGAACGGCTGGAGCAACGACTTGATTAACTCGCGCTCCCAATCCGCGCAAGCCGCGGGCCTAGTCGCGGACCAGGTCCCGCGCTTAAAGTTGAAATGGGCGTTCGGAGTTCCAGACGCCACCGAAATGTACAGCCAGCCGACGGTTGTGAGCGGGCGCGTTTTCATTGGCGGCGACTCGGGCTACGTGTATTCCCTCGACGCCGCCACTGGATGCGTGTACTGGTCCTTCCTGGCGCAGGCCGGGGTGCGCACAGCTCCGACTGTCGCCGCTCTCAAGACGCAAGGCGCGGCGAAGTATGCGGTCTATTTCGGCGACCAGCGAGCCAACGAATATGCCGTCGACGCCGCGACCGGCGAATTGCTGTGGAAGCAGCACGTCGAAGATCATCCACTTTCGCGAATCTTGGGCGCTCCCAAACTCTACAAGGGAAGATTGTACGTGCCCGTTTCCTCCGGTGAAGAAGGCATTTCCGCGAATTCCGCTTATCCTTGCTGCACATTCCGCGGCAGTATCGTGGCGCTGGACGCGGAAACCGGGAAGCAAATCTGGAAGACCTATTCCGTTCCCGACGCTCCCAAACCGACCAGGAAAAATTCCGCCGGGACGCAACTCTCCGCTCCGGCCGGCGCGGCGATCTGGAATTCGCCGACGATTGATGTGAAGCGCAACGCGCTCTATGTCGGCACAGGAGATTCTTACACCGAGCCGGCCGCCAACAATTCGGACGCGATTCTGGCCATGGATCTCGATACCGGCAAGATGTTGTGGGCCTTCCAAGACATTAAGAATGATTCGTGGGCGGTGGGCTGCGACGGCAAGCACGTCGTCGGCAATTGCCCGGAGGAACTCGGGCCGGATTATGACTTTTCGGTTTCACCGATGCTGCGGACATTGCCGAACGGCCGGCAATTCCTGGTTGTGTCGGGGAAGAGCGGCTATGTCATCGCGCTCGATCCGGACAAGAAAGGCGCCGTGCTGTGGAAGACGCCTCTTTTCGAAAAGCCGCCGCTCGCTTCGGGGCTGATTGTTTTTGGCGGAGCGTCCGACGACCAGGATGCGTACTTTGCGCTGAACCAGGTCGGCGGCATGGCTGCGGTTGACATGCTGACAGGAGAGCGCAAGTGGTTTACGCCGCTCGCCCCGGCAGACATCCCGGGAGAACCGCCGCGACGCGGACAGTCCGCGGCGGTGACGGCGATTCCTGGAGTGGTGTTTTCAGGAGGATGGGACGGCAGGCTGCGCGCGGTGGCCACCGGAAATGGCAGCGTCATCTGGGAATACAACACAGTCCGCGATTACATGACGACGAACGGAGTGCCGGGCAAAGGCGGATCAATGGGAGCGCCCGGGCCAACGGTTGTGGGAGGAATGCTCTACGTAGGTTCGGGATACGTTGGCGTCAACAATGGCCTGCCCGGCAACGTGCTGCTGGCGTTTTCGGTAGAGTAGAGTTGCCTCGTGGCCCATCACTCTCAGATTGGCAACTACGGCCACAAGCGATTTAATAACATGGCCAATCTTGCTCCGGCCTGAGCTAAGCGCTCGCGAACGACAAGGACGGCCATTTTTTGGTAGGGTTCTTCCAGGCGCTCATTGAGTCCCAGCATCTGCGTGGAAACGTGATTGTCATCCGCGCATGACGTGATTGCCCGCGGAGTTTCTAACGGGATGTGCGCTGGCAATCTGCCGTACGCCTGCTTCGACGCTATTTGATAGCTTTCCCAGGCCCAGGCATCGACATCTAGCGTCCCCGTTTGCCAACGAGCTATCTTCTTCCGGAATGATTGCTCCAATTCAAAGGCGACTTGATCTACGGTCTTTCCTGAGGTCGCCCTTTCAAGAATGTTCGTGTCCCACACGCCGTGAAGGTTCGGGGCGTAGCTTTCCGTTTGCGGATTTCTCAATTGGGGAAGGGCGTCGAAGAAGGCGACGGGAACGCAATTGCCGCCTTGGTCGTTATTTGTCACCGCGTGCAGGGGCTGATGCAGATCACCTACAAAGTGGATCAGGAAGCGCAAAGCATCCGCTCTTTTTTGAGGATCGGCTTCCGAGGAACGCAGGAGGGCCAATTGATCGGTAATCGCCCGCGTGACGCAGCTTTCTTTTGGATCGCAGAATTTTTCAACGTCGCGGCGCGTCGTCCCGAGAGGGATATCGACGTAATGCCACGGCCCGGTTTCAGAATGCTGCGTGCGGAAATCGTCGGGCCAGGTGGAGGCATCGGCCAGCGGGTCCGTGCCGCCCTCTTTGCAGTACCGGCTGAGGCTGGGATCGATCGGGCCATCGGCCAGGATTTTTTTGGCCATCGTCAGCGCGTGTGGGATGAGATACTTTTCGGCCAGCAGTGCAATCACCTGGTGCCCTTTGCAGCCCCAGGCGCGCGCCGGTGCAGGCAAACTCGTGACGCCCACAATTAAGAATGACGCAAATATTCCGGCGCGCAGGATTTGGCGCGGCAATTTATTCCAGTTCAGTTTGGAATGTGAATAAGGAGCACCCGCGCCGCGCGGCATCATTCGTCCTTTTCCACCAACTTAATGGAGGCGGAATTGATGCAATAGCGCTGGCCGGTTGGGCGCGGGCCGTCGGGGAAGACGTGGCCGAGGTGCGCGTCGCAGCGGCTGCATAACACTTCTTCGCGCGTCATCCCGTGGGTGGTGTCGCGGTCGATCTCAACTTTCTCTTCATCGACCGGCGCGTAAAAGCTCGGCCATCCCGACCCCGAATGAAACTTCGTTTCCGAACTGAACAGCGGCTGCCCGCAACATACGCAGACGTAAGTGCCCGGCTCTTCGGTGTCTTCATACTCGCCGGTGCCGGGCGGCTCGGTGCCTTTTTGGCGGGTCACATGATATTGCTGTGGCGTCAGAATCTTGCGCCACTCTACTTCGCTTTTCCGGATTTTTTCGCTCATGCCTGGCCTCTCGCGAACATCATAACATTGAGAGGAAAGAGGAAGAAATTGCTTGCCTTCGCTCAAGCAGAACGAACAGAATCTCTCTATCAAGAGACGAAGATAGCGGCGATCAGCCGAGAAAATGGTGCGCGGCGAGGTAACAGCTGCGCCTAACTTGGGCGCCGCGAGGAACTGAGGGCTGGAAAGGAAGTGCGTCAAGATGGGGCCAAAGCTCGACCGCCGAAACTTTCTGGTGGCCGCGAGTGCAGGTGCCGCGGCGATTTCGTTTTCTGAACTACGCCCGATCCATGCGCAGCAGGCGATACGCGATCGGCAGGAAGTGAAACCCGAGCTGGCCAATGTGAAGGCTCTCGTATTCGATACATTTGGCACCGTCGTGGACTGGCGCGGTTCAGTTATTGCCGAGGGTACGGCCTGGGGCAAGGCGAAAGGCCTGAACGTCAACTGGGTGGACTTTGCCGACCGCTGGCGCCTCGGGTACAGGCCGAAGATGGACCAAGTACGCAGCGGCGAGATCCCCTGGAGCAGACTTGACGATCTGCATCGCATGATCCTGGATGAACTGCTCAAGGAATTCAAGATAGATGGACTCACCGAAGACGAAAAAATTTACTGGACTCACGTCTGGCGCAGGCTCAAGCCCTGGCCTGACTCCGTCGAGGGGCTCACGCGTTTAAAAAAGAAGTACGTAATCGCCCCGCTATCGAACGGCAATATCGCCTTGATGACCAACCTAGCCAAATTCGGTGGTTTGCCATGGGACGCCATTCTAGGCGCCGAATTGGCCCGGCACTACAAACCGGACCGCGAGGCGTACGTCTCCGCATATTATTATCTCGATCTGAAGCCAGAGGAAGTGATGATGTGCGCGGCTCATGCCGGCGACTTGCAGGCTGCCCGCAATAATGGTCTTCGTACAGGATTCATCTATCGTCCCAACGAATTTGGCAATGGACCGGTCGGAGTGCCGGACAAGGCTAAACCGGGGGATTTTGACGTTGTTACTGTGAGCATGATCGACTTGGCTCAACAAATGGGTGCATAATCGCGGCCATGGTTTTGCGCTAATGCTCGCGAATTGCGCACCTCTCGATGCGCTTTTCGTAAAAGGAAGAGAACCATGAATCGTCGCGATCTGTTTAAGACTTCACTAGCGGCGTCAGCGCTCGCGCTGACTGGGCAACGCGCAGAAGCCACGCCGGCTCCCGCGGGTGAATTTCCGAAAGCTCCCGGGCTCACCAAATCCGTTGCGGAGTTCATCGTCAATACAAAATACGAGGACGTGCCGGGGGACGTGATCGAGTTGGGCAAGAAATCGATTTTGGACGGCTTCGGTTTGGCGCTCGCGGGCTCGGCTTCGGTGATGGGGCCGATTGCGCGGAAATACGCGGAATCTTTCGGCACGAGCGAGATGCGGGTGAGCGTGATCGGCACCGGAATGAAAGCCCATCCGCGCCTTGCAGCCTTCGTGAACGGAGTGTCCATCCACGCCGACGATTATGACGACACGCAACTCTCCGCGGCCAAAGACCGCATCTATGGCCTGCTGACGCATCCGACCGTAAGCGTTCTTCCTCCCGCGTTTGCTCTTTGCGAACTGGGGCGCCGTTCCGGCAAGGACTTCATGGTGGCCTATCACATGGGCGTGGAGGTCGAGACCAAGATTAACGAAGCCATTTCTCCGCGCCATTATGACGAGGGTTTCCATTCCACCGGAACGTGCGGCACGTTCGGCAGCACCGCGGCATGCGCCAGGCTGCGCGGGCTGGATGTGAAGCAAACCATTTATGCACTCGGAATCGGGGCCACCGAAGGCGGCGGCTTCCGCGACAATTTCGGATCCATGACCAAACCGTTTCAAGCGGGGCACGCCGCGGAAAACGGCACGGTCGCGGCCGACCTGGCTGCACTCGGGTGGACCGCTGCCGTCGATATTCTGGAAGCGCCCCTCGGATTCTTTCAGGCCGAGGGCGGCGGATTCGATCCGGACGCGATCGTGGGCCGGTTCGGAAAACCATGGACGCTCGCTTCGCCGGGCGTCTCGATCAAGCCGCATCCCTCCGGCTCGTTGTCTCATCCGGCGATGGGAGAAATGCTGCGTTTGATTCACGAGCACGACATTAAGGCCGCCGACATCGAGAAAGTGGATGTGGGAGCGAATCACGCGATGCTGACTTCGCTGCTGCATCACCGCCCGACGACGGGCCTGCAAGGAAAATTCAGCATGGAATTCTGCATGAGCATTCTGTTGCTCGATCGCAAGGCGGGTCTGGTGGAATTTCAAGATAAGGTCGTGCAGCGCCCCGATGTGCAGGAGATGATCAAGCGTGTGAATTTCTACATCGATCCCGTGGCGGAAAATGCCGGCCTCGACAAAATGACCAGCATCCTTAAAATTACCATGAAAGACGGAAAAGTGTTTTCTGGGCGCGCCGAATTCGCCAAGGGCAGTCCCTCAAATCCGATGAGTTATGACGAGCTGGCCGACAAATTCAGAGGGTGCGCCGAATTTGCGAAGTGGCCCGCCGCGAAAGCGGAATCCGTCATTGCCTCCGTGAAATCACTGGAAGATTTATCCGACATCAGCAAGCTCGTGCCAGCTCTTACAAGTTGAGCCCCAAGTGGATATTGGTAGCGCCGGCGTCTCGCCGGCAATTTTTCTGATCCCCTCGTTGTGCAAAAATGCCGGCGGGACGCCGGCGCTACAAATGCCAATTCCTGGACCCTTAAAGAGAGATTCGGGCTAGACTGTCCGCAGTCTGAACCGGTCAGGTTTGGAAAGGACGCATGGAGTCGATTCCAAAGGGAAATACGGTGTTGCATGCCGGCGAAGATTCCGCGGGCGTGTTTGCGCGATTGGGGATGGGCCTGGCGGATTGGTCCCAGAGATGGTTCCCGGATGCGTTTGTGTTTGCCCTGGTGGGACTGATCATTGTCTTCGTGGCAGGCGAGATTGCCGGTGTCGGGACGCGAAATCTGGTCAAGTATTTCGGGGACGGATTTTGGGGGCTGATTCCTTTCACGATGCAGATGGCCATGATTATCATCGGAGGTTTTGTTGTTGCCACATCGCCGCCGGTTCACAAGCTGATTCAAAGGCTGGCGAAGGTGCCGCGGACTCCCCGAGGCGCTGTCGCCTTCGTTGTTTTCTTCTCCATGATGACGTCGCTCTTGAGCTGGGGGCTGGGCCTGATCTTCGGCGGCATTCTCGTTCGGGAAATCGTGAGGAACGTACGTGGCATTGACTATCGCGCGATTGGCGCCGCCGCCTTTGTAGGGAATGGCAGCGTGTGGGCCTTGGGCCTGTCTTCATCCGCCGCACTGGTGATGGCCACGCCCGCCTCGATTCCCTCCGCGCTGCTCAAAATCAGCGGCTTGATCCCGCTCAGTCTGACGATCTACACGTGGCAGAGCGCCGCCACCGCGGCCATCCTCACCCTCACCAGCGTCACCGTGGCCTATCTTTCGACGCCGGCGAATTCCGTGAAGGACGCCGAGTCTTTTGGAGTCACGGATGGCCTCGAAGTGAAAACGCTCGAAGAGCGCAAGACGCCGGCGGAATGGCTGGAATATGCGCCCGCGCTCACCATCGCGGTGGGGACTCTCGGCCTGGCCTATATCGCGCAGGTTCTGGCCGCAAAAGGCCCGCTCGCCGCACTTGATTTGAACACTTACAATTTCTTGTTTCTGATGGTGGGGCTATTGCTGCACTGGCGGCCGCGGTCCTTCGTGCGCGCCGTGAATGATTCGGTTCCGGCGACCGCGGGCGTCCTGATTCAATTTCCGTTTTACGGCGGAATTTTCGGAATCATCACGTATTCAACGCTGGCCGCGAAGCTGGCCCATTTTTTTGTGAGCTTTTCCTCGACCAATTCGTATCCCATCCTGGTCTCGATTTACTCGGCCCTCTTGGGGATGTTCGTGCCGTCCGGCGGCAGCAAATGGATCATTGAAGCGCCGTACGTCCTGCAGGCGGCGAAGGACCTGCATGTGAATCTCGGATGGGTCGTGCAGATTTACAACACCTCGGAAGCCTTACCGAATCTGATCAACCCGTTCTGGATGCTTCCTCTGCTGGGTCTGTTGAAAGTGAAGGCGCGCGATTTGATCGGTTACGGAATGCTTTATTTCATGGTGAACTTCGTGTTCGTGCTCTTCTTCATGTGGTTCTTCGCGCGGACGTTTTCCTACGTTGCGCCCGTCATTCCTTGACGCCCAATCTAATGACAAGCCGGCGCCGTGGAGAAACAATTCAGATCGAGCGCGGTGTTATGGTGCGCCGCCTGAACGTGTTCGTAGAGCGAGAAGGATTGCGGCAGCGCCCAGAGAGCCTTCCAATACCATTTTCGTGCGGGGTCGCGACTCCGAAAATAGTGCGCGGTGACGGCTTCGACGCCAATTTCAATGGCGCCTGCGATGATGTACTTGTGCGCGTCCGGGTGCCGGCCGACCACAAATCTTGAGACACCGGTCTCAAAACAACTTTTGCAGCTGTGAAGATTGTTCAGGCTGGTCACCGCGTCCGCGGAGGCCGCGCCAATTTGCGCGATCGTCAGGGCGCTCCATTGTGGGTCGCGAAACATTACGAGATCGCGGGATGTCGCCGCAGTTTCCCGGGCAATTCCTCGTGACTTGGAGAGTATCGCTTCGCGAACCGCCGATACGGGCTGAACTTTTTCAATTTGTTGAGCGGATGCAGCGGGTGAAAGCAGGAGCGCCAATGCCAGCCAGCAACTTTGTTTCATGTTCCCTCTTTAATTCGAGCGAAAAACTTCGCCCGTTCTGAGAGGAAACCGCGGCCGCGCCCCACGGAAGCAGATTGGTCACTTCACGATAAACGAATAGGCGGGCATTTCATACACAATAGGGAGGAATTTGCATTGGAATTCCAGACTGGAACACTTAGCGTTTTAGGAAGGATGCGTACAAGGTGTTGATTTTGCTCTGGGCACTATAAAAGCAGACAGGCTGAAGCGTGTCCTACTACAGCGCCATCGAATTCGGGAAGAAAAAATAGAAAAGCACGCTGATTAAGATCAGATAGGCAAGCAGAATGAGCGTCCAGCCCATATTGTGGCGGATGACCTGGCCTTCGCTGCGCACCAGTTTGCTGGTGGAAACTCCCACGCTGGCGGTTTGCGGCGCGATCGGTTTGCCCACTTCCGACCCGACGGAATTGAAAGTAGGCAACATCAAAACTGGGAGATGCAGCAATCTTCCGGTCATCGCCTGTACGGGACCGAACATGGCGTTCGTGGATGTGTTGCTGCCGGAAAGTGCGACCCCAATCCAGCCGAGAACGGGGGCCAGGACAACGAAGAACAACCCAATTTTGGAAAGCCCAAAGGCCAGCGAATTCGCCATTCCCGTATAGACGAAAACATAAGCGAGCGCAAAAATAAAGAATGCAACTAGGAGCGCGCCCCACATTTGGTGAATCGTTCGCGTGAAGACGATTTTCATGGTCTGGCGAGACGGCCGCCCGAGGATAGGTGCCAAGACGACTAGGATTCCCGCAAATATCTGCATTCTGTAAATTAGCGAGACTGGGGATCCCGAGTGAGCTAGGAAGTCTGCAAGAGAAAAAACGATAAACGCGCCCAAGAGCGCCCCCCACGTCTGACGGCTGGGCCGTAAGATTGCGATGATAATGATCCAAGCAACCAGCGTTGAGGTCCCACCGCCAAGCGGGGCAAAATTGAACGTCGACGAAATAGCGCTGTGCGTGACGGAAGAAACCGCCTGGACCGTCAACTTAGTCAAACTGAATCCGGGGAGGTGCGACCAAGGTCCTGTCCAGCCGACGACGACAAGAATCAACACAAGGAAAGGCATCCATGATTTAAATGCCTGCCGTACGCTGCTCATCTCCACGGCATTTGTCACCGAAGGAGACGGCAGGGCGAGCGGCTTGCCGCCAAATCCGCGAATCGTCTTCGGGCGCCAAATCTTTACTAAAATAAATAAAATCCAAAATGAAACCAAGGCCCCACTTAAATCCGGCAGATAGGGGCCCAGGTAATGGGCCACTGGCCATTGCCCTAGAATATAGGAAAGAGAGCCCACGATCGCCAGGGGCCAAGCCTCCGCAACTCCTTCCCAGCCGCTCACGAGGTATATCAGCACCCACGGCGGGAGCAATGCCAGGACCGCAACCACATTGCCTATGGAAGCAGACAACGCCAGCATCGGCAGTCCAGTTACGGCGGCGAGACCCAGGATGGGCGCGCCAAGCGCTCCGTAGGAGACGGGTGCATTGTTGGCAAGCGCGGCGACACGGATCGCATCGAGGTCAGCGATTCCCAAGCTAACGAGAATGGGGACCACAAATGCCCATGGGGTCCCGAACCCTACGAGCCCTTCCAAGAGCGCGCCGAAAGCCCATGCCAGCATGATGGTCTGGATTCGAATGTCGGCGGTGGCATGATGGATCATCCAGTTTTTGAACCGCTCGAAATCTCCAGTCAGCACCAGGGTGTTGAAAATGATGAGGCCCCAGAATGTGATCCAATCGATCACCCAAAAGCCGGTCAAGCCGCCGTACAGATAGGATTTGACCGTGCCGGCGAGAGGCGCATGCCACACGAAAACGCCAATGGGGATGGTGATCACTCCCACGAGGATCGAGGCGAGCCAGGCCGTCATGCGCAGGGCCGCGAGCATGAACAGAAGTGCGATCAGCGGAACCAGGGAGACGAACACGCTGAGCCACACATGTCCAGTAGGGTCGAGGATCTGCTCAAACATTGCGATGGTCCTTTCGCTTGCGATGCGGTGTTTTCGAAACATGCATCTCAAGCGCACCCGGCTGCGAACAAGGATTGCACTGCCGGAATTTCAAGGCGGCTTTGTTCGCCTGAAAATGTCAGGGCAAAGCAATATCACAACCAGATCAAAGGTCAACAGGGAAATTCGCTGAGGGATGAGGCGCGTTATGCAGCTCGTTTTCATGCTTCATTTGCAAGGCATTGTACGCTTCGACAAACGTATCCAGGCCTTTCTGCAAGTCATCCAGCGACAGTTGGAATTTTCTTCGGAGAGCTGGGAGGAAAAAATCCTTTTGCAGCAACCGGAAGAATTGCTGGCAACGATAGCTATAGGGTTGGCCGGGGAGTTCCATTGGCAGGTGCTGGATGTGGGAAGCGGCAAGGTAAGTTTCAAATGGATGCACGGGTGGCAAACCGCAATATTCGTTCGTTTTTCGAGTGTGAATTTCTTTGATGGCAACGCCCCGATACTTGAAAAAAGGCACCACGCGGCTTGCCAGAATATCGACGGCATTCATCGCATTTTTTGTGGAATAAACCTTTGCAAATGCGACACCGGAATCACGGTCCACGACGGTTTCAACGTAAATGCAGCCGGTCCCGGGAACGTCGCCAACATTCTTGACCTTGCAGAAGAAGAACAATTCCTGGAATAACGCGTGCCCTTCATTGAATGCCGCAACTTTCTTTTCTCCGAGTTCGATTGTTCCTGGCGCACCAGGAATAGCAAAGGGAACAGGTTCCTCCTGAAGATAGCCTGAGCGTAGCCGCGATTCGGCCTCGGGATGCCGCATAAGCCATTCCGGGTAATGGGCCCACAAGGAACGCGATCCCGGGGCGCAGGGCCATTCAGTAGCGAGCGAAGCGGGAATAAATTTATGCAGCATGGATGAGCTCCCTTCCGCACAGAGGCTAAGACCTTCCTCGGGCCCGAAGCTCGGAAGGGACGCCTCCGACGCGATTTCCGGCGTTCCTATGAGATTTCGCATGCGCTCCCTCCTCGCCAAGGCCAGCCTAATTCCTAATGTCACAATCCCATATGGGAGCTTTTTGGAATGTGACGGCACTCACCCCCCGAAGTGACGGCAATCACATCCAGAAGTCCCGGTCCGGCATATACAAGATTCATGAGGAGGTGGCTTATGAACACTGTCGCAACCAAAGCACGAATCGCTCTCAAGAACATTCTATTCGCGACGGACTTTTCCCCCAGTGCCGAGGCAGCTTTGCCCTATGCGATTGGCCTGGCAAAACAATATGGCGCCAAAGTGCATGGCTTGCATGTCCGGTTCCCGGCGACGTATCCCATCGTCGGTCCCGAGGCTATGCCCCAAGTACTCGAAGCCGCCGAGGAGCAAGCCAAGTTTGAAGCCAAGCAGATGCACGAGATGCTGGAAACGGTTCCCCATGAGGTGACCGTCACCGAAGGCGACCTGTGGCCTACGCTCAGTGAAATTGTTGGCAAGCAGAAGACGGATCTGATCGTGATGGGTACGCACGGAAGGACCGGCGTCAGCCGTGCGTTGCTCGGATCGACGGCGGAAGAAATTTTCCGCAAGGCTTCGTGCCCGGTGCTCACTGTGGGACCTCACGTTTCGCGGAACACGGAGCGCCGTTTGGCGATGAAGGAAATCCTCTTCGCGACGGACTTTTCACCTGAGTCTTTAGCCGCGCTGCCTTTCGCGGTGTCCCTGGCGCAGGAACATCAGTCGAATCTGACGTTGCTGAATGTCACTGGCAAGCCCGAAGTCGGGGAACTGGTGCATGCAGGGCAATACGCGGAGTCCACTCTGCGGAGGCTGCAAGCACTGGTGCCAGCGGGAGTAGATCTGTGGTGCGAGCCGAAGTGCAGGGTCGAGCAAGGGCCGGAGGCGGAAAAAATCATGGAGGTGGCCATTGCTCTTGGCGCCGACCTGATCGTCCTCGGCGTGCGCGGTCCGCAAGGAGGAGTAGGCGCCACAACGCATTTGCTGCGGTCCATCGCGCATCAGGTGGTTACAAACGCTCAATGCCCGGTCCTGACCGTGCGTGCGTGACCGACAGTCGAGGAGGATATGGTCCAAGCGCCGATCGCGGCGGACGTGCCCGGGGTTGAGGAGGATTCCAGCAAGATTAGCTCGAGTGCATCTCCTCAACCCCGGGCATCTTCTATTTCAACTGCCGATGGGCAATTCCGCCAGGATTTGCTGATTGCGGCCGTTGCGATAATCGGTATTGCCGCGCATCTTGTATTGCGATTCGGTCTTGGCAAGCATGGTTGGGCGCAATCCTCCCCGCTTTACGTTGTCCTCGTTTTCGGCGGCCTGCCTCTTGTCTTTCGCTTGGTTCAGAAAAGCCTGGCTCGCGAGTTTGGCTCCGATCTTTTGGCCGGCATCTCCATCATTGCCTCAGCGCTCATGGGGCAATTCCTTGTCGGGTCAATCGTCGTCCTGATGCTTTCGGGAGGAACAGTACTCGAGGAGTTCGCCACACGGCGCGCCTCCTCCGTATTGGAGGCGCTTGCCAAGCGGATGCCGGAGACTGCGCACCGCAAAACGGAAGCGGGGATCGTCGATATCAAAGCCGTGGAAATCGCGGTGGGAGACGTTCTCGTCGTTTTTCCCCACGAAATTTGTCCGGTGGACGGTGTGGTCGTGGAAGGCCAGGGAAGGATGAATGAAGCGTATCTGACCGGTGAGCCCTATGAAACATCGAAAGCCGAGGGCGCCGAAGTGATTTCCGGCGCGATCAATGGCGAAAGCGCGCTCGCCGTTCGCGCGACGAAACTTCCAATCGATTCTCGATATGCGCGCATCATACGCGTCATGCAAGAGACACAGGCGCGGCGTCCAAGGCTGCGGCGCCTCGGGGACATGCTCGGCGCGTGGTATACGCCGCTAGCCGTTGCCATCGCGATTGCCTCGTGGATTGCAAGCGGAGAGTCCCAACGATTTCTTGCCGTCCTGGTAATCGCCACTCCTTGCCCGCTCCTGCTGGCCATTCCGGTCGCGATCATTGGAGCGATCTCGCTGTCGGCCAGGCGCAGTATCATCATCAAGAATCAGGCCGTCCTTGAACAAGTGGGGGAATGCACGACATTGATTTTCGACAAGACCGGGACATTAACTTACGGACGCCCTGCACTGACCGAAGTCCTTTGCGCGCCCGGGGCCAGCGAAAGCGATGTCCTTCGCGCGGCGGCAAGTCTGGAGCGCTATTCCAAGCACCCCCTGGCGCGCGCGATACTCGATGCCGCCTCACAGGCGAAGCTTCCGCTCGATCCAGTCTTGAAATTGAGTGAAAGCCAGGGCGAAGGATTGCTCGGCGTGGTTGGCGGGCATCAGGTGTGGATTACAGGGCGCAAGAAAGTTGCAGACTTGGGAGTGCTCCTTCCGGAAATTTCTGCCGGCCTGGAATGTGTCGTGTTTCTTGACGGCGAATACGCCGCCACGTTCCGGTTCCGGGATGTTCCGCGCGCGGACGGGCGCAGTTTTGTGGAGCACTTGAGGCCGCTCCACCATGTCGACCGAGTTCTTCTCGTTTCGGGCGACCGTGAATCCGAAGTCCAATATCTTGCCGGCCTGATGGGTATTAGAGAAATCCATTCGGCAAAGAGCCCCGAAGAAAAGGTTTCCATTGTCCGGCGCGAAACCGCGCGGGCCAGAACCCTGTTTGTTGGCGATGGCATTAACGACGCTCCGGCCATGCAGGCGGCCACTGTCGGAGTTGCGTTCGGGATGAGCAGTGACATCACGGCCGAGGCCGCGGACGCCGTGGTTCTGGATGCATCGCTAGAGAAAGTCGACGAGCTTTTGCACATCGGGCGGCGCATGCGCTCCATTGCCCTCATGAGCGCCGTGGGTGGGATGGGTCTCAGCGTGATTGGAATGGTGGCCGCCGCATTTGGCTATCTTCCCCCCATTGGTGGCGCCATCGCGCAGGAAATCATTGATCTGGCCGCGGTTCTCAATGCTGTCCGCACCGCGTTGCCGTTCCATCGTATGACCGATTTCTGAGCGTGCATGTGGTCCTCGCCTTTCGTATGATTCCTCTCGCAACCGATTTGTAAACGCGTTTTCTGCTTAGGAAGAGGCATCGCAGCGATGCATGATCCGGGTGAGCAGGGGGACGAAGTCCGTTCCGCGCTTGACAGTATGTTCTCTCCGAAATCCGTAGCAGTCATCGGCGCGACGGATCGGGAAGGGAGCGTTGGCCGCACCCTGCTCGAACGGCTGCGCATCCCTACTTTTCCCGGCCAAATTTTCCCCGTCAATCCAAACCACGCCGAGGTGCTGGGGCTTCCCGCTTATCCCAAGGTTGGCGACATTCCGCAAAAAGTCGACCTTGCCGTGATCGTGACGCCGGCGAAAACCGTGCCGGGTGTTGTGGGCGAATGCGTGGATGCGGGGGTTCGCGCAGCCGTGGTGATCTCCGCGGGTTTCAAGGAACGAGGGCCGGAAGGCGCGGCGCTCGAATCCGAAATTCAGAAACAGTTGCGGCGTGGAACGATGCGCTTCCTCGGTCCTAATTGTCTCGGTGTCATGAATCCACACGCGGGATTCAACGCCACGTTTGCGCAAGACATCGCGCGGCCCGGAAACGTGGCTTTTCTCAGCCAGAGCGGCGCTCTCCTGACGGCCATCCTGGATTGGAGTTTTGAAGAGCAGGTCG
>Ga0210409_10000556_pt1 | contig 58236 bp, 51 predicted proteins | sample IncBWH17MmetaG_FD_161649 | JGI IMG/M metagenome (GOLD analysis project Ga0210409, IMG submission 161649) | Forest soil microbial communities from Barre Woods Harvard Forest LTER site, Petersham, Massachusetts, United States - Inc-BW-H-17-M | ecosystem: Environmental > Terrestrial > Soil >... | reverse complement strand
GGCAACATCGCGCGTGGTAGCAAAGCCCAACCCCATCACGATGGGGTTCTTGGCCTGGTAGATCAACTCATAAATCTTGGTGTTGTCGAATCCGTCGAAGTAGCAAAGATCGACGGTGTCTGGTACCAAGCTCGATGGGCCAGTTGGACATGTTCCGAATGCCCAGCGATCTGGCGGGACCAGCGTCTTCGGACCGTACTCAGAATCCCGGACTGTGAGTGTCGCATCCGCCGTATCGGTATCCGCTGCTTCATAGGAGAGGAAGCCGGGTGTCCCTTCGAGGTTGGTTGTAAAGCTCCCGGAAACCCGGTCCGAATACTCGTAGCGCATTGGACCGATGATCGGGTCACCGTTGGCCTGCCGCGCCCTCGGCAGATTCGCGATGAGCGTGGTGGAGGTCGGAACGGCGTCGCCTTCCCAGCCAGCGTCTACGATCGTATAGCCTTTCGTCAGCGCGTAACCGGCATCGGTCCCCGCGACCTGGGAGGCAGTGGTCGCGGTCAGCAGTCCTTCCAGATTGTTGCCTCGATTGTTGACCGCGTAGAAAATCTTGTGATTGCCGCGCCTCGCGTCGACGGGTCTAACAATTAGAAACGGCGTGCTGAACTCCACCAGTCCCTGCGCGTTGCGTGGTGCGTTCTCCAGATCGACGACTACGGCATCCCGCGGGTCGCGCGGATCCACCTCTAAATACGCTGTTCCCCGGAGCATCTCATAGGGACCAACATTGCCCCAGTCGGCACCACCCACGAACGGACTTCGCTGTTCGACGTCGAACTTGACGACGCGAGCCTCACTGGCCTGCAGCGCGGCCAACGCAACGAACGTACCGGTCAATGCAGCTGCGATATGTCTTGTGCTCATGGATCTTCTCCTCTCGATAGCGTCCCTTCACCGACGATTGGCCATTTCATACAGTTTTGTCGATTGCCTGATCCGGACCGTGCGAACCCACTTGCGGCTCGTGGAATGTATCGCTCCTCGGGCTTTGGAATCCTTGGCCTATCGCTGACGTATCACTGACATTTATCTGCGCGCCAAAAGGCGTGGGCACACGCAACTAAATCGCCGTCGCGGCTGGCTCGCTCTGACGCTGACTGCCCTTGACGGCAACGTTCAAAAGAGGCAGCCTGCCATTAACCTGCGGAATTCCTGAAGGGGGCAGCCGGCGCCCATGCAGCTGACCGACAAAACCCTGACGACTGTGCGATTTGGCCAGTGTCAGTTACGTCCGCACAGCGGCGAGCTGCTGGTCGGCGGAGTGCCGGCCCACCTCGGTCGCCGTGCATTCGATATTCTTATGCTCTTGATCGAAGCACACGGCGACCTCGTCACCAAGGACGAGATCCTGAGCCGGGTGTGGCCTAAGAGAGTGGTCGAGGAGAATACCCTTCAGGTCCGGATTTCGTCGCTGCGCCGGGCGCTGGGCAAGGATCGCGCATGCCTTGAAACTCTGTCCGGTCGCGGCTATCGGTTCGTTGCCGACTTCATTGAAGGCGGCGCAGCAGAGGTCCCTTCAGAACAGGGTGCTACATCCTCGGCGCCCGTGCCCGATGCGCGGCCCTTGACGAATCTTTCCGCGTCGCCTTCGGCACTGATTGGCCGCGAAGCCGACGTCGCTCTTCTTATCGAGCTCGCAACCCAGCACCGGCTGGTTACCTTGACCGGTGCCGGGGGCATTGGCAAGACGCGATTGGCGCTCGAAGTGGCGCGGCAGCTGCTACCAAGCTTTGCCGACGGAGTCTGGCTCGCCGAGCTGGCACCGCGGTCCAATGTGGACCTCGTTTCCGACGCCGTCGCCGCAGCTCTGGGACTCAAATTTTCCGGAGGCTCAGTGTCACCCGAACGGGTGGCAAAGGCGCTCGGCTCAAAGCGACTGCTGCTGGTGCTCGATAATTGCGAGCACGTGATCGATGCGGCCGCGCGCCTGGCCGAGACGCTGGTGCGCGCAAGCGCCGCGGCGCACGTGTTGGCCACGAGCCGCGAGCCACTGCGCGCGGACGGCGAACGTGTCCTGCGGGTGAGGGGACTCGACGTTCCGGCCAAAAGTGTGGAGGACATGCAGACAGTGCTCCGGCACGGGGCCGTTCGGCTGTTCATCGAGCGGGCCGTTGCGGCGGACCGGCAGTTCTCTCCGGAAAGGTGCGTGCCCGCCATGGCGACGATTTGCCGGCATCTCGACGGCATCCCGTTGGCGATCGAGCTTGCGGCAGCTCGTGCGCCGATGCTTGGAGTGGAAAATCTCGCCTCCCGCCTTGATGATCGCTTCAAGCTGCTCACGTGCGGCTATCGCACAGCGCTACCGCGGCACCAGACGCTGCGGGCGACGCTCGACTGGAGCTACGAGTTGCTTTCCGACGAGGAGCGCGTGGTCCTGCGTCGCTTGGCCGTCTTTGCCGGAGGCTTTTCGCTAGGGTCCGCCTGCGCGGTAGCCGCCGATTCCAGGATCGCCGCATGGGACGTTGTCGCCCACGTCGCGAACCTGGTCGCGAAATCACTCGTCTCGGCGGACATGGATGGCGCAATCGTGGACTATCGGCTGCTTGAAACGACACGCGCATATGCACTCGAGAAGCTTTCCGAAAGCGGCGAACTTGACCCGGTCGCGCGTCGCCACGCCGAACACTACCGAGACCTGCTCGAGCAGGCGCCGGCCGAATCGCAGATCCGGTCCCCAGCCGACTGGCTGCCGGCCTATCGCCGAGAGATTGACAACGTGCGCACCGCACTGGACTGGGCCTTTTCGCCCCACGGCGACGCGGCGATCGGCGTGACCCTCTCGGCGGCGGCAGTGCCATTGATGTTCGAGCTGTCGTTGATGGGGGAATGTCGCGCGCGTTCCGAACAAGCCCTTTCCGCGGCCGAAGCCGGGGTTACCCGGGACATACGTTGCGAGATGCGGCTGCGCGCAGCTTTCGGAGCGGCGCTTGTCTATACGCGTGGTCCCGGCCCGGAAACCATCGCGGCTTGGGAATCTGTCCTGGAGGCGGCAACCGGGCTTGGTGACACCGAGTATCAGGCGCGTGCGCTGTGGGGCTTATGGAACGCTTACATATACGGCGGCGCTCCCCGAGTCGGCCTGACCTTTGCCAGGCGGTTCTTCGACCTTGCGCAGAGTGCAGCAGACGCCGCCAAACTTCTGATGGGTCATCGAATCATAGGGATCTCGTTGCACTATCTTGGCGACCAGAGCGATGCGCGAAATCACATCCAGAAAATGCTCGCTCGATATGTCCGCACCGTGCATCGTTGGCATACGGTCGGGTTTCGAGTCGATCAGAGCATTGTGGCCCGCGCCACGCTTGCTCGGATTCTCTGGCTCCAAGGTTTTCCGGACCAAGCCATTCGGATAAGCAAGACTGCGGTCGACGACGCTCAAGCGTATGAACATGCGATGTCAACATGCTATGTATTGGTTGAAGCGGCAATTCCACTCTCGCTGATGACCGGCGATCTCGACGCTGCGGAAGGCTTGCTCGCGATGTTGCGAGACCAATTGTCGCGGCATGGCTTCGTCATTTGGGAGGCCTGCGCTCGCTGTTTTCAGGAAGCGCTGCTGATCAGGCGCGGCGACGTTGACGCTGGATTGCGTCGCTTAGGCGTCGCCCTCGACGAGTTGCGTGAAACTGGTTTCCTCGCGCCCTTGACGGCGCTTCTCGCCGTGCAGGCGGAAGGCTTGAGTGATGTCGGGCAAACCGCCGCTGGACTTGCTGTGATTGACGTCGCGCTCGCACGGTGTGAGCGCGACGAGCAACGCTGGTGCATTGCCGACTTGTTGCGCATCAAGGGCGAGCTCGCGTCAAAGGAAAGCATATCGATGAGAGACTCATCGCCCGACGAGTACTTTCTGAAGGCGCTCGACTGGGCGCGCCGCCAAGGCGCCTTGTCCTTGGAGCTGCGTGCCGCCATGAGCCTTGCGCGGTTTCGGCATCAACAAGGTCGACCTTCCGAAGCTCGGGACCTCCTGGCGTCGGTGTACGATCGATTCAGCGAAGGCTTCGAAACTGCAGATCTGAAGGCTGCGAAGGCACTACGTGTCCGCCTCGGGTGAGCGCAGGGCGAGGGAGTCTCCCCACGCCTCGCGATCCCCTGGCGCAGCGGGGCGTCAACCACTGACAGGATGCTTACGGATGTAGCGGTCAGCCGTACTGACCGTGCGGGCGGACGCCAGGCTACCTTTTGAATCTGTTCAACGAGCTCGGCTACGCCGGTGTCGCCTGTACCGTGATCGCGATCGCGATGATGCCGCTGATGAAGCGTCTCTCGGCCGGCAATACCGACGTCGCAATCAATTATCAGCCGCTGCCGGCTGCGCGCAGCGAGTAGAGACGACTGGGAGCAACGCCCGGGGTTCGGGCTGGCAGCGCCCGGAACGCCAGCGGTCTGCCAAACAGGTGTCCCGCGCGCATCGACGCATCCGCGGGGTCGCCCGAGGTCATCAGAGTCGAGGCCTCGATTCTCGTCAAGGCGCCACCAGCAGTTGTCCCGGCGAACTCGGGACGGCGCTGCAGGTAGTCGACCAGCGACAACGCCACTTGGCGCGGCTGCGACACCAGTTCGATGCTGCCATCGAGCTCGGCCTCGAACAGGTCGCGCACCAGTGGAAAATGTGTGCAGCCGAGCACGATTGCGTGCGGCCGATCGCCGCCCAGGCTTGACGCCAGTTCCTGGGCGTCGGCCGCGATCGTCGCTGCCATCAGCTCCCGGCTAGCTCCGTTTTCGATCTGACTCACCAGTTCGCGACAGGCTTGTTGCACCACGCGGATGTGCGGCGAACGCTTGGCGATCTCGATCGGGTAGACCTGGCTGCGCACGGTGGCTGGGGTGGCGAAGATGCCCACGAGGCGCGGCGCCCGGATTGCGGTGCGTTCGACGTGCCCGACCCGGTCGGGGACGGTGCGGTGGCGCTGGAGCCAGGTCAGGCCGGTGATCGCCTCGATCGTGGGCACTACGACGCCCAAGATCCGATGGTCAGGCCAGTGCGCCGCCAGCCACTCCTGCTGCAGCCTGCGCAGCGCGATCGTCGAGGCCGTATTGCAGGCCAGGATGACGAGGCGGCAGCCCATTTCGAACAGCCGCTCGACCGAGCGACGCGTGAGCTCGTAAATCTCGGGACCGGATCGGTTACCGTACGGAGCGTGGGCGTGATCGCCCAGATAGATGAACCTCTGCTTGGGAAGGGCGGCGGTAAGCTCGCCGAGGATTGTCAATCCTCCATGGCCTGAATCGAAAACACCGATCATCGAGCCTTACTCGACATAGGGGACACTCTTAGAGGGAAGTCGAACCCAAGTTGCATCGCCAAAGTGGATTTTGAGAGCAACGCGGCCGAAAAAGTCCATCAGTTATCCGTGCGTTACCGGCGCACATCCGATGATGCTTGCCGTAGTGGAAGCCGATCGTATTTGCGAAGATTACGTGAGCAAACGCGTTATCCGCGTAGGGTCATCGCATTCACCCACGTGCGGGAACTCGACCACCCTAACCCGATCGGGGCGTGTGTGCCAGGCGCGGGTTTGGACAAATTTTGGATCTGCTTCGTCGCAAACGGACTGCGCTTTTTGCCGCGCATTCGCTCCCTGCGAAAACCGTGCCGACCTGTCCATGGCGTTAAGATCCCCGTCGGTGTTCACCGCAGTTCCTTCTGAACGCGCATCTGGAGCGCCATCGCCGCGAGCGCGATCGCGCATATGCCCAGCGGCACGAACGCGAACGCAGGAACCCCGCTCAAATCCCAGGCGGCGCCACTGATTAGCGCGATGCCGACCGCGCCGCTGTAGCTGATCGTGAACATTCCGGCTGACGTACGTGCGATGTCCTCGGGTGGACACAATAGCGGTGGAAGCGTCAGCCCCAGGATCAGCGCGGAGGCATCGGAGAAGCCGAGTAGGCCCGCCCAAATCATCGTCGCGGGACCGACCATGAACACAAGCCCCGCGAAGCTGAGCAAGGACAGAACGCCGGAGGCGATGTACGGCCACGCGCGGCGCTCCAGCTTGCCCGCGACCGCGAGCAGGAGCAAGGACGCCGGCAGTTGGCCGAAGTTGAGCGCGGTAAGCGCGCCGCCGATCAGCTCCGGCCGGCCGTTACGTGTCAGGTAGATCGGGATGAACGCGTTCGCGCTGAAATATATCGCATTGATGCAGCAGAACACCGCGCCGAGCCGCCACACGAGCCCGAGGTGCCAGTCGGGCAGCCACTTGCGCGTGACGCCTGGTGCTGCTGCATGCTCGCCTTGCGCCCGCGGGCCGAATGCGTAGATCGCGAGCGCGATGATCGCGATCGGTGCCGACCAGAAGACCAGCGAAAGCCGCCATGAACCATCAACCAGCGGCAGCACCCACAATGGCGTCAGCATTACCGCCAAAACCTCGCCGACGAGAAGCCCGTTGGTATAGACGGCCGTGCCCAGGCCGATGCGGTACGGCGCCCATTGCCGCACCGCGGTGGGCATGATCGGTTGCATGATCGCAACACCGGCAGACATCAGAATGGTGGTCGCGAGCAGGACGGCGTAGCCGGAGCTCAATCCGCGCAACGCCGAGCCCGCCGCCACCAGCGCCAGACCGCCGACCAGTGCGGCCTTTGCGCCCAGACGCGCGACAAGCAGCGAACCTGCAAGGGCTGCGCACGCAAACAGGGCGGACGGCATGCTGCCGAGTAATCCGACTTCGGTGGCGCTCAGTGAGAACTCGTCGCGAATCATCGTGATGACCGGAGGCACCGCCAGGATCGTCAACCGCAGCCCGTTGCCGGCGAGCCAGAGCAGGGCAATCGCGACCCATAACTTGTTTCGTGGGACTAGATCGTGGCTCACCGAGCAATGGACGCGGTCTTTGGGGGGGTAGGATCGAGATATTACGGATCGCCCCGCGTGTTACGCGGGTGACCAACTCGAAGCTGGCCATCAGGGCCGTCGAAATTCGCACCGTGAAGGTGGAATGTCAGGCGGCGCCGGGCAGAACTTCAGGTGAACACCGGATCGCCGACTCTACTTTGCACGTCTATAGTCGATTAGGGTTAACGGGTATCGGGTTCCATGGCCGGGAAAGCCCTCATGGGCTTCACAGGTGGCTACCTTGGGAGGAATGACCATGCGACTTACCACAAAAGGGCGTTTTGCGGTAACTGCAATGATCGACCTTGGCCTACGACAGCATCGCGGGCCGGTCACACTGGCAGGCATCAGCCAACGTCAAAGGATCTCTTTGTCTTATCTGGAGCAGCTGTTCGCGAAGCTACGCCGGCATCAGCTGGTCGAAAGCACCCGGGGCCCGGGTGGTGGATACCGGCTCGCCAAGCCGATGGAATTGGTGAGCGTGGCGGACATCATCTTCGCGGTCGACGAGCCAATGGATACGCCGCAGTTTGCCAGCAAGGAGAACGGCGACAACGATCAACGTTGCACGACGCTTGAGCTTTGGACCAGCCTGAACCGTCAGATGATTGACTTTCTGGATTCCGTGTCCCTGCGAGACCTGGTTGACCAGCAAAGGAGCCGAGCGTCGCAGACTTCGGGGGGCACCGGCGCGGCCGCCCCTACAGTCGCCGCGCTGTCGGATGCGTGAAGTGAATGAGGCGGGCTGCCTCCGCGTAGCCGCCTTACCGCAGCCGGTACACGATGATGAACCGGCCCGCGTTCGTTTCGGTATCGGACTGAACCAGCGCCTCGTAGGTCGAGCCATCGGTCAGGTGCAGCCCGCTCGCGGTTTTGAGGTCGTGGTCTGGCCTGGATGGGATCGGCTGCGCGCTGAGGAGCGAGCCGTCCAGATCGACGATGAGACGCAAGCGCGCGGCGTCGAAGTGCAGGCGCATCGCCTCTTCGATGCTCTGGCGGTACCGGTCGTGTAGTTCTTCCTGGGTCTTGATCATGGCGCCCGCCCGTTGCCTCCGCGACAGGCGCGAGCGTAGCGCCATTTTACCTTAGGCAACTCGCCGCGCGACATTTCCGAAGCGCTTCTCGGAGGTGCCGGGTGGTGGGATCCCTATTTCTTGAAGCGGGCGGCTTCCTCAGAGCCCTTGGTGGCGTTGCCGGCGCTGTACGAGTGCGCACCGACGCCTGCGAGCTTGCCACTCTGGACGATCAGGTACTCGTTACGGATGGGTCTGCCTTCGAAATGACACTCGAGGATCTCCCGTACGCCAGCGGCGTAGCGGGCCTGAGCCGACAGGCTGGTGCCGGAGACGTGCGGCGTCATGCCATGATGAGGCATGCTGCGCCACGGATGGTCCGCTGGCGCCGGCTGAGGGAACCACACGTCACCCGCGTAGCCAGCGAGCTGGCCGCTCTTGAGCGCCGCGGCCACCGCATCGCGGTCGCACAGCTTGCCGCGCGCCGTGTTGATCAGGTAGGCGCCACGCTTGAAGTTGGCGAGTGTTTTGGAGTTGATCATGTGTTCGGTTTCCGGGTGCAGCGGGCAGTTCAGCGTGACCACATCGCACACTTTCGTCAGGCTTTCCAGGTTGGTGTGCTGGGTCAGGTTGAGTTCCTTTTCGACCGACTCCGGCAGGCGGTGGCGGTCCATGTAGTGCAGCTTCAGGTCGAATGGTTTGAGTAGCCGGAGCACGCGCAGGCCGATGCGGCCGGCTGCTACGGTGCCCACTTGCATTCCTTCCAGGTCGTAGGAGCGCGCCACGCAGTCGGCGATGTTCCAGCCGCCCTGGATCACCCACTGGTACGACGGGATGTAATTGCGCACCAGGGCTAGAATCATCATCACCACGTGCTCTGCGACGCTGTTGCTGTTGCAGTAGGTAACTTCGGCCACGGTGACGCCGCGTTCCATGGCGGCCTGCAGATCGGTATGGTCCGAGCCGATGCCGGCGGTCACAATCATCTTGAGCTTCGGCGCCTTGGCGAATCGCTCGGCCGTCATGTAGGCCGGCCAGAAGGGCTGCGAGATAACGATCTCGGCATCGTGAAGCTCGTGGTCGAGCACGCTGTCGGCGCCATCCTTGCTGGAGGTCACGACTAACCGATGACCGTTCGACTCGAGGTACTTGCGCAGCCCCAGTTCCCCCGAGACACTGCCCAGCAGCGTGCCGGGCTTGAAGTCGATGCCTTTCGGCGTAGGTAGCGTCTGTCCATCGGGATAGCGCTCCAGATGAGGCAGATCATCGCGAGGGTAGCTCCTGGGGTAGCCGGTCACGGGATCGTCGTACAACACGCAAAGTACTTTAGCCATTTGTGTCTCTTTCGCCAAGAGAGAGTGGTCGAGGCTTTCGCCCTCCTACCCCGGCCTAACGAGCGGCTCGGGAGAGGGTCTGGTACGCAGCCAGCAGAATCGCTGCACCCACCACGGCTGCGGTGGCACCTTCCATCCCGAGGATGGTGAAGAGCGAGCCCCCAACGACTGCACCGACGATGCCGAAAAAGATATCCAATTCGAGGCGCGGACCCGTCCTGTCAACGATTTTGCTGGCGATAAATCCAGCGATAAATCCGAGAAGGCCCCATACAAGTAGCGACATAATTGACTCTGAGAGGGCGTTGATCGAGGTACAAGGCTAACCGGATGTTCGGCGTCGATCCGTTCGCTGGCGTACGCAGGGCGATTGCGAATCCCGGAACCCGTGGCGCCTGCGCGCGTTAGCGCACAGACATAAGACCCAGATCGCCAGTACCGTTGCTGCGCCGATCGTTGGGCGGGCGGAGCCGGTCACTGCCAAGGCAATGAACGGAGCAAAGACCGGTCGGTGACTGGTTGGTCGGCGCCGTTTATTGCCCTCTAGTTTCCCTGCTCCGGGCAGAAAAAAGGGCGGGTCGACCCCGCCCTCAAACACAGCGCGGACTTGATCCGCCTTCTGTCAGGACAAATCGGCTACTTGGCTTAGGCCGTCGCAGCAGCGCCGATCTTGTGGAAAGTGGAGTTGGACACCTCATAGGTATCAACCTGCGCCGTTCCCTCGACCAGCTTCGACAGGATTCTGGTCACATCGGCGTAAGAGCCGCGGTTGTAGGCTTCCGCGCTTTCTTTGTTGTCCCACAGACTGAGCCCGAACGCATCCTGGCCGGTTGGAGTCATGAAGGTGATTTCATCCAGAAAGCCCTTCTGCTTCCGGAGCATCGGAATGATGTCCGATTCCAACTTTTGGGTGAATTCGGCCCTGCTGTTGGGCTTCAGATGCAGCGAGACTCGACGTGCGTACATGAGGGTTTCCTTAGTAGCAATGGCCAAGGAGGCACTTCGGATAATCGCGGTTGGGTTCAGATCATCAGAAGACCCCTACAGTCCATTAACTAGAGTAGGTTAAGTAACTTGCCCCGTCAAGTACAATCTGAGATCATCCATTCATCTCACTTCACCGAATATGGTGAATTCAAGGGGATATCGAGTGGATGTCTGTTTGATCATCAAGGAGCGGCTGGAGGAACTGGGGTTCGAGCAAAAGGACCTGGCGGCGGCGGCTCAAGTCACGGAATCGTATGTTTCCCAGCTCCTGACGAGGAAGAAACTGCCCCCAGCACCTGATCGAACGGACATCTACGAAAAAATCGGAGCATTTCTCGAACTCCCGAGCGGAAAGCTGGCGAAGCTGGCCGACGCGCAGCGCAAAGAAGAGTTGAAGCGCGGTTTCGAGGATCCGCCCGCACCGCTGTTCGCGGACGTCCGAGAGCTGATTCTGCGCAAATGCGCACCAGAGAAACGGCGGCAGGTGCAATCGATCTTCGAAAAGCAGCCCTTCGGCGAGTTGGAACGCCTAGTCACACAGAAGCTCCTGGACGTGATCAAGGGGGTTGCGAGAGAGGAGCTCGAAAGTGAGAAGTGGCTCCGCTCGGTAGCTCGGCTCAGTGGCCGAAGCTACAAGCAGACACGCGTCACGATCCTGGAATTTCTGGACACGGATGTATTCCACCTGTCAACCGAAAGCTGCGTCTCTTTCCTGGACCCGCTGCTCGAATCCTGGGACGTCGACCTCGCGAGTTTCGGCATTGGGTTTGTGCTGAACCACCGGCTCGTCCGACGGACCCCGAAGAGATTCGAATTCATTGAAAAAGAACCTGGGCTCCCTCAAGAGGACGAGCCTGGGTTCACCGAATTCCTTCAAGATGTTTCGCTCAGCGGTCATGTGACCCCGGACGAGATTGAATTCCTGAGAAGGCTGAGATTCAAAGGAAGGCGGCCCAGCCCGCTCTACTACTACCGAGAGTTGCAGAACCTCAGGGACCCGCTGCATTTTAGGTCCGTGGCGCGATAGGGCATGCGTAGACGCCAAGCTGAGCGCGCATCAAAGAAACAAGACCGCCTCCTGAGCTAGTGCGTGCGCATCTGCAGTTCATGATGCATCGATAAGCGGGCGCCCGGCGGGGACGTTGTGACGTACATCAGTGACCGGGGGCGCGCGGTCCTTGACGTGGGACGGCGCAAGCGTAGAGTGAACCATGCAACGACACCCCTAGCGAGATACTTCTCGACCGCCGAGGCGGAAAGTGGGGATCGCGGGTAAAGCCCGCCGCGGTTGCAACGGCGCGGCCAATCACTGCGCCGTTTTTATTTTCATCGTGCTAGGGAACCGGACATCCCCTCCTCTGGCGGTAGGTAGGCCGCGGAAGTCACGGTGCCCTTGCGCAGACAGATGGAGCAATTGCATCGGCATCCCTTGGTAATTTCGTCGCAAGTTCGGCCAGACCCGCACCTCGATGCGCTTACCGAAGTGACCTGAACGCGGCTCGCAGCTCCGCGCTGAAAAGCTCGGGCTGCTCCCACGCCGCGAAGTGTCCGCCCTTGTCGACCTCGTGGAAGTAGGTGAGGTTGCGGTAGGCGCGCCGGGCCCATGTCTCCGGCGCTCGATACACGTCGTCGGGGAATACCGTGATCGCGACCGGCAGCGAGATCTCGGCGGTTTTCTGCGCGGCCGCAACGATGACGCTGCCCCGGCCGCCGTTCTCCCAATACAGCCGCGCTGCCGACGTTGCGGTGTTCGTCACCCAGTACAGCGTGATGTTGTCCAGCACGTCGTCTTTCGTCGGCGATCTTTCGGGATCGGCGCCGTACGTCCACTGCGCGAACCCCGGATGCACGAGGACCCACGCCGCGAGGCCGGCCGGTGAGTCGGTCGCGCCGTAGCCGACTGTCTGCGGCCGCGCGGTCATCATGATGAAGTAGGCTGAGTTCCCCTGCCTGCCGTACGTCATGAGCGCTTCCAACACCGCGCGTTCCTTTTCGGACAGTCCTGCCGGCGCCGGCCCGCCGGCAAGCGCCGCGGCCACCTCGGGGGGTACCGTCGCCGGCAGGTTAATGTGGATGCCGAGCAATCCTGGAGGCGCCTGACGCGCCATCGCGCTGGAGATCGGAGAGCCCCAGTCGCCACCCTGTGCGACGTAGCGGGTGTATCCGAGGCGCTTCATCAGCTCCGCCCAGACTCGCGCGATGCGATCCGGATCCCAGCCGGTGCCGGTTGGTTTGCCGGAGAAGCCGTAGCCCGGCAAGGACGGGATGACAACGTCGAAAGCGTCCTCAGCGCCGCCTCCGTGGGCGGTTGGATCCGTCAGCGGCGCGATGATCTTGAGTTGCTCGATGACTGATCCTGGCCAGCCGTGCGTGACGATCACCGAAAGCGCGTTCTTGTGACGGGAACGGACGTGGATGAAGTGAATGTCGACTCCGTCGATCGTCGTGACGAATTGCGGAAAGCCATTCAGTTTGGCCTCCACCTTTCGCCAGTCGTAGTCCCCGCCCCAGTAGCGAACGAGCTCCTGCAGCTTTGCGAGCTGCGCACCCTGCGAGCGATCGTCTACGGTTTCCTTGTCGGGCCATCGCGTGGCCGCTATGCGCTTGCGAAGGTCATCGAGCGCGGCTTGCGGCACTTGCACTTTGAAGAGGCGGATCGATTGGTCTTCTGCTCCCGTGGTACGCGTAGACGCCTGGGCGACCACGGAGCTCTCGACTTCTGAAAGGGCCATGCTCTGGCCGTAGTTGGGAGCGGAGAAGACCGAAAGACTCAGCGCAAGCGCGGCCACAGCAGCATCGAGGAGTCCGCTCGTTCGACTTTGTGCCGTACGTGAGGGGTTCTCTACGGTCATGGTCGTTCCTTTTATGTGTGGGAGACTCCGATCAGGGCAGGGTTGTAAGGGTTCGCGGTTGAAGCCGAGGGCGATCGGGTGTCGCGCTCTTCCGGCTTTGGCGATGTTTGGTTGGACATGGTCCATCACCCTCGCAGACGCGCAACAATCTAAGCGAAATGAACGTTTTCGCTACGCCCGATGTCCGCTATGTGGAATCCTTGATTGGCTGCACCAGACGCTAATCATCTGAATGGGCGATGGCGCGCGCCATTTCGCGCGCGCTGTCACCCAGTCAAATCAATTGACGTCACTGCATGCGTCGCGGGGTGGTCGAGTAGGACGATTCCTACACGTCCTTGAGCAGGCATCGGACGTTCGCCGACGACCAGCCGGTGTGGATCCCGGCAACGGTCTATCGGTTTCGACTCGTCTTTCCCAGACGCAATTTCTACCCCTCATGCGACGTGACGCTGACGAATGCTTGTCGGGTTAAAGCCCAGTCTGCCGTCTGTGACAGGTGAAGCAGGCTGCACCACGATCGGTAACAAATCAGGAGTTCGAAAGAGAATCGCATTTCGCGTCCCACACCGCAGCGGGCCGCGACCATTGTTCGATGGCGATCAGTCCAATATGCGCCGATCCACGTCCAATCCGACCGCCAAGGAGGCATTCAGCAATGAAACAATCCGTCACGCAGCCGCTTGCGGATTTCGGCGAGGTGTTTTTCAGCGAATGCGAGGCAGTGACCACCGGCAACACCATCGTCAACGGCGGCTCCGGCTTCAGCTTGAATATGGAAGTTCCCAACGTCGGAATTGTCGCCACCGGCAATCTGATCAGCCCGACCGTGATCCAGAGCCTGTACCAGGGGCCGTTGGGTTAACCGGCCAGCATCAAGTCAGTCTGAGGTGTCTCGCCTCGTGAACCCGCATTCTGCCGTGAGAGGCGCTCGAGTTTGTGGCATTGGTTTCTGCCGTCCCGTTTCGGACCATACTTCGTCTAGAAGTACAACGGAAGGAACTCGATGTCGTCCCCTGGAGCCAAGTTCGTCTCTGTTGCCAAGTCGCGCGGCGTATCGCCGCAGACACCCGCCAGTACCGAGCTGACGACCTTTCCGGCGGCGGAGCCGCCAAACACCCCGGGCGCTGGAACGACGCCGGTGAAGCCGTTATCTACGCGGCCCGCGCGATCTCGATCGCCGTGCTCGAGACAGCTGCGCACATTGATGGCGCCGGCTTGCCGCTGAACCGCTTCCTGGTAGAGCTGGATGTGCCCGATGATGTCTGGGCTGCGCGCGAAGCAATCGATGTGACCGCGCTCCCGCCGACCTGGTTAGCGATCCCCGCCGGTCAAGCGAGCGTGAGAGTCGGCTCGCAGTGCCTCGCGTCGCTGCGATCGCCGATCCTATTGGTTCCCTCAGTCATTGTTCCCGAGGGAGCTCGCTGCCCTGGTGAATCCCAGGCATCCGGCGTGCGAGCGCATCACGGCCCGGGTGGTGCGCCGGTTCGAGTACAACCGGCTTTTCCGGTCGTAGCATGACCACGGAGACCATCGGCATGAAGCCGCCCGCCCGCTATGGGCGTATGGCAGTGGTCCTTCACTGGATTGCGGCGCTACTGATCATTGCCTTGCTGGCGACCGGCTGGTACATGGTCGGCACGCCGAAGAACACCCCCGAACGTGCCTTCTTTTTCAACCTGCACAAATCGCTCGGCATCACTACAGCGTTCGTCATCGTGACGCTGATCGTCTCACGCATCAGGCATGCGGCGCCGGCACTGCCCACGACCATGCCAAGGTGGGAAAGGACGGCGGCCGTGCTCAGCCACCGCCTGTTCTACGTCTTCATGGTGCTGGTTACGCTCGCCGGCTATCTCACGTCCTCCTTCAGCAAATATGGCCCGAAGCTCTTCGGCATCCCGCTCCCACAATGGGGATGGGAGGACGCGGCGCTACGGGGCGACTTCGCGGCGGTACATCGGCTGGCCGCTCTTGTGTTCGCAGTGCTGATTGCGATTCACGTTGCCGCCGCACTGAAGCACTTGCTGGTGGACAAGGACAGCGTGTTCCAGCGTATGTTGCCACGGTGATGCGCGTGAGCGCGGGGTCAGCGTCCTCGCCTACAACGCCCAAGGCATCCAGGAAGAGGGATGATGCAGGGACGACGCCAACTCGGCATACCGGTCATGCTCGGGTCGAACGTGTGGAGAATTCACAACCGGCCATGAGCGGCTCTGCACGACTGTCAGGATGCTTGACAGGCCGATGTCCTCTGCAAACAGCCAGACTCCAAACGTTGATACGAATTGCACTACGATGGAGCTCGGTATGTCCGACAACGGCCGTACACATATCAGATAGATCCGCGCGAGCAGCCACCCGGCGGCCAGGCTGCCTGGAAAGACGACGAGCAGCGTCAGGGCGATCTGGGGCGTGGTCAACGCACCGGAAACGGTCGCAGTCACCGCCAGGCGGTAAACGAGCAACGCGGACGCGTCATTGAGCAGGCTTTCGCCCTCCAGGATCACGAGCATGCGGTGCGGAAGTCGTAGCTGCCGAAGAACGGCAGTGGCCGCGGACGCGTCGGGAGGCGCTACGATGGCACCCAGTGCAATCGCGGCACCCCACGGCATCTCGGGTACGAGCCAGCGGGCAACAACAGCGACGCCCGCCGTGGTCAAGCCTACGGCGACTAGTACGAGGCTCGTGACCGGAACCCAGTTCTTTCGCAGATCGCGCAGCGAGGTGTCGTAAGCTGCATCGAGCAGAACAGGGGCAACGAACAAGGCCAGTGCCAGTTCTGGATCGATTTGGAAAACCGGGGCCCCAGGTACCAATGCAATGGCCGCACCGCCGATAGCGAGCATGGACGGATAGGGGGCGCCTATCCGCCTCGAAAACGCAGTCAGGAGGACTGCCGCAAGAAGGAGCAGCAGCGTGAGTTCAAAGATACGGATCTGACTCTCCTATTGCTTTCCTTTCACGAGTCCAGGCTCAGAACGATCGAGTGAGGCCACCAACGATGCGAATATTCTGGCCGGTAATGTAGCCCGCACCGCCTCGCGCAGCAGCCGGTGATCCTCGACCAGAAGGGATGGAGATCGTCAAAAGCCCCGCTCCCAGCCGCCAGTAGCACGGCACAACTGATGCTGCCGGAAACCAGGGACACTGAGATGCAGGGCTGTTGCGGGTTGAGGGTTTCTGACGCTTCCATGAAGCGCTTCAGTGGCCGGTCCAGATGGGCGAAGCGCGGCCAGCAAAGAGGTGGTACACGCCGGTGTCGCTGCCCACCGGCCCGTCGCTAGGGGCCCGACCGGCTGGTCGGTCATTTCGGGGTGCGGCCATTACGACGGTCCCATCGTCGCCAGCATGAACTCGAGGTGCATCAATCGCTGGGGCACGCACTGAGAAAAGGAACCCCAACGTTGAACCAATTCGATTCATTCTGGAATTAACCGACCTAGATGGTCGAGTCGCCAAGTTTGGCGGAATGACGCGTTCGAGCAGCGGGTGGGACCTGATGCGACGTCTTCGTTCGCACTACAACGCAACCCGGGTCAACAGCGGCCCTCTACCGAGAGTCGCAGGGCCACCCACCCAGGCGACACTTCTCAACACCGGAAACGCACTCGCCAGCGGAACCAGGTGCATCTACAGTGGCTCCGGGCAGGTGGCCACTAACGGCTGCTTCCTCTACACGACCTCCACCAACTCGTGGTCCATAGCCGGCGGCATGAATCACGCTCGACTCGGGCACAGCTCGACCCTGCTTCCTAGCGGCGAGGTATTGGTTGCTGGGGTGGCCATGTAGTTCATGGGAAGATGCGATGAGGCAAGCCGCCCAGCGGCGCGCGATCCTTTTCGTTCTAATCTCGATGTTGACCGGATCAGTCCATGCGGGGGGTGATCCCGTGCGCGGAGCCGAGCTGTTCCGACAGAACTGCGCGCCCTGTCACAGCGTGGAACCCGGGAAGAACCTGGTCCGTCTCTGTTTTCGGTCGTTGGCCGCACTGCCGCTAGCAACGCAGATTTCCTGTACTCGGCCGCGATGAAAAGCTGCGGGATCGTCTGGACGGCGGATCAGCTAATGGCCTACCTGAAAGCGCCGCGAAAATACGTGCCTGGCGTCAAAATGATGTTTCCGGGACTGGCTGACGAGAAAGACCGCGAAAATCTCGTCGCATCCCTCGCGACTCTGGGCCAAGCACCTTACGCGAGTCCGAAGGCCGCAGGCTCGCAAACACCCTAGATTCCACGCGCCTCCAATGAGCGCCTGCAACAGTCGTACGGTCCTTTTCCAGGACTTCCTCTTCGACCGTGGAGCTGTCGGTAAGGCAGGTCAGCCTTCGCGAGCCCACTTCTCCGAACTTGTCACCCCTCAGCATGTAGGTTCCGGAAACACGAGGAAGGGAAGGGGTCTTGGCGATCGCCTTCTCGATGGTGGTCCTGGATTGCGATTCCAGGACCGCATCGAGCGGTCGTTCGACGATGATTTGCTCGGTACGCGTTACCAGTTTTCCCATCGGCGCGAATGGTGCTAACTCCCGCGTCTAAATGTCTAGATTCGGTCCCTGGTTAAGTCCGATCGATGACACTTGAACCGCACCCCATCTCCGCAGTGTGTGAGTCGGGTAAAGATTTGTGAGATGCGGGTCCAGCCCGATCCCAACGTATCCAACGAGGACAAGCACGAAGGGGTTGGCGGGTTCTGGTTCTTGCGCCGTCGTTGGCTCGTGTGCCAGGATTCTCCCGCTTCTCCTCAAGTCCCGACTGTCCAGCGAAGGAGATTCGACATGAAGCGAATGCCGATGAACAGCATCCTGGTGCTCGTCGGACTGCCCCTCGCAGCCGCTGGTGCTGCTCCCGACGCCGCTGTGACGAAGGACGCCGAAATCAGCGAAATTCTCAGCCGTGTGGATTCCGACCGCATTTTGAACACGGCAACCACGCTGCAAAACTTCAGGACGCGGCAATCCTGCTCGGACCAGCCCGAACCCGGGCACGGGGTCACTGCCGCCCGCGACTTTCTTTTCAACCAATACAGTTCAGTTCCCGGGCTTCAAGTCAGACTCGACCCATTTATTCATTCGAACTGCCCGAATTCGCCAACCTTCAACGTGATCGCTTGGCTGCCCGGAAAAGATCCGAATCAACTGGTGATCATCGGTGGTCACTACGATTCGCGCACTACAGTCGTCACCGACTCCACCTCCGACGCGCCGGGCGGCAATGATGCCGGTGCCCAGACGGGCGTGGTGCTGGAGCTCGCCCGTGTGCTGGCCGGCCATCAGTTCGATTCCACCATTGTCTTCATCTCCTTCTCGGGCGAAGAGCAAGGGCTCTTCGGCTCGCGCTCGATCGCGGCCAACCTGAACCGCTATTTCGAGGACCCGAAGGTGATCGCGATGTTGAACACGGACATTCCCGGTGGCGATAGCATCGCGAATACGCCCTCCGATCTTCAGCATTTCCGGCTGTACTCGCCGGGTATTCCTCGTGAACGACTCAGCAGCGACCCCGATGGCGCCACTGACAACACGTCGCCGTCCCGCGGCGTGATGCGGTACATCGGAACCTGGGGTGGCGCGTACGTCCCGTCCATCACCATGGCGCCCAAACTGCGCGAGGATCGGCCGGGCCGCAGTAGCGACCACGCATCCTTCATCAGTCAGGCCTATCCGGCGGTCCGCTTCATGGAGACTTTCGAGTGCTCACCGTCGCCGGTGGACAATAGTTGCGGTGGACCGTTACCCTGTCCTGCGCCTGCCAACATTCCCGCAAATTGCAAGGATACGAGCTTCATCACGACCCACCAGCACTCGCCCAACGACCTGGTCCAGTTCATCACTCCCAGCTACGCTGCGCGAATCGCCCGGGTGATGGCGTCCGTCGCAGCGAGCCTTGCGCGCGCGCCTAGATCACCACAGAACTTCACCGCCAGCGGCAACGCTGTTCAGGGCATCAGCATCAAATTTGATGAGCCCGAGCGAGGCCACGTTGACCATTTCGTCCTCGCTGCTCGTTCCGTAGAGGAAAACTTCTATCGGCAGCGCGTCGCCGTCTCCCGCCACACCGAGGATCAGGTGATCTCGCCCCAGGCCCTTGGCCTGCATCCCGGCGACAGCTTCTTCGTTTCCGTCAGCGCGGTCGACGCGCACGGACATGAGTCCTTGTTCGCGTATCCGGAGGTGCGCTGCGACTCCACAACCTGTGCGATCCCCTCGTACGCCTATAACGTCACAGCGCCCCTGCCCCCGCCGCCTCCGGCCAAGGACCCCGCAGAAGACGATTAGCAGCGCGCTGCAAAGCTCTCGCATTTTCGTACCGTGCGCACTCGCTCACTCCCGGATCGCGCGGCAGCGATCGGCCGATCCCGATCTGTTCAATGCATATCGGTCGGCGTTGCGGCTCTGTGCTCGCTCGCGGCCGCAGTGGCGGTCGGGCAGACGAAAGCAGCGATTGCAACGAAATGCAAAATTGGATGCCTGAGCTGCAATTGGGATGGGGGCGGCGAAAATGGCCACTCGGACTGCGCGGAAACTCGATGCACTTGAATGTGAGTAAGTGGGCTAAGCACTTGAACTTGCAGCCGACGCTCGGTTGTCAAGCTGGCGAGCCAAGTGCACTCAAGAGTACTTAGAGCACTACCTTTCGCCTTGAACTATTTCCGGTGTCCAGTATCTCCGCAAATCCGTAATGGTCATGCAGAGTGCGTGAATAGGATGTAGGTGGGCGTCCTCTACGTAGCATCAAGTTGGTACAAGGCGTTCCCCACTGATAGCCTAAGAACCGAAAAGAGACTAAGTTGATTAAAAGAGGTTCGTGCGCAGCGAGCGCCGGACCGTTGATCAACATTCGATCGCCCGGGGATAGCGAAGGCGTCAGGGATGGCGCCTCGCCACGAGACACGGAGGACTTCATGCACGGACCAAGGCCGTTCATTGATCGCACGCTCAGGGCAGCGCTGTCTTTGGGGACCGCCGTCCCTCTGCTCGGCCAGGCGACGCCGCCGGACGCCGCAGTTCCTGCGCCGGCGATCGCCTACAGCCTCGATCTGCCGGACGGCCAGACCGCCAAGGTCTTCGGCAATGGCACGGCCGCAGTCTTCAGCAAGGACCTAACGAAGGTAGAGTTCCGTGCCTTCCCGGTCACTCCGCAATATGACGAGGTGGCCGCACAGACCGGGCTGCCCGACAAGGCCTGGCTGATCGCCGACCTGGCCGCCGGCGCGAAGGCGCCGTTCGCGGAGGGGCGGGTCATCGTCGTGTTCGCGAGCACCGTCACCGGCACCAGCGACGTCGTTTCGGGCCGCGCGGCCGCCTTCACCAACGACACTTCTACCAATGCCACACTCGCCGGCCTGGCCGTCGAACGCAGCGAGCGCCTTTTCCGGAACCTCGACAAGAGCAGCCTAGCGACCATGCGCGCCGGCGCCGAGGCCGACCTGGCCAGGCCGCTGCTCGACTTCTCCAACGCGTATCGCCTGCACCTCGCGACCGGTGCCTCAGTGCGCCAGGCGGTGAACGCGCTTCGCCGGTCGCCCGCCGTGGTGTACGCGTCCCCGGATTTCCGGGTCGCTAGCACGCAGGCGATATCCATTCCCATCGCGGCAGGGACCACGGAAGCGGCGAGCGCCGGCGGCGCACCGCAGCTCCTCTCCTCCGCCGGCCTCCCGTCGAACTTCGGCATCACCTCGAGCGCACAGAGCTTGCTGAACGCGCCGGCCACGGACGCGGCCGCCGCCTTCGATGAGATCGACCGCCAGTTCCAGCAGCTACCGGGACAGGGCGAAATCATCACCAACGTCTCCCTCGGCGACCTGGACGACGCGAGCATCGTGAACACCACCGATCCATGCAGCTTCTATGCCACGGTCTATGGTCCAACGACCGTGATGATCGGCGCGCAGCGCTACCTGAACTGGCCGTCGATGCCTCTCATCCCGACCTACACGTCGAACCAGAGCGGCCAACTCAGCGGCAGCGGCGAGGTCTGCGGAGTCGACCCATTGCTCGGTGAAGTGGGCCTCGATTTCTCGATGATGGCCCCGCTGCCCCACGCGCTGCAGCGCCCAGGCGAAGTCGGCTCGGGCCTCACCGACTTGCTCGGGATCGCCCCGGGAGCCAGCTACCGGCTAGTCGTTCCCGCGCCCGAGGGTGCCTCGGTCACCATCAGCGACATCGACGGAGCGTTCCTGGGCGCAGGGATGCAGTTGCCGGCACCCACCGTCATTACCGCCAGCCTCGGCTTCGCCGCCGACCAGTTCGGCTTCTCGGGGCGCTACCTCGAGGACGATCCGCTGACGGAAGCGATCATCGCCAGCCTGGTGAGCAGGAACATCGTCGTGACGGTGTCGTCGGGCGATGGCCTGCGCACGTTCACCAACGCGGCCGTCGCTCCCTCGGGCGGCAGCGCCCCGACGCAAGTCATCGAACCCGACGACACGCCGAGCGACCTGAACGACGTCGCCTCCTCGGGGGCGCCTTCGCTCGACTTCGACAGCGGCTCGATCGACGTCGGCGGGACCACGCTGAACGACATCAACTCCGCTCCGCCGCAGGATCCGGCCAACGCGAGCCTGGCGGCGCAGCAGGCCTTCCCCGAGACGCGCTGGAACGGCTTCACCAACTTCAGCAGCGGATATGGATCGCGCGTGAACGTCTCCGCACCGTCCGACAACGTGCTCGGCTTAGGGCATCCCTTCGGGGGCGCGGCGGATGCGGTGCAGGTCAACCTCACCGGCGGGACGTCGGCATCGGCGCCTCAGACTGCAGCGGCCGCTGCGGTCATCATGCAGGTAGCCCGGCTTACGGGGCACCCCTTCGACAACGCACGTCAAGTCAGGAGCTTCCTGGCCCAGACCGCTACGCCGGTCCCGACGGTGCCGCAGTCCGACGTGAACAACTTCGTCGGCCCGCAGATCAACGTGCGCCGCGCAGTGGAGAGACTGCTGGAGCGAGCCCACCTCTCGGTCGGCCGGGCGGTCCCGCGGGTGGCCGTCGCTCAGCGGCGCAATTACAGTCTGTTCGACGCCGCCTTCCTGAGCGCAACCGACCCGTCGAACATCGACTTGCTCGGACCGGTCTCCTCGGCCGACGGCACCATGACCGGCCGCAATGCGAAGGCCTGGATCACGATTGCCCCGGACTGGGAAGGATTGCCCGACGAGGCGCGTTTCGCACTCAGGGTGGGCGGCGTGACCATCGCGACGACGCCTTGGGCGCGCCTCTTGCCCGAGCAGATCCTCGGCGCGGCGGGCTTGCCGCTCGCGTCCAGCACGTCCCGAACCGTCGAGCTTACCTACCAGGCCAGAATGGATGGCGAGGTACTCGCCCAGGCGCGATTCTCACTCACCTTCGGACCGGCGGCTCCAACCACTCGCGCGCTGCTGGCGCCGCTCGTCCCCGCAGTCGTGAATGGGGCGAGCATCCCGGTGACGTACGACCTGACGCAAGCGCGCAACGTCTCCAACCCGACCCTGCTCGTGTCGGAGCCTGGCCGGATCAATCCCTCAACCGGGTTCATCTACCGTGCGCTTTACAGCGTTCCGCTGACGACGCTCACCGGTACCGTGCAGATCCCGGTGACCGCGCTGCAGGGTGGCGGCATCTACGGGATCAACATCCTGTTCGGGGCCATCAACAACTCGCCCTTGAACAGCGACTTCGCCTATACGCGCGTGTCGCCGGCCGGCTCCTCGCGCCCGCCGGCCCCGCTCCTGTCGCAGAACGGCTCCAATCCCGGCCACTTCCTCGAGGTCCCATACGGCGGCTCGTTCCAGCTGTCCTGGGACGTCTCCGGAACGGAGAATGCCGACGGCGCGACGCTCGAGGTCAGCGCCCCCGGCCCAGGTACTTTCAATGACCAGAACCCCTTCAACAATCCCAACGGGACGCTCCGCGACCGGAACGGCGTCGACACCGGGTCGGTCGCTTTCGTCGCCTTGCGGGGAGTCAACGGCACGGTCACCCTCAATGCAAAGACGCTGGGGTTGGTGCCAACGCTGAACCACGTCGTGCGGGTCGTGCCGACTCGCTCGGGCGAGGGCGAAGGTGGCGCCCACAGCAGGGCCGCGGGGGAAGCCGGCGAGGTCAGCACCATTACCATGGACGGCGTGCTGGCCGCGGACGGCGGCTTCGCGAACAATGGCTTCGGTATCGATCAGAACGGCAACCGCGGTTTCCTCACCTCGGGCCAGCAGATGGCGAACGGCGCCGTCCTGACGTCGCTCGAGACCTTCGATCAATCTACCAACGCGATCGTGAAGACCGTCGCCTCGGAGCAGAACAAGCTGTACTTCACCAATGGGTGGGGCATCTGGGGCGGCAGCGTCGGATTGTTTGGGCTATCCGACCTGATTACGTCCGCGACTTCCTACAATCTATTGAACCCAGCCACCGGCACCATCGGGCCTGTATGGACGCCGCCATCTCCGAACACGCTGGTGATTCAAGAGGGAGCGGCCAATCAGGCAAACGATGGCGCGGTATTCCTCGCCTTCGATACCACCGCCTCTGGCAACACCACTGCCTGGCGCCTGTTGACCTCGAACATCACCGGGAACACGTTCGGGCCACTGATCGACCTCAGCCCGACCGTCGCTACGATGGGATTGCCGGTATTCGCCGGCATCGGACAGAACAGCTCCACGAACCAGGCGGCCACGGCGGTCGGCGACTTCTTCAATTTCTGCGCTCCGCCGACGATCGTGACCGCCGACCTCGGCAGCGGGGCACTGTCGTCGTTCTCGGGCGTCACGAGCGGATTCCCCTATGGCATGGCCGTCGATTCGGTCACGAACAAGGCCGTGGTGCCGACCATCTGCGACGGACTGGCAGGGATCTACGATCTCGGAACGAAGACGGGCATCACCGTCCAGCCGAAAGGCTCCACCAACCTCTACCCGGCCATCGACCAGACCCGCGGGCTGATCGTAATGGACCAGGTGGTTCCGTTCGACTTCGGCGTCAATAACAACGCGATGAGCAGCGCAGTGGTGATGGATGAGCACGGCAACGTGCTCGCCACGCTGGAGCGGTTCTTCTTCTTCAATTCATTCCTCACCATCGGGGCCAACAACGTGCAATTGAATCCGGCGACCCGCACCGCCTGGACGCTGGGACCGGGACAGCAGCAGCTCGCGCCCTTCGGCTACTGATCGGCGTCACGAAATCAGGAGAACAACCCGACGAGATCCACCGACGACTGCTTGCCGATGCTGGAGAAATTGTTCTCCAGCCACAGATCGGCCTGCGCGCGGCCCAGCTCGTGGAGCATCGTGATGAACGGCAGATGGGCGTTCAGCTTGCTATCCATCGCCAACTGGCTCACCAACGCTTCTGCCTCGATCAGATGGAAATTCATCTGCCGCAATCTGCGCTCGAGGCGGCCGATGGGGAACAGTGTCTGCTCGCTGTGCTCGGTGGCCTGGGCGATCGTGCGCATCTCTCTGAGGAACGTGGAATTGAATCCGAGTTCGCTCACCCGGTTCTGAATATCTTCTGCGGTATGTGGCGTCTGCGCCCGCGTGAGCGGATGCAGCAGCACCACGATCACGTCCGGTGACTCACATTCGTAGAAGAGCGGAAACACGGCTGGGTTTGCCGAGTAGCCGCCGTCCCAGTAGGCCTCGCCGTCGATCTCAATCGCATGGTGAAGCGATGGCAGGCAGGCCGACGCAAGGAGTGTGTCCACGGACAACTCGTCGGTGCGGAACAGCCGCAGCTTGCCGGTGCTGACCTGCGTGGCCGCAACGAACAGTTGCAGCTCGGTTTCCGCTCGCAAACGCTGGAAATCGATTTGCTCCGTGACGATCCGGCGCAGGGGATTCAGATCGAAAGGGTTCAACTGATACGGGGAAAAATCCCGCGACAGCGCAACAAGCGCTCTAGCGATCGGACTGAGACCGCCGTCGGCGCCGACTCCCTGCGGTTGCAGCAGGTTCGCCGGCAGCTTGTTGATCGGGGCGTGGCTTGCCACGCTTTGCCAGAAGCGGGTGAGCGCCTGTCGAGCTCCGTCGCGGCCGCCCTTCACGAGACCGTCGGCCAGCACCACGGCATTCATCGCGCCGGAGCTTGTCCCGCTGATGCCTTGGAACTCGATGCGCTCGTCTTCGAGCAGGCGGTCGAGCACGCCCCACGTGAACGCTCCATGGGAACCACCACCTTGCAAGGCCAGGTTAACGACTCTGGGCCGCGCGGGTTTGGCCTGCCGCACCACCACTTGTGCTGAGGATGACGAAAGCATGGATGACCTACCTTTCCTTACTTGCTGAATCTGCGGGCCGCGATTGTCGAGTTGCAACTAAAGGACGCCCGCATCCCACTGCTGTAATTGCTGCACCGCGCCATATCTTAGATGGAGCAGGTGCACTGAAGACTCCAATCGTATGTCTCTATGCCTCTGATAGCTGCGGTTTATTGGCGCAATACATGCCTTTCCTTGGCGCGTGCTGCACTGCACAATAGCATGCTTGGAAGGGCGGTCGTGGGCCCCGAGTCATTGAAAAAAGCGATAACGCTCCCGGATATTTTTCGTTGGCGCGGTTTGTACGCGCCGAGCCATGATCACTGCGCGGGAACCATGGTTGCGTGTACCGCGTGGGCATTGCGTTGAAACGCCAGCATCGCGGAAATCAGGAGAACGTCATGTCTGAAGCAAAGTGCCCGTTCCATCACACGGCCGGCACCGGCACGTCGAACCGGGACTGGTGGCCAAACCAGTTGAAGCTCGACAGCCTGCACCAACACTCGTCCAAACCCAACCCGATGGGCCGGGATTTCGACTACGCCAAGGAGTTCAAGAGCCTGGACCTGAAGGCGGTGAAGGAGGATCTCAAGGCGCTGATGACCCGGTCGCAGGAATGGTGGCCGGCGGACTTCGGCCACTACGGCGGCCTGATGATCCGCATGGCCTGGCACAGCGCCGGCACCTATCGCACGGCCGACGGCCGCGGCGGCGCCGGCAACGGCAGCCAGCGCTTCGCACCCCTGAACAGCTGGCCCGACAACGGCAACCTCGACAAGGCGCGTCGGCTCCTTTGGCCGGTCAAGCAGAAGTACGGCCGCAAGATCTCCTGGGCCGACCTCATGATCCTCGCGGGCAACGTCGCGCTGGAGTCGATGGGCTTCAAGACCTTCGGCTTCGGCGGCGGCCGCGTGGACATCTGGGAACCCGAAAAGGACATCTATTGGGGTGTCGAGAAGAAGTGGCTGGAGGACCAGCGCTACTCCGGTGACCGCGAGCTCGAGAACCCGCTGGCCGCCGTGCAGATGGGTCTGATCTACGTGAACCCCGAAGGTCCGAACGGCAATCCCGATCCGGTGGCGGCGGCCAGGGACATCCGCGAAACCTTCGCGCGCATGGCCATGAACGACGAAGAGACCGTGGCGCTCATCGCTGGCGGCCACACCTTCGGCAAGACCCACGGCGCCGGCCCGGCCTCCCATTTGGGCCCCGAGCCCGAAGCCGCCGGCATCGAGGAACAGGGCTTCGGCTGGAAGAGCGGCTTCAAGAGTGGCAAGGGTGCCGACGCGATCACTAGCGGCCTGGAAGTGACGTGGACCACGACGCCGACGAAGTGGAGCAACGACTTCCTCGAAAACCTGTTCGGTTACGAATGGGAGCTGACCAAGAGCCCCGCCGGTGCACACCAGTGGGTGGCCAAGGGTGCCCAAGCGACGATCCCGGACGCGCACGATCCGTCGAAGAAGTACGTTCCGACCATGCTGACGACGGACCTCTCGCTGCGCTTGGATCCGGCCTACGAGAAGATCTCGCGCCGCTTCCTCACGCACCCCGAGCAGTTCGCCGACGTCTCCGCCCGCGCCTGGTTCAAGCTGACGCACCGGGACATGGGGCCGCGCGCGCGCTACCTCGGACCCGAGGTGCCGGCCGAAGGGGTGATCTGGCAGGACCCCGTCCCCGCAGTGAACCACAAGCTGATCGACGAGAAGGACATCGCCGACCTGAAGGCCCGGATCCTGGCTTCCGGCCTGACGGTGTCGCAGCTGGTATCGACCGCATGGGCCTCGGCCTCTACCTTCAGAGGATCCGACAAGCGAGGCGGCGCCAACGGCGCCCGCATTCGCCTGGCGCCGCAGAAGGACTGGGAAGTCAACCAGCCGGCCCAGCTGTCCAGGGTGCTCAAGACCTTGGAGAGCATCCAGGGCGTGTTCAACAGCGCGGCATCGGGCGGCAAGAAGGTCTCGCTGGCCGACTTGATCGTGCTGGGAGGCTGCGCCGGTGTGGAGCAGGCGGCGAAGAACGCCGGCCATCAGATGAAGGTCCCCTTTACTGCGGGACGGATGGATGCCCTGGCGGAGCAGACTGATGCGGACTCCTTCGCTGTGCTCGAGCCCATCGCCGACGGGTTCCGCAACTACCTAAAGCGCAAGTTCAGTGTTTCGGCCGAGGAGCTGTTGGTCGACAAGGCGCAACTCCTGACGTTGACCGCGCCGGAGATGACGGTGCTGATGGGCGGCATGCGTGTCCTGAACACGAATGCGGGTGGGACCAGGCACGGGGTCTTCACCCAGCGTCCTGAAGCGCTGACCAGCGACTTCTTCGTGAACCTGCTCGACATGGCCACGGTGTGGGACGCGGTTTCGAACGAGGCCGATGTCTTCCAAGGTCGCGACCGCGCAACCGGTAACGTGAAATGGACCGCGACGCGCGTCGACCTCGTGTTCGGTTCAAACTCCCAGCTCCGGGCCGTGGCTGAAGTCTATGGCTGCGCCGACTCCCAGGAGAAGTTCGTCCACGACTTTGTCTCGGCCTGGAACAAGGTCATGAGCCTTGATCGCTTCGACCTTGCGTGATCCTGGGACAGCCTTCCTGGTTTGACGCCGATCTGCCTCGGCCGGGCTTCGGGACATTGGAGCCCGGTCGAGTCATCCACATACCGTTCCAGGTGCGGTGTCCGTCGCAGGCTAACGGCCCTCGGCTGGTGCAGAGGCGCTTCGAAGCAGCCTCTCGTGGTAGTGCTCCGTCGCCTCATCGACGGGAAACAAGCACTCAATCCGAAGCTCCTGCGCGGCGACAGTTTGTGGGGTTCCCACGGTCGTGATCATGGAAAAATACCGCAAAGTCTGGTCCCGATGGATGATGCCAATCGGTATGACGGGCAGCACGGGTGCAATGCTGGGTGCCTTGGGTGTCTTCCACTGCGCCTTGATGTCGGGGTAGCTGAGGAGCGCCGCGACGAGTTCTTTGGTCTTCTCGTCGATGACACGCCCGACGGATTCTCGGTAGACGCGATGAATCAACGTTTGGGCTACTTGCTCCCAGTCGGCGATGAATGGGCGCATTCCGTCCGGGTCGAACATGAGGTGTAGCATGTTGCGGGGACTCTTACGCTTGGCCATGTCCGTAAAGCAATTGAAAAACCGCGGCGCGGCCTCATTGGTCAGAAGCACGTTCCAGTAGCGGTCCATGACGATGGCCGGATACGGCTCATGCTGGTGCAACATCCGTTCGAGCGCGCGAGTGACCCCCTGCATCTCTACGGCGTCCCAGGGGCCTTCCGAAAAGAGTGGCGCGTAGCCGGCGGCCAACAGCAGCGCATTGCGGTCCCGAAGGGGAATGTCCAATCCTTGGGCAATATCCATTAAGGCCTGCCGGCTCGGGCTACTGCGACCGCTTTCGATGAAGCTGATATGTCGCTGCGACACACCCGTATGGATCGACAGATCGAGTTGACTCGTACGACGAACAGCACGCCAGTGACGCAACAGCGCGCCGAGTTCGTTGGGCGATGGTGCAGTTCGCAAGGGCATTGGGCCGCCTCTCCGCCATCAGGTTCGAACGATTATCGGCGCTCGCCTCGCAAGCCCGAAATGCGCTCATAGCCTGCTGACCGCGCGAGCTGCCCATCCCGCACAAGGTGTTGCCTTACGGAGTGCGAGCGGAAGATCCGCTCGCACTCTTGCGATCTGCACTCCGATCGCGCAAAAGGCGCACCGAAGGCACTAGAACTGTGTGGGACCGACTGACCCGACCCAGCTGCGGACCTTCGTCGTATCGTGGCTGTCCATGTAGAAGAAATGAGTCATCACGGGCTTTACAACCTTCTTGGTGCGATCATCCGGCGTCATGGTCACAGTTCCCCGAAAGACCTTAAGGGATCCGCCGTCCCAGTACTCGACGACGTCGTGATGTGCCGTGAACCCTGTATCGATAAACGCGCGCAGATTGGCGCGAATCTGCTCGCGACCGTTCCACTCAGCAACGCCGAGGCGTGCGGTCGCATCTTCGGCGAAGCAGTTGAAGCCTTCGCCAAAGGTCTTATCATCAATTTCCTTCCAAAAAGCGAGCAGCCAGGCCGGCGGTCTGGTTTTCGTGAATGTGAGCGTGGTCATACGATTCTCCTGCGAGGGGGTGTTGTCAGCAAGCGCGGTGGCGCTTTCAAAAGAGAGGGCGGCGACGGTCGCAGCCGCGCCGACCAGTAGTTGTCGACGGTTGATATTTGCTTGATGCATAGAGTCTCCGGAGGGAAAAGTCTTCCCGAATGATCGGTGGTCGTCATGCTATCGATCGCAGGCAGCTCCGCAATTACGTGCGAGGTAATCGTGGCGCCGAGAGGAGCCCACCAGTCTGTACGCCATGGGACTCGCGCCACACCGTGCTCGCCGCGCGTAACGAAAACACGGGTGAAGTGCGCAGGGCGTTGGGGCGCGAATCCCGTCGCGGCATCCCTCGCCTCTACCGTTCCATTGCGCTATCGTGTGTGCAACTTGGCTCGGCGCCGTGCCGCGATCAGCCGTGAAGACCGCCAGACCCCGCAAAGTTGCGACCACGTTTGCGTTGACGAAACCTCCCGTTCGCCCACGTTGCCCGAACTTCTCTTCGGGGCCCTGCGCGAAGCGCCCCGGGTGGTCGCTCGAAGCGTTGGCGGGCGCAGCGCTCGGCCGCTCTCACCGAGCCAAGATCGGCAAGGACAAGCTCAAGCAGGTAATCGACGAAACGAAGGCGCTGCTCGAGCTGCCGCCGGAATATCTGGTCGGGATCGTGGCGGCATCCGACACCGGTGCGGTCGAGGCGGCCCTGTGGTCGCTGCTCGGGCGGCGTCCGGTCGATGTATTCGCCTGGGAGAGCTTCGGCAAGGAATGGGTGACCGATTGTTTGAAGCAACTGAAGCCGCTTCAGACCCGTAGCTTCATCGCCGACTTCGGCCGGTTGCCGGACCTGTCGCAGGCGGATTCCGATCACGATATCGTCTTCACCTGGAACGGCACGACCTCGGGTGTCATTGTTCCCGATGCTGATTGGATCGACGACCATCGCCAGGGGCTTTCGATCTGCGACGCGACCTCGTCAGTCTTTGCAGTGCCGATGCCCTGGAGCAAGCTCGATGTGGTCACGTTCAGCTGGCAGAAGGTGCTGGGCGGCGAAGCGCAGCACGGGATCCTGATTCTCTCGCCGCGCGCGGTCGAACGCCTCGAATCGCACAAGCCGGTCTGGCCGGTACCCAAGATCTTCCGGCTGACGAAGGAAGGCAAGCTCAACCGCGGCATTTTCGAGGGCGAAACGATCAACACCCCGTCGATGATGTGCGTCGAGGATGCACTGGATGCGATGGCATGGGCCAGATCGATCGGCGGTGCGCAGGGGCTTGCGCAGCGCACACAAGACAACTTTCTCGCGCTTGCGCAATGGGTCGAGCGAACGCCGTGGATCGATTTCCTGGCGACCGATCCGGCGTGGCGCTCGCCGACGTCGGTGTGCATGAAGCTTGCCGACCCGGCGTTGGCTTCGATGAGCCCAGAGTATCAGGCGGCGTTTTGCAGGCGGTTAACGTCGATGCTCGAGACGGAAGGCGTCGCTTACGACATCGGCTCTTATCGCGATGCGCCGCCGGGCCTGCGCGTTTGGTGCGGCGCGACAATCGAATCCGACGATATCCGGGCGCTGGTCGCGTGGTTCGATTGGGCGTACGCGATCTGCCGGGCCCAAACGGGTGTCGCCACGTGAAATTTCGCGTCCTGATTACCGAGACTCTGTCGCCGCGGGCGATCCAGATCTTCGGCGATCGCGACATCGAGGTCGAGCAGAGAAAGGGCCTGACGGAGGATGAACTCAAGGCGGTCATCGGCGTTTATGACGGTCTCGCGATCCGGTCGGCGACGAAGGTCAACAGCGAGATCATCTCGGCAGCGACCAATTTGAAGGTGATCGGCCGCGCCGGGATCGGCGTCGACAACGTCGACGTGGCGGCCGCTACTGCGCGCGGGATCGTCGTGATGAACACGCCGTTTGGCAACTCGATCACCACGGCCGAGCACGCAATCGCGATGATCTTCGCGCTTGCGCGTCAGCTGCCGGCCGCCAACGCATCGACGCACGCTGGCGAATGGGAGAGATCGCGTTTCATGGGCATCGAAGTCACCGGCAAGACGCTCGGAATCATCGGCTGCGGAAATATCGGATCGATCGTCGCCGACCGCGCACTCGGTCTGAAAATGAAAGTGATCGCCGCCGACCCGTTCCTGACGCCCGAGCGCGCAGCCGAACTGGGCGTCGAGAAGGTCGATCTGCAAGATCTGCTGCCGCGCGCGGACTTCATCACGCTGCATACGCCATTGACTCCCGAGACGCGCAGTCTGGTCGATTCGAAATTCCTTGCCCGGTGCAAGAAAGGTATTCGAATCATCAACTGCGCCCGCGGCGGGCTGGTCGTCGAGGCCGATCTGAAGGCAGCTCTCACAAGCGGGCAGGTCGCAGGTGTCGGCCTGGACGTGTTCGCCGAGGAGCCGGCCCGCCACAACCCGCTGTTCGGCATGGACAACGTAGTCTGCACGCCTCACCTTGGCGCCTCGACGATGGAGGCGCAGGAAAACGTCGCGCAGCAGCTCGCCGCGCAGATGAGCGATTTCCTGCTGACGGGCGCCGTGACCCACGCAGTGAACATGCCGTCGGTGTCGGCCGAAGATGCGCCGAAATTGCGCCCGTACATGAAGCTCGCCGAGTTGCTCGGTGGCTTTGCGGGCCAGGTTACGCACAGCGGCATCCGATCGGTCAGCATCAGCTACGAGGGCCACGCAGGCACGGTCAACACGCGTCCGTTGTCGAACCTGATGCTGATGGGCTTGCTGCGGCCATCGCTCGATGCCGTCAATATGGTCAATGCGCCGGTCATAGCGAAGGAACGCGGCATCAAGGTTCGTGAGACCCGACTGGAGACCGAGGGCGACTACCACACACTGATTCGCCTCGACGTGGAAGCCGGTTCAGGCGAATTGCGGATCGCCGGTACCCTGTTCGGCGGCAAGCCGCGCCTGGTTGGAATCGACGATGTGACGCTGGAAGCGGAACTGACGGCGCACATGCTCCTCATCCGCAACGAGGACAAACCGGGCTTCATCGGGCGGCTTGGCACGTTGCTGGGTGAAGCCGGGATCAACATCGCAAACTTTAACCTGGGGCGCAGTAGACCCGGGGCGACGGCTGTTTGCCTGGTGGCAGTCGACGGTGCGGTCGAGCCGTTGGTACTGGATCGAATCAGGGCACTAGGGGAGGTTGTCGACGTCGACCTGCTGCAGTTTGAAAACGGTGGTTGATCGACGCTACGATCTCAGCTGGTGTCGGAGTGAATTCAGAGATAAATCGCCAGCCGGCGAAGCCCTTCGTGTGCTCGGGGGTTCGCTTCACTGATTCCGCATCGACCTGAACACCCCGAACTCGCTACGTTCATTGCCCTGGCAGTGACCGCCTCGGCCCGCCTAGCGATCGGCGCACCAATGTTACGGGCGATCTGGGTCTTGTATCTGTGCGCTAACGCACGCAGGCGCCACGGGATCTCGGATTCGCAATCGCCCTGCGTACGCCAGCGAACGGATCGACGCCGAACATCCGGTTGGCCTTGTACCTCGATCACGCCCTCTCAGAGTCAATTATGTCGCTGCTTGTATGGCAATTCTTACTCGCACGCAAGCGCCATGGAGAAAAACTACCGCGTACGTCGGCCGTAGAGACTAATGCGGTGGCAAAGCCGTTGAGAGAGAATCGTCGCAACCGTTGAAACGGTTTGTTGCTCACGAAAGATGGATCTGACCCGACTCGCGGGCATGCGCCGAATCGCTTCGTCGCGTGACAGGCGCCACCGCCTTTACAGAGCGCTGGCAGGCGTTTTGGTGGCCGTGCTGTCGCTCGGTCGGGCTTTTGCTGCGGACTCATCGGACACTTACCCGGACGGAGCTGTTGGCCGATCACAGGTCAGAGCCGCTCCAGTGCTCTCCGGTCGCTTCAAAGAGAACAACCCGGCATCGAGAGTGATACCGGGACTGCGGTCGATCGCAATTCTCGGCGCGAACTCCACCGTATTTGCGCCCGAGGCGGGCGCTTGTTCGGTGAATCGTCCTGCTTGCAACCTCCAACCCTTCCGACTGGGCCGTACCGATGCGAGCTTCTCCGGCATGACGGAGGGCCAATTCGACCTGGGCTCGTGGGCGCTCTCGGCCAGATACAAGCAATTCGTCGAGGCCAGTGGCCCGGAGCACCTCGCTGGCCTCAAAGAGAACCACTTGGTTCTTCGAGTGATGGCGGGACCGCACCCGCTCTCGCTACTCGGCGCGGAGTTCGCCCACATCGATCTGGGGCAGGCGAGCGGGGGCCCCGGTGGGTTTCCGGCCATCACCTCGATGAGGGGCACGGTCGCCCTTGGCGTACTTCACCTGCCGCTGCCGTCGCCTGTGATCGATGTCTACGCCAAGGCGGGTCTTGCGCGACTGACCAGCACCTCGCCCTTCACCGCACTTCGACATGGGGCGGGGGCTTGTTCGCCGAACGATCCGACCTTCGGTCTCCAGCCTCTCGTGGTTAACCGCATTGACACGAGCTTCGCGGGCGGAGCGGGGGCGCAATTCAAGCTGGGCTCATGGGCGCTGCGCGCCGAGTACAAGCAGTTCATTGCGGCCGGGGGCCACCCGGGAGTCGTCTCAGTCGGGTTCAGTTGGGATTTCCGGTAGTCACGACGATCGAGCCTTGAAGTCATGAGCACATCGGGGGCGGACCCTCACGTAGTCCTTCCGGTCGAGTGTCGCGGTAGCTGTTTTTCCGATAGCCGCAGGCTGCAAACCAATCTCACACACGCGTTCATGGCCTTTGGCGTCTCCTCGGCTTACCAGATCCGAGGGCCAAGATACGTTGTCGATCGCGCGAGTGCGGTTCATAGTTGAGCACAAAGGAGGTTCTGTCATGAGAACTGCGACGTGCCCGACGCAGCTTCACTTCCGCAAGTTGGTGAATCACTTCGTTGGCCCCTGATATGGCGAATACTCCGCGCGAACCTGGAGACCGAGTAGGAATTGGGGTGATCTGGGCGTTGGGAGCGGCTTTGCTCGCGAGCAGCTGCGGCGGCGACTCGTCGGATTCGGCCATTGTGCAGGGTGGAGGGTCGGTCGCGACGTGCGGCGTTGCCTCGGCCGCGGGGACTGCCGACGTAAGCAATGTCAGCGCGACCTGCTCAGAGAGATTTCATACCGTAGGCGGGGCCATCAGCGGTTTGACCCGCGCGGGCTTGGTGCTGGCCGACGGCGCCCATATTGTGTCGGTGCCTGCGAACACGACGAGCTTCACGTTGCTGGCGCCGGTGGTCCAAACCAACAGCTACGCGCTGGCGGTTGCCGGCCAACCTGCGGGGCTGACCTGCTCGGTAAGCAACGCCTCCGGGTCGATGCCGGCAAGCAATGTCACGAGTGTCAAAGTCAAGTGTTTGAACAGGGCGGACGCGATTGGCGGAACCGCCGCGGACTTGAAGGTCAAGCGCCTGATGCTGTTCCTGGCGCTGGCGCGGAGCGCCCGCTCGGCGCGTCTTTGAAAGGCAGCTTTCCGGGGCGTTGGAAGAGTCAACCAAACCGGGGGCTCCGTGAGGGGCCCCTTTTTTGTCGGAATCTCCGGGGCGGCGTCGCGCGCCCGGCGGCGCTCCTGGCGATCCGAAGTCGGGCGATAAGCGCCTGAACGGACTGTCAGAAAACCTCAACGTTGCGTTCAGCTTGCGTTCGTAACGTTCGGTCCTTCCATGGCGAAGCAGATGAGGCGGAACGTGCACAGACCACGCGAGCCAATCATGCGCACACCGACTCTTTCCATCCTGCTCTGCGCCGTCGCGCTGCAGAGCTGCGCCCACGCGGCATTCGACCCGTCGCAGCTTCCCGCCTACCAGCCGCAATCGCGCGTCTCCGGCGTCATCCGCAACTATGGCTTCGGCTTCGGCGGCCTGCTCAAGGTCTGGGAGGAGGGCTTTCGCAAGCACCATCCCGACGTCACGTTCCAGGACGTTCTCGTCACCAGCGATGCTGCCTTTCCGGCAATGGTCACTGGCGTCACCGATCTCGCACCCGACGGCGGCGAGCCGGCGCTCACCGAGTGGTTGTCGTTCTACGAAACGTATGGCTATCACGCGACCGAGATCACGGTCGCGTCCGGCACGTACGACGTCGACGGTCGTTCTCCGGGCATCGTCGTGTACGTGCATCCCGACAATCCGATCACCGGGCTCACGCTCGCACAGCTCGACGGCATCTTCGGCGCCGAGCGAACGGGCGGGCTCGACGGCTTCAAGTGGGACGTGAAGCGCGCGCGCGATTCGAAGGATGACATCCGCTCCTGGGGCGCGCTCGGGCTCACCGGCAAGTGGGCCGACAAGCCGATCCACACCTACGGACACGCGCCGTCGGGAACGACGCGCTTTTTCCAGCTCAAGGTGCTCGGCAACAGCGACAAGTGGAATCCCAACTACCGCGAGTACGTCGAGACCGGCAGCAAGATGATTGCCGACGACGATCGCGCCGAGCAGCGCGGCAGCGTGCGCGCGATGCTGAACGCGCTGAAGAACGACCGGTACGGCATCGCGTGGACCGTGGTGCCGCAGGCGAAGCAGGTGCCTGGCTTCAAGCCGCTCGCGCTCGCCGCCAACGCCGGCGGTGCTTATGTCGCGCCGAGCAAGGAGACGTTCCAGGATCGCAGCTACCCGCTGGTGCGCAGCCTCTACTTCTATGTGAATCGCAAGCCGGGCACGCCGGTCGAGCCGAAGGTCCGGGAGTTCCTGCGCTACGTGCTGAGCCGCGAAGGCCAGGAGGCCGTCGTGAAGCACGACGCTTATCTGCCGCTGCCACCCGAGGTGGCAGCCCGACAGCGCAAGCGGCTCGATTGACGGGCCAATCTGGGAGAGAACAGTGGCAAAACGGAATTCTTAACGCGCCTACAGGCCCGCAGTTTTTCGAAGGGGCGCGTTCAGGAAATCGGAGATGGTCAACCCTCTGACGACAGCAAGCGGCTTGTTGTGGGGACACCGAGCGGAACCTGCGGTCTGTACACCATCGGACTCGCGCCACGGCCTTGGATTGCGCGAAACGGCTAGCAATTGCAGGCCATTCAGGGGTCGGTTCCGAAGATCCGCCGCGATCGCTTTCCCTAAAGTGCCGGGCGTGGTCCACCGATAATGGATTAGGGGCTCCACGCGATATGCCAAAGTCATGGGCGCCAGAGGACCGATGCATTTGACCTTGACGCTCAAGGGCGCTGAAGAGCTCTCGCAGCGCACGTACCGGCTCGACCTGAAGCTGCGGAACATCCTTTTCCTGATACAAAAGGGCGCGCCGACGATCGACGCAATCCTGCAGAACGCGATCTTCCCGCAGGAAGAGGTGATCGAGAAGCTGCGCGGGCTGGTGAAGGAGCGGTTCGTCGAGGTCAATGCCGGGGCCTCGTCTGCGCCGGGCGTGGCGCCGTCGCCGTCAGGATCGGCCGTCGCAGAAGGCCGACCCGAGACCCTCGGACCGACGGTAGATCCGACCACCGTCGGAGGCTCGCCGTTTGCGCGCACCGCGAGGCCGTCCTTCCCGATGCTGGACTCGGGCGTATCGATGAGCCAGGCGCGCTTCGTGCTGTGCGATTTCTGCCTGGATCAGTTCGGCACCAGAGCGCAGCCGCTGATCGATGCGATCGAAGCGGCCTCGGACATCGCCGAATTGCAGCAGGTGCTGGACGGCATCACCGCCGAAGTACGCAAGCACGTCAAGGACCAGCTGCCGGTGCTGATGGCGAAGGTGCGCGAGATCAACCAGAGCGGCGTCTGATCGCGGCCACGCCATTCGCGGCCGCTCAGATCTTGAAGCGGCCGATCGACTTCTCCAGAATCGCAAGCGTTCCGCCCACCGCCTTGGTCTGGCGAAGCAGCTCCTGGGCGGACGAATCGTCACGCGCGTGCTGAAACACGCCGGCGGCCAGCTCGAACTTCTTCGCCTGATCGCTGACCTCGGCAGCTCCGCCGCGCACCGCGGAAACCAGGTTCTTCAGCTTCAGCTGCATCACCTTCAGCGATGCCATAAGGCTGCCCGGATTATCGCCCGCGATCCCGATCTCGACCGCCAGGTCTCCGTCGGCGATCCGCTTCATGTAGCTGGCCGCAACCCGCGGTTCGCCGCCGAGCAGATTCAGGACCTTGCGATCCAGCAGCATGTACAGCGCGACCGAGATGGCCAAGCCGATCACCAATCCGGCCAGCGCGACTCCGTATCCGATCTTGCGGCTGAGCGACTGCAGCTCGGCCTGCGGGTAGGCGGAGACGATCGACAGGCCCCACTCCGGAAGCGGCACACGGTTCACGACCCAGGATCCGTCGGCATTGGTGATGTGCTGCTCGGCCAGCTCGGCGGTGATCCAGGACGGCTTGTACCGCACGGCCTTGTTGTCGGCAATAACGACGAACCCGCTGTCGAGCAGGCGCGCCTTGTCCAGGGCACTGCCCAGTACGGGCAATGCCACCTTGTAACCGACGTAGGTCAGGCCGATCACTTCACCGCTCCTTCCGTACAGCGGCTCGTAGCCGGTGAAGTAGGCGGTGCCCAGGATATCGACGACCCCGTAGTACGCCTCGCCGCGCGTGACCGCGGCATAAGCCTTGTTCTTGTTGTCCAGCTCGGTGGCGATGGCACGGCTGCCGTCGCTCTTCTTCACGTTGGTGGCGATCCGTACGAAGCGCGCACCATCCTTCGTGAACAGCGTGGCGGTGCCGCCGTTTTGCTTGGTGACATAGTCGACGATCTCGAAGTTGCCGGCCTGCCCCCGTCCGCCGATCACGATGTCGTTGGCCGTCGCGCTGCCAATGGTAACCATTTGACCGCGCTCGGCGCCTCCGCGCGAATTGATCTGATCGATCAGCAGCGCCATGCTGGCGCGCGACCGATCCTCCATCAGCTGCGTGGTGGTCAGGCAGATCGCCTCCAGCGAGGCCACCTTATCGTCGAGCTGCTGTTGAACGATGCCTTCTTCGTGCCGGATCGCCCAGTACGAGAAACCCGCCGCTCCGGCGCTGATCAGCAACATCGCGATCCCGACCACGGGCAACACGACCTGCGACTTGAATCCCTTGAACATGGCGCTCCTTAAGGATCTGCCTGGCGGGCCGGACATCGGCCTCAATCCGATTCGAGCCGGCTCGCGTGAGCGTAGTGAGCCGCCGCCCGAGGAATGGGCTGGAATTCGACGGTTTTCCTCCCTACCTTGGGGGATCAAACCGACCGCGGTCGCGGCGGTCGAGAAACGCGGATCGCTTAAAGCCGCAGCTTCGTCTTAAGCCCGAACGGCGCCGCGCCGGTACCGAAGCATGCGGCGCATCCAAGGCAGCAGGAGGCGGCGTAACAACAAGACCATCGGCGGCGCCAACAAAAGCCACACGAGCACGGCATGTCCAAGCAAGCGCCCCAATTGTCCCAGGGTCCTCCACCAGCCGGTGGTGCCTTGCAAGACGCCGGCCAAGTGAACCATCGTGATAACGTCGTGTTCGTCGCCGAACAGCCACTGCCCGGCAACCACCAGCAAGGCCAGCGCTGGGAAATAGATGAGGTACAGGGCGTAGTTCACGGTCTGAATCAGGAGCGGATTGACACGAAACATCGCGCCGACGATCGCGCACAACACGGTCGTTGTGCCGAACACCGGGAACAGTCCACAGGCGACGCCCAGTGCGATGCCGAGTGCAAGGGATTCCGGGGACGTACCGATGCGCAGTAGACGCAACAGCGTCTTTTGCATCGGCCCGCCTATTTTCGCAGCAGGCGCGAGCACAGACGTGCTTCCTGATCGTCGGCACGCCTTCGGGAGCGCGGATTGCAAAGCAACTCTGGTGCGATTGCGCGTGTGGCGGCCGTGCGTGCCGTCCGCTTATCTTCGGTTGTCGCTGTGATCGCCGTGGCCTTCGTCGTGCTGGCCTCCTCGATGCTCCTGTTGGTCACGATTGCCGTGATCACCTTCGCCCCCATACGGCCAGATGATGCAGCCAGGCAACCCAGCTAATGCAAAAGAAAGAAGTGCTGCTGTGATTCGGCGTGTTAACCGCATGACGCTGCTCCCGGAGCAAGGTTAGGTGCCAGATTGGCCGATCCAGGCCACACGTGGCAGAGATCGGGCGATGAAGAACCGTACGGCACAGTCTGCGCGCGGGACCGCGACTCGACTGTCTGTCAGCGCACACACCGGCCGAAAGATTTGCAGAGCGCAGGACACGATGCTCGCTGGCGCATGGCCGTGCCGACGACGTCGCCAGTGTTCCGGACGGCCAGTGGCCGCGTCGCCCATGTCGCTAATGTGTGCTGGAGGACAGACTGCCCTTAACATCGCGCTTAGGCTAGGCCGATGTCGATGAGAGCCGGGGCTGACTATGACGGTTGATACCAGAGTTCAGCGGGAAGCTGACCCAAAGCATGTTTTGGAAGCACAATTCGCTGCGGAGAGGGGCGCTTCGAACGATGCTGGGCGCATGCCCATCGCTCGTGAGGTTACCGGCAACAGCCCCAACCGGGATATGGATGAGAAGGATTCATTCATCTATGACTTCCACACGTACGCCGAAGGGGAAGAGGGCATCCGTCTGCTGATCCAGGACGGTTTCGATAGAATGGATTTGTGGCTGGTTGGCAAGGGCCTTGTGTTCGAGTCGGCATGGAAGGCGGGCCCGCACAAACTGATGATGCATGGCAACTCTGCCGAAGCCAGCAAAGCGCATGACGTGCTGGCGCAGCACACCAATCGGTTGATAGAAGAGTGTCTGCGATTTCGGTAATTTCCCCTCGTTGCCTCACCTGACGCGCGCCACGCAGCGGGCACGTCAGCCGGCCTTCCAGGAACGAGCCCGCGCGGGGGGCAGCGAACGCTTGATCAAGTCCAATCAAATCCTTGGTGAAACAGCGAAGTGCGGAGAGCGGACAGTAAGCGCCTGCATGCAGGTGCGGCCGCTCAAAGAAGAGATTGTCAGCTCAGCTATTCAGGGCGGCGCGGCCGCGGCCAGCGCCGTGGGTCTTGCCTATCTGTCCATACGGGTCGGGCCGCGGCAGGATGCGTTGGGCTTGACGGCCCTCATCGTCTATGGCGTGTCAATGTTCATCGCCTTTCTGGCATCCGCCCTTTATCACGGAGTACAAAATCAGCGCGTCAAGGCGATCCTTCAAGAGATCGACCACTGCACGATCTTTCTGCTTATCGCCGGAACGTACACCCCGGTTGCGATGCTACCGCTGCGGCACCACGATGGCGGGGCTTTGCTGGCGACGATCTGGGCACTGGCGGTCGCCGGTATCGTTCTTCGCCTCGGCAGCACATCGCTTTTTCGGCGCATCGCGATTCCCTTTTACCTCCTCATGGGCTGGCTAGGCCTCGGCTGGAGTGCGCCGCTCTACCAGGCGATCGGGCCCGTCCCGATTCTGCTCATGATCGCGGGTGCCATAAGCTATACGGGCGGACTCTTGTTCTACCGCTGGCAGCGCCGCGAGTTTGCCAACTCCGTGTGGCACCTTTGCGTGGTCATCGGCGCCGCCTGCTTCTTTAGCGCGATCGTCCGCTTCCTGCCGGCGTGATCTGACTTGGTGTGCGCGCGGGCCGCCGCGGAAGGATCTGCTGGACTACGCGCGCCAGCGAACAGACGCCTACCCGACACCGCGGGTATGTTTCCGTTGGACGGAGGAATGCTCCGCCTGAGCTAAGGGGAATGCCATGTTCAGACTGATGATTGCACTGCTCGGGGCCGGGTTGACTTTTTCCGGGCCCGGTGTGGCACAGGTGTCCGCGCCGAAGACGGACTCGACCCCGACGTCGGAGGACAACTACAGGGCGGCGAAGTCGAACGCCGGAGCGCAGTACAGGATCGACCAGGACGCGTGCTCGTTGCTGGACGGCAACGCCAAGCAAGTCTGCCGCGTACAGGCGAAAGGCAAGGAAGGCGTCGCCGGAGCGGGCGCCAGATCCACGTACGAGAACACACCGAGCGCACGCGAGTATGCGAGCCTTGCGAACGCGCAAGCAAGCTACAACGTCGCCGTCGAAGAATGCGTCGATCTCGCCGGCGACAGCAGGAACGTGTGCGTGCTCGAGGCGACAGACGAGTTTGCTAAGAGCAGGACCCGCGCCACCGACGAGCGCGCCGCCGACGATGCTCGTCGCGATGCTGCAGCGACGCCGCCGGTCGTCCGCAACCAGGGATACGCGGACATGCGTGCCGCCGAATACGCGGTTGTGCTCGAGGAATGCGATCCGCATCCCGGTCCCATAAGGAACGCGTGCATCAGCAATGCGGACGTCAAATACGGCAGCAACGCCTACGTCAAATACGGCAGGCCCTGACCGTCACACCGCGTGCAACGTCTCGATTTTCCTGTAGCAGGAGCAGGACGCCGCTTCCAGGCCCTTGCGGCGGACGATGCTGATCTTGCCGCGGCTGTAGCGGATCAGCTTGCGCGACCGCAGAGCGGCGGCCGCCAGTGTGATTGATACGCGTCTCGCGCGCAAGGTGCCGGCCAGGTACTCTTGCGTCAGGAAGATGTCCTGCGACCCCGATCGATCGCTGATCATCAGAAGCATGCAGGCAAGGAGCTGCTCAAGGTGATGAGAGCTGAGGCAGGCGACGGCTTGCCTCGCTTGAGCCAGTTCGGCATAGGCGTACCGGTACAGCTCGCGCCGCAACGCCAGGCAGCGCCGGAACTCATCCTGAAAGCGCTCGGCCGACATTCGCATGGCGGTCCCGGCGGCCAGCACTTGGGCACGAACCGACGAAGCATCGACTCCGTACACCAACGACATTCCGACCATGCCCTCATACCCGACCATTCCAGTTGCAACTGTTCGTTGACCTAGTGTCTTCGTCAACAGGGAGACAACGCAATCAACAAGGAAGTAGACGTACCGGATTGGCGCACCCTCTTCGTGGAGTACCTCGCCGAGCTTGAGGGTCACCGGCTCGAGACCAGGCAACAACTGCTCATAATCGGTGCGAGGCAAGGCAGCGAGTACGGTGTTGGCGATCAGGCCTTGAAACGCTGGCTGCGGGTCAGCGGCAGTTGCAACCTTTGCAGCGGCGCGCAGCGCGCGCTGCGCCAAAGGAAACATGATGATATTGGAATTGGCGTAGTCAACGACGGCATCAATCTCGCCAGCGTCGATGGCTTCCCGTTCGACTCCGCCCTCCGGCAACAGTCGAAGCGCACTCTGCAGCTCCGCAGACCCAAGCCGGGTGTCGCCGTCCGTGCGCGGGCGTTTAGGCAACATCTGGCCTCAACCCGAGTGCGAGCAGGACCCGTTTCCTGTCACTGAGGTTACCGACGACCTGCGCCACGGGTTGCGGCGACAGTTTGGTGAGGCTGGGTGTGACGAGCACACCTTCGGCCATCGCGCGGCGCGGGTCCTCGAGGACGTCGACCACTTCCAGCTTGTGGCCGCCCTTAAGGTATTGCGCGCAAATAGACTCGAGATTGGCGATCGCCTGCATCGAATTGGGTGCACCGCCGGCGACGTACAGACGCAAGACAACGACCGTCGTGAGTCCGGCAGGCTGTGATTTGGACTTGGTTGACCGTCGCTTCACTTTGAGGCTCCATTTCCGCTCTTCTTCAACGGTGCCTCGGCAAGGCCCCCGCCGCGCCTCCTGCGCAGCTCGCCCACTTGCCGATTCGATAAAGCGGCATGGTCATCGTCTTCTCCGGAGTACAAGGTCAGTTCGGCCTGCTGCCTCTCGAGGTCCGTATTGAGTGAGGCGATGCGGGCACGGGTGCTGGCTGCGGCAAACTCCAGCTCGCGGCGCTTGTGATTGAACTCGGCGCGTTGTCGCACCTTCTTGGCACTCTCCTCGGCCTCTTTTTCCCAGCGCAGCGTGCCCATCAACACCTCGCCCCCAGCGGTGTAGACTTCTGACAGCGACGGGCCGGAGTTGCTCAAGACGAGCTCGCGAACCTGGTTCGAATGCGACGTACCTCGCGACTTGACGATCGTGAGAGCGCGGTTGCGTTCGCCGCTTCGCACCAGGTACGACAGGTGGATCCACGTATCCGCGATGGTCGATATCTGCAGGTCGGTCGCTTCGCCTCCCGGGCCATCCGTCTCGCTCAGTGCCGTCACCATCAAGGTAATCTGCTCGTCCTTGATCAAGTAGATGAGCCGGTTGGCGACCGTGCGCGCGGCGCCGAGCGTTCCCGACTTGGCGATGGCCGTCAGTGGGTCGATTACCATGCAACGCGGCCGGTCTTCACGGATCAAAGAGCTGATCTTGAGGAGATGTTCTTCCGCGCTGAAACCTTCCGTGCGGGCAGAATGCATCCGTAACAGTCCGGACTTGAGGAAGGTCTTGAGCTGTATGCCGACCGACGAGAGATTGCGCATGATTTGTTCAGCGCTCTCGTCAAAGCTCACGAACAGCGCGCGCTCGCCTCGCCGGCAGGTGGCCTCGATGAACTTGCCGGCCAGGGTGGTCTTGGAGGTACCCGGCACGCCCGTGACAAGGGTGCTACTGCCGCGAAACACGCCGCCGCCGAGCATCACGTCCAGCTGTTCAAAGCCGACGCTGAGCCTTTCGGTCGAAGCCTTGTTCCCAATGTCCGTAGAGTTGACGGCGCCCACCTGGATACCCGACGGCCCGAAGCTCATGGGGAACTCCGCTGCCGCGAAGCTCGATCCGCGGTACTTCGTGATCCGCACGGTCTGCACCGAGACGCGATCTTCCAGGCGCCGATCGAAGCGAACCACGCAGTCCACCATGAATTGAAGGAAGCCATAGTGCGTGGCCTGGGAAGATCGACCTTCGGACTTGGCCGTCACGATGGCGGTCAACGCGTTGTCGGCCAGCCAGTCGCGCAGGCGGTACAGTTCGCGCATCTCGGCAACCGGATCCTGGAGCAAGGTCAACAGGACGTCGATGCCGTCGAAAGCGATCCACTGTGCATCGATCTCCCGCTTCTTCGCCGCCAGCATGGCGAGCATTCCTGCCAGGTCGAAGTCGCCAGTCTTGACCAGCGTGGGCGACAGATGGGCATCCATTACGAACAGCTTGTTTGCCACCAGGCTTGCCAGCCCCCAATCGAACGTGGCGCTGTTCTCGATGATCTGTCTTGGGCTTTCCTCGAAAGCGACAAACATTCCGGCTGCGCGGTGCTGCTTGGCCGCATTGACGAGACACTGCAGCGCAAACACCGTCTTGCCGGCTCCCGGGCCACCGATGAGCAAGCTCGTGCGGTAGCGCGGGAGTCCGCCGTCGCTCAGCTGATCGAAACCCCTGATGCCCGTAAGCAGTTTGGCCAGCGGCCGCGCCAGCGTTCCTTTGGTTGCGATCTTGGGTCTCCCCTTTTGAAGAACTCGCTGTCGCCTGAGAGCCCCGGAATTGACCCGTGCGCGTCAATGATACGCGTACGGCGGGGCTTGTCAGTGCCCTACCGCACATAGCGGCAGGGGGCAGTGTATGCCGTCGGGATGCGCCAGTCGACGCCGCGAAGCACCGCTTCGCCAAACAGCCAGCGCCGGCCTCGCAGGCGAAGTTGCGTTCGTGTCAGCTGCTCGACCTGTCCCCGACCGTTGGCCTGAACTCGGCGGCGGAAATTGCCTCGTCCAGGCGTCTTTCGCGAAGGGCCGGATCGCAATCGATCAGGCGCGTCACCCGGGACCACGGAACGTCCCGATAGGCTCGTCGATCCGGACGATGGGTCACCACGCGCCAGCCCCGATCGAGCAGCCAGGTCCACAGCTCGGCGCTCATGCCTGCCTGGACCGTCAGGCGAATGCCGCTTTCAATCTGAACAATGCGGGCTCCGATCCGCGGCTTGGTGCTGCGACGCGGCAACTCGCGCGGCCATTGCTCGCCCGCCAGCGAGCGCAGCCGGTCGCGGATCGATCGCAAAGCATTCATATGAACATTCTTGCATTGCCATCGGGACTCTGCAGCCGCGCACTTGCGGGTTACGTTTACGTACGGCAGCGCACCGACAGGCTGCCGGCCAAACGGCACAGGTTCGAACTGCGCGGTGCGTTAGCGCACAGACCGCGCGGAACCTGCCGACGGCCTGCCTCGGGCAACCCCCGAACGCGTCGCCCACCCCTGGGGCTGCCGCCGGGACGCGGTTTTGTCTGTTACCGTACACACCGCCAGGCGCGGCGCGCTACTCTGTGCGCTACCGTTCGGACCGGGCGGTGCGGTGCCTCTAGTGTGAAAAAGAAAGCTTGAAAAAGTGGCCAGACGGGGGGTCGTGCTGGTTGACCCCGTCAACCCAGGAGAGACCCATGAGATTCGAAAGTGAACATTCCGTGGCCAAGCAACTTCCCGGGGCCGGCAACGAGCGCATGGTGCTGGAGGACGAGTCCATCGGGGTCAGAACACATCGCATAGATGCGGGAGCCGAAACGTTGCACGCCAATCCCTGGCGCAGGGACCTCATCAAGGTGCTCAACGATGCTTTGGCCACCGAGTTGGTGTGCGTTCTGCGCTACAAGCGCCACTGTTTCGTCGCGGATGGCCTGGCGATGCCGGCGATCGCCGAAGAATTTCTCGGATATGCGAACGAAGAGTTGCTTCACGCAGACCAACTTGCCCGACGCATCGTGCAACTCGGCGGCAAACCCGATTTTTCGCCGAACTCGCTGGTCGAGCGCAGTCGCGCTGCGTATGACGATTCGCTGGATCTGAAAGCGATGGTCAGGGCGGACCTGATCGCTGAGGGGGCGGTAATTGATGGCTACTGCCGGATCCTGACGCTGATTGGCGACACGGATTTGACCACGCGACGTCTGGTAGAAGACATCCTGATTGACGAAATGGAACACGCCGAAGAGCTTCGCGACTTGAGAACCGACTGAGGTCGCTCACACGCTGAGGACTTTAGTCTTGGAGCCGCCGGTCGGCTGCCTCCGCCGCACGTCGCTGCCACTGACTGGCGAGAGCCTGCGCCTCGGCGATCTGGGATGGTGTTGCGCGGCGCTCCAATGTCTCCAACATCTTTTCCGCTTCGGGTACACCGCTCGTCGTGGCCAGGATCAACCATTCGATGGCCTGAACAGAGTCCTGCCGCACGCCCGAGCCTTTTTCGTAACCCAAGCCTAAGCTATATTGCGCTCCACCGTCTCCTTGGTCGGCCGCCTTGCGATACCACTGCGCGGCCTGCGCGAGATCCTGCTCAAGGCCTCGTCCTTTCAGGTACATGTACCCGAGGTTGAACTGCGCGGCGGCAAGCCGCTGCTCGGCGGCCTTGCGGTACCAGACAGCTGCCTGAGCAAAGTCTTGGTCCACCCCTCGCCCTGTGGCGTACATGCGGCCGAGGTCGAACTGCGCCTGCGCAAGGCCCTGGTCGGCCGCCTTGTGATACCACCCAGCCGCCACCGCATCGTCTCTGGGGGCCCCTTTGCCGTCTTTGTAGATGGCACCCAGCCTGGCCTGGGCGTGAGCATCACCCTGATCGGCCGCCTTGCGAATCGACCTCAGTGCCTCGGGCTTGTCCAGACTGATTTCGTTCTGCATGCCAGCGTCCCGTTGGCTCGCAACATTCGTCAAACGGCCAGGCGCCGCGGCCCGGCCCTCGCTGACCGGTTGCGCGCGTCGATGGATCCCTTCCAGTGCGGCGCCAGTGCCAGCCTGATTCAGGCAACAGAACGCTGCAACAGAACCAACAAGGAATCCGACCAGGATCTTCAGGGTCCGTGTCAGCAAAGGGTTAGCTTCTCGCAGCTGCATGGCGATTTTGGGCTCGGCAGGGTGGGGCCCCGAGCCTTGTCGGAGTACATGGCGACGTCGGACCTTCGCAGCAGGTCTTCATACCGATTTCCATCGGTCGGATACCGCGCCATGCCAATGCTTGTCGCGACCCCAATCGCGGTGCCACCGATTAAATAGGGTGCGGCAAGATGAGCGCGGATTTTCGCAGCTACCGCCGCTGCACCATCCTCACATTCAAGGTCGGTCAGCAAGATGACGAATTCGTCTCCACCAAATCGGCAAACGGTGTCCGACGCTCGAATGCAGGCTAAAAGGCGCGCGGCGACCTGCTTGAGCAGCGAGTCTCCTGCGACATGTCCAAACGCGTCGTTAACGGTCTTGAACCCGTCCAGATCAAGGAACAGCAGCGCCACCAGCTTGCGCTGCCGTGCTGCCCGAGCTATTGCCTGGTTGAAACGGTCCGCCAGCAAACGGCGATTCGGAAGACGCGTCAACTCGTCGTGATAGGCGAACTGGCGCACCTGCGCCAGCGTCTCACTCAGGAGGGCAAGTCTCTTCTTAAGACGTGACTCCTGGTTCCGGAGGTGATCGATCAGCCGAAGCGCAGCTCCCAGCTTCTGCTCGCTGTTCGCTAGGGCGGAGCTTATCGCCGTGGCATGCGAAAGTGCGACCCCTGCTCGCCGCTGCGCCGGATGCAAGGCAGCGTCGGCAACCTCGGATGCGGTATTGAACGGGAGTTGCGCGCCAGGGCGCGCCCCCACAGCGCCACGCTCACGGCCGTTCGTAGTTCCCATCGTCATTTGTCATTGCCTCCTTGGTGCTGCCGAAAGCTTGTCCGCCCGCCTCACGGCGGGCGAGACGGGACCGGGCGGGACAAGATCCGGCAGGATGGGTGCCCTGAGCCAGCTGGTCTGTGCGTTGACGCACAGATGTGCTGATTTAGGTGGACGGACGCGCTCTCGCCAAGTGGCGCATGGCTCTGTGCGTCGCCGAACAGACGCAATCCGAACCTTCGGTTACTTTGACCCTATTACGAATTGTGGTTTACGTCGCTTTGAATGACAGCAATGCGCCGCAACCCTTGTTATCGAGTGTGAGGACAGGTCATGCGTAACAGATTTATTTTGTCGGCGATGCTTTTGTGTTCTGTGGGTCCGGCGATCGGGCAGGTCGGCGTCGGTATCGGGTTTTCCAACGTAAGCATCGGAATCAATGTGCCGATGTATCCGGAGCTTGTGCCTGTGCCGGGCTATCCCGTTTACTACGCGCCAGGACTGAGATCGAATTACTTTTATTACGATGGGATGTACTGGGTCTACCAGAGCGATAACTGGTATGCCAGTTCCTGGTACAACGGACCGTGGGGACTGGTGGACCCGGAGGACGTGCCAGTCTACATTTTGAGGGTTCCCGTTAGCTTTTACCCGCAGCCACCCGGGTTCTTCGTCGGTTGGCAGCCAGATGCGCCACCGCGCTGGGGTGAACACTGGGGCGGTGAATGGGAACAGCGTCGAGCCGGATGGGAGCGGTGGGATCGAAAATCGGTGCCTCCACCCGCTCCGCTGCCCGTCTACCAGCGGCAATATTCTGGCGATCGGTATCCGCGGGCTGAACAGCAGCGTGCGCTACGGGGTCAGAATGACCACTACCAACCGCGCGACCCTGCGGTGCGCAAACAGTACGAGACCGAGCAAGGGCAAAGTGCGCCGGCCTCGACTGAGCGCGGAACGCAGTTGCAACCACGGGCGGCAAATCCGAGGCCGCAGGACACCCAGCGTTCCCCAGCATCAGTCCAGCAGAGCGCGGCAGTCGCGCCCCGCGCACCCGCACCGCAAAAGGCAGGCGAGAACCCGCCGAGGTCAGCGCTGACCCAGGCCCCGCCGCGCACGGACAGCTTGCCGGCGCAACGCCCGCAGCAACTAGCGGGTCCGCGTGAGCAGGCAGCCCCCACTTCGCGCAGCCAGGAAACCGGTGCCCAGGGCAGGGGGGCTCCGCAGGATACAAAACCCGCGCGAGAGGCGGACCAGCATCCTCAGCAGGTAGCCGCTCACCCTCAGCAGCCCGCGGTTGCGTCGCACGCCCAGGAAACGGGGCCGCCGGGCAAGGCGCCAGCCCCGCAGGAGGCGAAACGACAGGACCTCGGCCAGGAAAAGGGACACGAGAAGACTGACGACCACGGTCAGGAGCACAAGTAGAGCGGCCGAGCGGGTCGCACCGCAGGCATCTAAAAGACCGTCGACTCCGAAGAAGGAATACAACCGGCGGCTTCCTGAGCGATTGGCGACGTAGCTACCGAATGGTCTCAACGCACCAGCCGGAAGCTGTAGTCGTCGCGGCGCGCCGAATCGACGCTGTTGTCTTCAACGGCGCATCGCCACGCCGTGGCGAAAAACTCCGGCTCCGAGGGGATGCGATTCTGCTCGGTGAGGTCGATTGGAATCGCGGCGGCCACTTTGCCGGTCTTGATCTCAATGATATGAACGTCCATGAGTCGCTCCGTCCGACGTGAAGTCATCCGCCCCAGCCGGGCGCGTCGCACCCATACGGGACCTTAGTCGATGACCCATTCCTTCAACTCCTGTGCGTGTTCCTCCTCGTCAGTCAGGATGTCTTGGAGCAGGTGCCGGGTGGTGGGATCCCTGTCACCGATCAACTTGATGACCTGGCGGTAGCTCTCGACCACCACGCGCTCGGCGATCAGGTTGGCTGTGAGCATTGCCTGCAGTTCTGACGAACCGTCATATGCGACATAGCTACGCTCAGTCAGCGAGTCCGGCGAAAAGTCGGGTTCGCCACCGAGTTCCACGATTCGTCGCGCAAGCCGGTCTGCGTGGCCAGACTCCTCGTTTGCATACCCTAGAAATTCTTCGGCGATCTTCGGCATCGCAAGGCCACCCGCGATGAAATGGTGACGCTTGTAGCGCAGCACGCACACCAGTTCAGTGGCCAGAGAGTCGTTGAGTACTTTGATCATGTCCTGCCGCCACGGATTGAATTGCGGTGCCGCGGCATTCAGGCCTGGGCCTCTCGTTGAAACCTCTACAGCTGCTCCGTCCTGCGCCATGCGCTCGTGGTCCACCCCTGGGGCCTGCCTGGCGACGGTGGATTCATCGTTGACGGTCATAGCAGCTCCTAGGTTGGATCGGGTCGATGGCGCGATGGGCTGAGGCTCATCCCGGGGTCCCGGGCGACCAATCCCCGGAGCGCGGCTGACCGGGGTCGAACCGGTGCGCCTTTATGCCGATTGGTCCGCTGCCTGTCTGTGCGCTGTCGCACATAGGGGACGGTGGAGAGTAAGTCACCGGCCACGTACTCGAATGACTCTCGGAAGAGTGCGCGCGGCGAACGGCAGCAGCTGACACCTTGACCGTTCGATGACGCGCAAGTTACCGGAGTCGGAACTCGAGCGGGTATGGCTTGGTGAAGCGAAGAGAAGAGCGGACCAGATTGATACCGGCGCGGTGCAATTGGTCCCGTCCGAGGAAGTGGAGCGAAGGGCGCGAAGGCATCTAAAACTCCTGGCACATCGACGCGCTGCAGGTGTTCGTGGTTATCTGGAAGGTGCTCGCGCTGGCGTTGCTCACGCTGCATGCGGTCGGTCGGGCGGTCGCACTGGAGCAAACGCACACGTTGTTCAACTGGGCGCTTCCGCCCGTATAGGCATTGTCTCCGGTTTGCAACAGGGAGCGCTTTCGCGCTCTTCACGCGCTGCGGGAGAATGAACTTGTCCATCTGCGGCGCAAAATAGGGGGCATCGAGGCCCGGGGAGGGGGACCGTTGGCAACCGGATCTGGGGGCGTGCTTGCTCGGCTGCCGGGCATTGCGTGGCGCCTCGGCGCCTTCTTATTGGCCCTGGCCATCGTCGCCGTTGTCGCGACCGGCTGGTCGCGCTGGGAGGGGCGGGCGGCCGATCAGGTCACCGACGATGCCTATCTGCAGGCGGACGTGATGCCGATTAGCTCGAAGGTGGCTGGCTACGTTCGCGAGGTGCCGGTGCAGGACTACGAGCAGGTTCGCGCCGGGCAGCTGCTGGCCAAACTCGAAGACGACGACTACCGAGCCGCGGTGGCCCAGGGCCAGGGCAACGTCGCAGCTGCCAAGGCACAGGTCCAGGTGCTGACGGCGCAAAAGGTGCTGCAGACGGCTAACGTCAGCGCGGCTCGTGCCGTGGTCGATTCGACCTCCGCGACCCTCGGCCAGGCCGGCAAGGATCTGGTGCGTCAGAAGACGCTGTTGGAGGGTGGCTCCGGATCGGTCGACAACACCGAGCACGCGGAAACGAGGAAAGCTGAGCTTAAGGCGCAGCTGGCGCAGAACCGCGCGCAGGCCGAGGCCGCGGCCAGGCAGCTGGAGGTGTTGACGGCTCAGCTTGCGCAGGCCCAGGCGACGCTGGCTGCGCAGGAAGCCAACCTGAAACTGGCGACCATAAATCTGGACTACACGCGCATCGTGGCGCCTCGAGACGGGGTGATCGCGCAGCGGCAAGTTCGAGCCGGCCAATACCTCGGCGTGGGAGGGCAGGTGACGATGCTCACCCCCCTTCCCAACGTATGGGTCATCGCCAACTACCGCGAAACGCAGCTGACCCATGTCCGCGTGGATCAGCCCGCGCGGATCACCGTCGATACCTACCCGGGACATGTGCTGAAGGGCCACGTGCTGGCGCTGGCGCCTGCATCGGGCTCGCAGTTCGCGCTACTGCCACCCGACAATGCGACCGGCAATTTCACCAAGGTGGTGCAGCGCATCCCGGTGAAGATCGCCATCGACGATGCGGACGGGCTGGCGGACCGGCTGCGCGCCGGCATGTCGGTGATCGCCACGATCGAAACCCGGAAGAGCCGATGAGCGTTCCCTCGTCAGCCGCCGTCACGGCCTCCGCGCCGGCTGCCGCGACGTCCCCGCCGCCACCGGGCCAGGTGCCGGCGCAGGCCACGGGACTGCCGTGGCTGGGGCTGGCGGCCGTGCTGATGGGAACTTTCATATCGACGCTGAGCGGGCGGTTCTCTACGTTCGCACTGGCCGATATCCGCGGGGCCCTGCACGTGGGTTTCGACGAGGGCGCCTGGATCACCACGGCACAGACCGCGGCACAGATGCTGGTTGCTCCTTTTGCCGTCTGGGCCGGCAGCATCTATGGCTCGCGCCAGATCCTGATCGTATCGAGCCTGGCCTTCGCGGTGATCTCCCTGCTGACGCCGTTCGCGCCGAACCTGCCGGCGCTGCTCGCATTTCAGTTCGTCGGCGGGCTGGCCTCCGGCTGCTTCGTTCCCCTGACCTTGAGTTTCATCCTGCGCGTGACGCCGCCGAAACTGTGGGCCTACGGCGTGGCGGTGTACGCGCTGAATCTGGAACTGTCGCTGAACATTTCGGCCTCCATCGAGGGCTGGTATGCCGATCACTGGTCGTGGCACTGGCTGTACTGGCAGAACATCCCGCTCGCGCTGATCATGGCCGTGTGCGTTCATTTCGGCACGCAGCGGATGCCGCCACTGCCCACGCCCATTCGTGGCGATTTTTTCGGCGTGGCCGGCTTCGCTGCAGGGCTGACGCTGATTTACGCCGCACTGGATCAGGGCAACCGCCTGGACTGGCTGAACAACGGTCTAATCTGTGGATTGCTCATCGCCGGCTTTGTGCTGCTGGCCGCCTTTCTGATCCACGAACTGCGAACGCCGCATCCGTGGCTGGACCTGAAAGTCTTCGTCGTAGGCCCGCTGCCGTTTCTGCTGACGCTCATCGCGCTGCTCAGACTGTCGATTCTGTCGACCGCCCTTCTGATTCCGCAGTATTTGGGCGCGGTACGAGGCTTCCGTGCACTGGAAGTCGGCCATACGCTGATCTGGATCGCCGTTCCGCAGCTGATTCTGTGTCCGATCTCCGCGTTCATGCTCAGGCGAACCGACCCGCGCGTGGCGCCGTCGATCGGGCTGATCTGCATCGGATGCGCGTGCCTGATGGTGGCCACCGGGTTGACGTCGTCGTGGGGTTCGGAAGAGTTTGTGCCCTCGCAGCTGCTTCAGGCGGTGGGCCAGAGCCTGGCGCTGTCCGGCATTGTTTTTTATTGCGTGCTGCACATCAAGCCAGAATTGATCCTGACCTTCGGCGCCATGATTCAGAGCGCGCGGCTCATGGGGGGCGAGCTGGGAACCGCCTTCGTCACCACTCTCTCGCGGCTGCGCGAGCAGCACGCGTCGAATCTGATCGGGGTGCACCTGCAGACGGGCACTACCGAGGTCGTTCATCGCCTGCAGCTGTACTCGTCGGTCGCCTCGCGCAGCGGCGTGCCGGACCCGGCCGCGGGAACCTCGCTGCTCGGGAGCGTCGTGCGGGCACAGGCCACCACGCAAGGAGTCATCGACACGTACGCGGCAGTTGGCGCCATCGTCGTTTTGGGCCTGGTGATTCTGGCGCTGCTGGATCCGCCGCCGATCGGGCCGGCCTCGCCCGAACCCATGTTCGGTCGCCGAAGCGGAGCTTCGACATGAAGCAGTTCACGCGCGTGACCTGCGCTGCGGCGGTCGCCTTCGCCCTGTCGGCTTGCGCGGTCGGACCCGAGTACAAACCGCCCGCACCCCCCAAGGATGCGACCGCGCCCCTGGTCGCAGCCCCGTCGCAGGTGGCCAGTTCGCAGGAACCGCCGGACGCCTGGTGGAGACTGTACGACGATGACAGGCTGGATGCGCTGATCGGCGAGGCTTTTGCCGCCAACGCCGATTTGAAGGTCGCGCAGGCGAACCTGACCGGCGCCCGGGCGATCTACCTGGCTGCGCGCGCGGGGCGGCTGCCGAGCACGCACCTGGCGCTCGGAGTCGACTATGGACGCGATGCTGTCACCGACGAGATTCTCGAGCTCACAGGCCGACGTCCGCAGACGTTCTGGTTTTACGAGGGCCTGTTCGACGTCAACTACGAAGTCGACGTGTTCGGCCACGTGCAGCGCTCGGTCGAAGCGGCAAGCGCCGGCGCCGCGGCCAGCGAAGCACAGCGCGACGCGGTGCGCGTGACGGTGGCGGCAGAGACGGCACGGGCCTATGCGGAAATCTGCGCTTTCGGCGAGCAGATCGCCGTCACCCGCCGTTCGCTGGAGCTCGTCACCCGCGAAAGCGAAATTACGCGCAAGCGCCACGAAGCCGGCGCCGGGTCGGAATTTGACGTTGTGCGCTCGGAAGCGCTGGTCGAGCAAGTGCGGGCGACGCTTCCTCCGCTGGAGGGTCAGCGGCGTGTCGCGGAATTCCAGTTGGCCGCTTTGCTCGGACGCACCCCGGCCGATATGCCGCACGACCTTGAGGCGTGCGAGAGCCCACCGCAGCTGAAAGCGCTGCTGCCGGCCGGCGACGGAGCGACGCTTTTGCGCCGCCGGCCCGACATCCGCGCGGCCGACCGCCGCCTTGCAATGGCGGTGGCGCAGATCGGCGTGGTGACTGCGGACCTGTATCCGAGGTTCTCGCTATCAGCCTTGTATGGAAGCATTGCGACGCCGTGGCCACAGTTTTATACGGTAAACGGCCAGACTTGGAGCGTGAGCCCGGGGATCGACTGGAGCTTTCCCATTCAGGCTGGCCTGCGCGCACGCGTGATGCAGTCAGAGGCCGGCGCGGCGGCAGCCCTGGCCAGTTTCGATTCCGCGGTTCTTACTGGCTTGAAGGAGGCCGCGCAGGCCCTGTCTGCGTATAGCAGCGAGGTCGACCACCATGCGGCGTTGGTCGCCGCTCAAGAAAAGGCGCGCCGCGCATTCGAACTGGCAAAAGGCCAGTTCGCAGCCGGTGCCGTCAGCCATCTCGATCTACTGACCAGCGAGCAGGCGCTGGTCGCGGCCGATGCCGCCGTCGCGGCCTCCGATCTGGCAATGGTTCAGGACCAAATCGCTGTCTTCAAGGCACTCGGGGGCGGCTGGAAGGGTATCGAACGAGCGGCTGATTAGCGGCTCCACGAAAGGCTCGTGGTCGATCGCGGCGGCGCAAGTCGGCCTGGGCGTCCCAAACCGCACGCAGATTCAGCCTCCGTTCCCGTTCAGCCCGAGACCGTTGTAGATCTTCCTGACGCCGGGTACGCTGCGTGCAATTGCCTCGGCCTGAGCGCTTTCGACGCCGGTGTCCACCAGCCCGTTCAGGTAGACGTCATGATGGAAGCTCTGCACGTCGATATTGGCAAATCTGAGTCCAGGCCTCTCGTTGATTCGCTGCGTCACTTCGGCACTAATCTGTGCATCCGCGTCTCCAATAATGACGATTTGCCGATCATCCGCCTGATCGGCCGTCGTGGCGGCGAAGCCATAGGTCGAAACCGCCATCAAAGCTGCTCCCAGCAGTGCGTGCGTCCTGTTGAGTTTCATTTATTCTCCTAAATCCATAGTTGGTTAAGAAATCGGGCGTTCACAAATCGTGTCATCTCGTAAGAGATGCCGGAAATTTGCGCCGTTACGATGCACTACCGGTGAGCCCGATGCCTTATTCCCGCGGACTGGGTCCCCGGATGCCACCTACTGCGACACGTCTGCACGCGCGAGGCGCTCGACGAACGCTGTTAGCACGTCGGGGCTGACGTCGGAGATCGCCAGCCAATCCATGCCGGAGCCGCTCGCACGCGCGACGGTGAAGCCGCGCACGATGCGCAGCGTCGAGCGCGTATTCGTCGACTCGGGCCAGACGAAGACGTCGATCGTATGCTGGCGATGGCGGTACACCAGTGTGGCAACCCGACGTTTATCCAGGGTATCAAGCCTGCCTCCGATCAATGCGAAGCCCTCGCTCGTCATGTCGCGCACGGGCGGCGAATAGTCCAACCGCGCCGACAGCCATGGCTTGACCGTATGCTGGTCGGAAGACGCGACCTCGATCAGGTGGTCGCTCAGCACGGCCCGCGTGTGAATCGCCACCGCTTCGGCGGCGAGGCCCTGGTTCGCACGCCAATCGACGACTGCGCTGCCGACCACCCAGGCCAGGACCGTTGCCGCGCAGCCCGCCAAGGCGCCCCCGGCGAGCCAGCGCCAGCGATCGGGCCGCGGGCCTGGATGCAGTGGTGTCGCCGCGCGCGCGTCGGCGAGCAGGGCCAGCACCCGCGTCCGCAGCTCGGGCGGCGCCTTGAAGTAGGTCGCTTCGGCCCGCAGCCGTGCGCGCAACGCCAGCAGGTCGCGGTGCTTCGCCGCACAGCCCGCGCAGGTGCGCAAATGCCGCTCGATCGAGAGTCGTAGAAAGTGACCGACTTCGCCGTCGGCGTATGGCGAAACCAGCGCTTCAACTCGATGACAATTCATGATTCACCTCCGCGCTTTCGGCGCCGAACGCATGCAGCAGTGGGGAGCGCTGCAGCAAGCCGCGAGCGCGCGCGAGGCGGGACATCACCGTACCGATCGGGATACCGGCGACATGCGCGATCTCCTTGTACGAGAGATCCTCGAGTTCACGCAAAATCAATACCTCACGAAAAGCTATTGGCAGCTGGGTGATCGCCTTGGAGAGCGACCGCGACTCGGCGCTGCGCAGCGCCGCTTGTTCAGGATCGATCGCGGCAGGATCGATGGTCAAATCGCCTGCTATGCCGTCGTCAGGAACCATCTCTGCCGGACGGTTACGCTTGTACCAGTCGTAGAAAGCGTGGCGCACGATAGCCAGGAACCACGCCCGTGCATCGCCGCCCCGCAACGAGCCGATGTACTTGAGCGCACGCATGCACGCGTCCTGGACCACGTCCTCGGCATCTTGCGGGTTGCGCGCCAGCCATCGCGCCAGGTTATAGCCGGCGTCAAGATGCGGCAAGACCAGCGCTTCGAAACGCGTGTGTTCAGACAAGCGGACGCTCCATACCTTGCTGGCCTATACCGCCAGGCCGGCTGTTTTATTCCTGCAATAAGCGGAAGGACGATAGGGTCACGCGCCGTTCTCATTGTGGTCAGACCGCCCGTCAGAAAGTCGCGCTCGTCCTATATCCCCAAGCCGACGGCACGGAAGAACCAGAATGCAGAAGTGAGCCACAACCCGGCGAGAACGGAGAACAGGACGCCTCCTCCGAGTGGCAGCGCCCAGCCTTGGAAGCTGCTTGAGCGGACAACGAGGAGCTTGGCGAGAAAGACCCCATAGAGAAATGACCCCAGCAAGGAGTGAATGTAGACGCGGGTATCGTCCGTCCCGAAGCCGAGCAGGAAGATGCAGTGGTAGGCCACCGGCAGTGTCAGCAGAATTGCGGTGCGCCCAGACCAGCGATGCACCAGATGGTAGAAGGGGCCCTTCGGTGGGAAGCGCAGTAGTTCGTAGATACGCGACGCAGTCAGCAGTTGGCCCAAGGCCAGCAGCAACGCAGCTGTTATCAGCCATGCCTTCATGTGCAGTGTGTCGCTGAAGAAGAGGTGAGAAAAAGGAGTTTCGTAGGGGCGTCTGACGGTCTTGCTTGCCACAAAGCCGACGGTGAGTGCGACCAAAACGAAGAGCACCGGTGGAAGCACCAGGAGAGCTCGACTGCGAACGATCCGCCAGGTGGGACCGGCATCTTCGCTCATTGATCCATTGCGCATAGTCTGTACCTCATGTAGGCAAGGAGCCTGTCCGACTCACGGTTCGACAGCGTCACGGTGGCCGGAAGGACCTGTTCGGCGGTGACCACCTTCACGCCTGGTCGGCGAAGCCGCTCGCGATCAACTGTCCAAGTGCAAGACCGGGCCTAGGAAGCGTTCATTCCCGCCTTGATGTGGCCTCCGCCAGGGAATAAATCCCGCCCCGGGCTGGTATGGCCTGTTATCCCCCGACACCCCATGGAGCCCCCAATGAGCGCGCACGACCAGGATCCCTCCGGCCCCAGCCACAATCCCGCCCGCCGTCAGGCACTGAGCTGTCTGGCCGCATGGACGGGGTCCGCCGTCGTATGGACGGTCGCCGGCGGCGTGCCGCGTGCGCTGGGCGCGACCGGCGAAGGCTCCCCCATGGCGCCCGCCAAGAATGCTCTGACCTTCGTGCAGATCAGCGATACGCACATTGGCTTTCACAAGGAAGCCAATCCCGACGTCGTCGGCAGCCTGCGCCGCGCGATCGCCGACATCCACGGGCTGCCGCAAACACCGGCCTTCGTGGTGCACACCGGCGACGTGAGCCATTTGTCGAAACCGGAGGAATTCGGTCAGGCGCGCGACCTGCTGAAGGAAATCCGTGTCGATCGCGTACACACGATTCCGGGCGAACACGACACGATCGACGAAGGCGTGACCGGGTACCTGAAGTTCTTCGATCACGACGGCAAGGGCAAGTCCTGGTACAGCTTCGATCAGGGCGGCGTGCACTTCGTCGGT
>Ga0210409_10000554_pt1 | contig 58407 bp, 48 predicted proteins | sample IncBWH17MmetaG_FD_161649 | JGI IMG/M metagenome (GOLD analysis project Ga0210409, IMG submission 161649) | Forest soil microbial communities from Barre Woods Harvard Forest LTER site, Petersham, Massachusetts, United States - Inc-BW-H-17-M | ecosystem: Environmental > Terrestrial > Soil >... | reverse complement strand
GAGGACAAAGTTCGCTACGAAATTCTGGCTGCGTGTCAGCGCGCCAACTGGAAGCTGGGGGGGCCGCGCGGCGTGGCCGCCCGCCTTGGACTGAAACGCACTACGTTGTTTTACAAGATGAAACGGCTCGGCATCAGGCGACCATCGAGCCCGGGACGGTAACGAGAAACGCGCTTGTGTTGACTGGCCTGCCTACTTGCCGAGTGTTTGGCGCATCGGGAGCCATTCTGAAATGGGGTCTGAGAAATTCGGTAACTCGGCCAAATCTGGGTACAATAAGGGGACGATAAGAAGTGACATGCGGTACCTTGTGGTATCAAGAGATGTCCGCCGACACCGTTTGATATCAATCGATTACATCAAAACGCTGTGCTGTCACGGCAGAGGTCGCGAGTTCGAGTCTCGTCGTCCCCGCCATTCTTTTCAAAAGACTTAGCTCCACTTTAGAAAGAATGGCGTGGTACACAAAAAGGTGCACATTAAGCGACGCCTTTTGTGACCACAGCCTTGTTCCCTTCCGGCAGAATCATTTCCACAACTTTCGTCAGTGCCCGCCGTTTCTTGCTAGTGACGGCATGCGTGTAGACGTTCATGGTGATGTTGCTGTTGGCGTGACGCATTAACGATTGCACCGTCTTCACGTCCTCATCGTTTTCCGCAAGAAGTGTCGAAAACGTGTGACAGGTAGGATTCGTAAGCCATCTTGGTCGAATAGGACTTCCGGTCATTGTTTTCCGGAATCAACTCCTTCAGGCGGTAATGGTCCACTAAGTCCACAAACTTGCGCGGCGGACGTGCCTGCTCGGAGAGGTCCAGATTCACATTAATACGCAAGGCTCGCAGCGCACGCCGAGCGTCGGACTCAGTCCGCAATTCGCTAACCGGGCCGACAACATTTTTTTTCGATCGTCGCTTGCCATCCGTATCGGTCTCACGCCAACGAAAGAGCCAAACCAAATAGCGAGTCTTGCGCCTAATCTGTTTCAGACTTCCCTGCTGATACCGTGCTCTCATCCTCAAAGTTCCCTCCTTTTCGGAGAGCACGGACGCCAATGCGAGTGTACGCGCTCACGCATCCAAACGTCTGGCTCCGATAGAAGGAATCGCCACACTCGTCGCTGACCGTTGCCCAAAGGATGAGCTGTGTCGCCAACGGAAAAATGGTTTCGCTTGCCTTGGGCAACACCTCCCGCTGGGCACGCGAATAAAACGCGGTCACGCTTCCTGTGTAACGGGCGGGAGCGACCCCACGAACTTTTTTGGCGGATGAAAGCCGAAAAAGTGGGGTCGCTCCAGCCCAACACGGTGTTTTGCCCGCGTCCAAATTGATCGTCGCGCCATGCGCAACCTCTTGCTCTTTGGGCATTTGTTTGATCGCCAGGTGACCGCGAGGGTGACGCATATGGTGATCTTTGTATTTCATGCACACTTCACCTTCCCGCGTTGCAAGTAGCGACCGAGGCTCTTTGAAATAGTCGTGCCCCACATCAGTAAGAGGCCTCGAAAATGAAAAAGCGCAATAACGATGTTAGCCGCCTAACCTACAAGAAACCGTAGCGAGCCGCTTCATCGTAAAAGTTCACCGGCGTCCTCTACTTACTAGGGAACATCCAGTCGGAAAAAAGTAAGAAAAAACTTTAATTCCTCGAGGGGTCCCGGGTTGCCAGAGAAATCCCGCCGCAGCCCTCTACTTATTAAAGGAACATTCAGAAGGGAAAAAGTAAGAAAAATCTTAATCCCACGGAAAGTCCAAGGCTGCCAGAGAAATTCCGATCACAACCCCATACTTAATTTAAGGAACATCCAGAAGGGAAAAAGGGAGAAAAAATCTTGGTAACAGTACGTTTTCCTCGCGAGTTGGCTCAGGGATGGAGGGGGTGAAAGCAGGAGATAGCCATCCAACAAGCGTTTCACTGTCGTGAGCAACGAGCTGCACGTAATCGCCCCGATTTGACGTTCACAAACGGACGGGTTTCCTGGCCATGCGTGAGCTCGGGAGGCTACCAGCGGGCCAGCCATAATTCAGGTAATTCCTGTAGACCTTTTTGCAGGATTCACCCGCTTCCATAGGGCTGGAATTTCTACTAACAATGCGGCGCATACGGGGATCTGCGTTCCAGGTACTGAAAGAAATGCCCGGGAACGACATTTGGTCCTTTATGCGCGAACATCCCGAACTAAAAGTGCACGCCCGTTCGTAATAGACATGGGCGAAGAAGAGTGGCGCCAATTCTGCAGAATAAAAGTCTCAAAGAGAACACGAGAGGACTTTCTTCGGAGGAGCGCGCTTGGAGAGGTGAGCTAATGCGAATCGATCGATCCATCGGATTGATTACCCTTGTCACTTTGCTTTCTGCCGCAGTCCTGGTGCTGTTGCTTCATGGCATGCCTTCCGTCTTTGCGCAGACTGGCACACCTCCCAGCAGTTCGATCAGTAGCAGTTCGGGCCCGGTCTCGTGGGATTTTGCTGCTGTCGGCGGCGGCACGGTGACTAACGTCGGCATACAGGACATCTGTCCGCCCGGCATGTGCGACGATCACGACTTGACCGTGGTACTCCCCGCGCCAGCGGCAACTTTTTATCAATCGATGACAGCGAAACTGACGATCAAGTACACCTGGACCAGCACGGTGCCTACCGACCTGGACATCTTTGCCATCAGCCCCAGCGGCGCCGACCATGGCCCGGGGTCGCCCGACGACACGTCGACAGGGCCAGGTGAGGAGGATCTGACGGTCACCGATCCCATTGACGGAGTCTGGCACATTCGCTCGGTCGCCTCAATGGCGCCAGTACCTACAACCGCTCACGCCTTGGTAACTCTAGCGATCGCACCGCGACCTACGACACCCCCACCGCCTCCACCGGCACCAGGCGCGCCTGCCTTCGTGAACTATCCCGCTCCCCCGGACTGCTCTGGAACGCAGCAGCCCCCGAGCTGCATCCAGCCCTCGCTGGGGTCATCAACTGCCGGTGGGCATGGTGCGGGTGAACCTTCAATCGGCGTCGACTGGAATACGGGCAAGACGTTCATTGAAGCCGGGAACCACACGCTGCGGGTGACCTTCAATGATTCCGTTAAGCCTGCAACGGCCTTTTGGGAGGACAAGCGCTCGCCATTCGCGCGCGTGAGCCTTGACCCCATCCTCTTCACAGACGACGGTCATTTCGGCGGCACGAACCGAACTTTTTCCTCGCAGCTCAACGGTGTCACCAGCGAGCTGTCCTTCACCGACGACGACGGCGACACATGGTTGCCGACTCAGGGTTCCGGCCAGCCGGCAGGCGTTGACCATCAGACAGTAGGGGGCGGCCCCTACGCTTCACCGGTGCCTGTGACTCGGACGTCGTATCCACATGCGATTTATTACTGCTCACAAGACATCGCTACCGCCTTCTGCTCGCGAAGCGATGACGGCGGCCTTACGTTCGGGCCGGGTGTTCCGATCTACTTGTTTACGACCGTCAACGGCGTTGACCGCCCTGTGGCCCCCGGAACTTGCGGCGGTTTGCACGGGCACGTTCGCGTTTCGCCTGACGGCACGGCTTACGTACCCAACGAGAAGTGCTCGGACGCGAGCAATGTGAGCCGGCCCGGGGTGGCGGTCTCCACTGACAACGGCCTAAGCTGGGTTGTCCGGACGATACCGGATGCTTTGAGCATCAGCCCAGGCATCGACCCGTCCGTTGCGGCGGGCAGCAACAACACGATCTATTTCGGTTACGTCAACGGTGATGGCCATGCGAAGATCGCCGTTTCGCAAGACCGCGGGTTGCACTGGTCGAAGTCCAAAGACGCGGGCACTCCGTTCGGAATTCAAAACGGCGAGTTCGCTGAAGTGATCGCGGGGGATGACAACCGTGCGGCTTTTGCATTCTTGGGCACGCCGACGGCTGGCGACACGCAGTCGGCCGATTTCCTCGGCATTTGGCATTTGTATGTCGCGTTCACCTACAACGGCGGTCGCACTTGGACCACCGCGGACGCGACACCTGCCGACCCCGTGCAGCGCGGCTGCATTTGGAACCAGGGCGGCAGCAACCCGTGTCGCAACCTACTCGACTTCAACGACATCACCGCGGACAAGTTTGGGCGCGTAGTGGTGGGCTACGCCGACGGCTGCACCGGCTCGTGCGTGAACGACCCCTCGCAGAACGCTTCCGCTGGGCCTGCCAGTGCGCAGGATGCACTGGCCACGATCGCGCGGCAAGTGGGTGGCCGAGGACTGTTTGCCGCTTTCGACGGCACGCAATTTGGCACCAGGAGCGGTGACAACGAAGGTGGCGGGCAGCTTTGCTATGGCGACCCGGCAAGCGGTGTCAGCGGAGACCAGAATTGTAATAAACATGATGGGCACTGAAGTCAGGGCTTGTGCAGGGCGGGGATAAATACGGCGCCCCCCCGAGTTTAGAATCGCGCGGTCACACTCGCAGACCGGGAAATCCAATTTCGTAAATGGAAAACATATGAACTATAGGTACGCGATCCGACTTGTGTTTTGCGGTTTATTCTTGTGCGCGATTGCCCTACCCGCCAGGCAAGCGCCAGGCCGTTCGCTTCAGAAGCGAAAGAGTAGCGATGCTGTAGGTTCAGCAAGCGGCAAGAAGGACGCATGCATCTTGCTTACCAGCGCGGAAATAGAGGCCGTCCAGGGTGAGCCGGTCAAAGAAACTAAAGCCAGCGTCCAGCCAAATGGCGAGATGCTGATCTCGGAATGCATCTTCCACACAACCAATTTTGCAAAATCCATCAGCGTAGCGTTGGCCACACCATTTTCGGCCAAGCCCTCCGAGCTCACGCCGCGCCAATTCTGGCAAAAGCAGTTCCATGCCCGCGACGTGGAAGAGGACGAAATACACGCCGCAGGCAAGGGGGCGAAGAAGCCCAAGTCTGAAGAGGAAGAAGAAGCACGCAAGCCGCGGCGGGTTGCGGGACTCGGTGAGGAGGCGTACTGGGTGGGGACTCCGATCACGGGCGCGTTGTATGTCCTGCAAGGAGATAACTTCGTGCGTATCAGCGTTGGGGGAGTTCACGAAGAGTCCGTGCGCATCGAAAAATCGAAGGTGCTGGCTCGCGCCGTCGTAAAGCGCCTCTGATCCTCCGCGCTGACCTGGCGCGCCAAGAGAGACGACGCAAGATCTCGCTGATCAGATTCGGACGGTATTCCGACAAAACGTGGTTGACATGCCAAGAAATTCTCTGCTCACCAAGTGCATCATCAGGACTTGACCTGCGCGAAAATGCGGGTCTTAAGCGCTACGGTTCCCAATTTTTTCCCCTGCTCGATTGCTGCCTTGGCCGGATTGCATGGTCCTCTTCCCAGAGATAGTTTAAGGATTGGGCGACAAGGGCCACGAAAGAAGGATCAACGGCCCGCGCGCAAGGCCCCGCACGTTTGGCCGCACCTTCGTTCGCTGCTGTGTCCGACCCAATTTGGTTCAAGAACATGTGGCGCATTGACTGGTGCCCGCGTGTGGGAGGCTTGGTGTTTTGGAAAGAAGACAAAGCGCCGCAGTCGATAGCGCCACACGCACTGCTAGTCTCAACTCAGACACGCAAGGCCGCGGGAGCCGACGGCCGCGCTGCCAGAAGTAACCTCTTCCGCCGAGGCGCGAAGTGTCGAAAAAAGTAAACAAGCCAAGTACTAGAGCGTACTAAGGAGATCACCCGCTGGGAAATTGCAGTTTTCCTCCGCTTGTCCGCTGAGCTGGACGATGGTAGTCAAGTACTGAGATGCGGTAGGGAGTGCTGCGGCGCCTGGACTGAATTCTTCGATCCGAAGGTGCGAAAGGATACGTCTCTCTTAGACAGACTGGGGCCAAAGCAGATCACGCTAGGTGGGGTCACAAAGGTGCCCATCGGAAAGCGAGACGACCCTAGGGCCCGCAAGCTCTCTGGCATCAGGAGGACTATGTCGAATGGCCGATCCGAGAAGCGGATCGCGATGACAGTGAGCGTAGAAGTCTGCCTGCAAGATGAACCAAAGCTTAACGAACGGATGTTGACGGAAAACGTGAGTGCCCACGGCGCACGTGTTTTCATGGAGCGGAAGTTGCAGCCGGGGCAACAAGTGCTGGTTAGCTCGCCAAAGGAGGGCGTGCGCTCACAAGCGCGGATCGTCTACTGCCTGCGCGTGTCCGAGAAAAGGTTTGCTGTCGGTCTGGAACTGTCCGGAAGGGTGGAGCCGTGGGCAAAACCGTACTAACCGCAAAATGCCATGGCTCTTAAAACCAGCCAAGGAAACAATACCCAGAACTCTCAGGCTCCCATCTTTTTTCCTAGTTCGCCCAAAGTATCTTCATTATTGATACAGCTCTGGTTACATTCCGGGCATTTCCACAGGCGGAAGCTTCTTCTTTCGGGCATAACCTCAGCTAGATACATGCGTTGCGCATCATTGGAACAGGTGACGCGAGGTATTATTTCCAGTTCAACGGTTTCTGCGTCTTTTGTGTCTAGGAAGTATCCATGCGAGACATTGTATCGGATTAGGCAACCAGGCTCCCGGCAGGCGTACAGCATCCCCTCTGCGGGCTCGCTAAGGAGTCTTAGAAGCATCTCCGTGTGATGTTGGTAGCAAAGTACGTGAAGATCTTTTCTCGTACTGGTACCCAGCCTTTCCTTCTCACTCTTAATTTGGGGGACGGGTTAAAGGATTGCGATCGCAAGCATTTGCTTGCAATTAGCAGCCCACTGGTGTCGTAGCCACCTCAGAGCAACACTATCTCATAGATAGCAAAATACTTAGCGGCCCAGGTCGCTAGCATCCTTTGCTTGCCAACGTTCGGACGGATTTAGCAAAGTTTAGCACTTTGTAGACGACTCTCGGCAAGCTATTCCCCTGCCACGTAAGGGTAAAGAAACAATCAGAAAATATATCTGCCCGGAATCAGAACTCCCGCGAAGGTTTTCCGCCGGAGGCTTCCGCCAGCCTGGGATTCGGTGCACTCAACTGGCCGGCAAGAAAGTCGAATCGGAAATCTCAGGCTCTTACGTTTCTTTGCAATCGGAGGCGAGAGGTGCTGAGAGGTGCTACTTAATTCGTGATTTGCCGACCCGGCGAAGCCGCGGACACACAAAATGGGGGAGAACGCCCGGCCGCTACAAGGCAGAATTCTAGAAAGTGGGAGTCTCACGGTCAACTAAGGTCTTTACCTGAGGCCCAATAAGGGGGTCGCTCGCGTCGGGCCAGATGCAGGTAGTCCAGTAAATCACTTTTCCGGAGCGCTCTGGCGTGAGGTGCTAGGAAAACTGATGATGTCTCCTAATGCTGGTCAAAGGGAAGATGCACACAAATGCTAATCAGGTCAAATAAGGACAGGATCAGCAGTTGCCCACGGAAGCGGCTGGCTTCAAATCCTTGAACAATCCGTCTGATGTCGCGATTCTGAACATGGCAGTAGATTCCCAACCATTATTTTCCAGAGATGTCCCGCGCTTGTTACTTCGCGGAGAAAACGAACGTACTGATGACGACTTCCAAGCTCTCCTTTCGGAAGCAAATCAAGAACTCGCCAGCTTGTTGCGAGACGTACGCACGGAGTCTCACGGCAAGTTGCCCGGTGACACTCGGGGTCAGCCGGTCAACGAGCTGCTGATGCGCGCGGTCCGCTGTGCCGCGAAACAGTACATGTTGCAAGCAGAACTGGGCAATCTTGCGCTCACTGACGAACTCACAGGCTTGTATAACCGACGCGGCTTTATGGCCCTGGCAGAGCGCCAATTAAAAATTGGGTGCCGATCCGGCCGGGGAATGTTGCTCTTTGTGATGGACGTGGACCGCTTGAAGCAGATCAACGATTCGTTCGGCCATTTCGAAGGCGACCGTGCATTAAAGCGCACGGCCGACGCTTTGGAAGAAACATTTTGAGATTCAGATGTTGTCGCTCGCTCGGGAGGAGATGAGTTCGCTGTACTTGCGGTCGAGGCATCCGGGCACAGCGAGGCCACAATCAAGACTTGACTTTTCGAATGTTTGAAATCAATCAGTGCCGAACCGTCTCGCTACGAAATTCCTCTTAGTGTGGGCCTTGCACGTTTCGATCCATGCAGCCGCACATCGATTGGAGAATTGCTGGCGAAGGCCGACCAGTCTATGTACGAGCAGAAGCGGCGACAATCAAGGGTGCTTCTTGAGGCGGAGACTAGTACTGAATCTCACTAAACACTATGGATCCTAGAAAAACATCGTCGTTGAAATTCTTGTTGGTTCCGGCAGCTTTTTGGCACCCACCAGCCCGTTGCCATCTAATTGAATCCAGCTGGGAAGGTCATTCTACAGATGCCCGAAAGATCAGGACGACTTGAAAAATTCATTCGGCTGGTTGCTGCGGTAGAGATATTCAGCGTTCAGAACCCGGCCGCGACTGAGAGGACGACCACGGAGAACTTCTGTTCGCTGGGAATACGAATTTTGACCCAACGAGCGAGGGAGCTGAATGAACGACTGTGGGTCAGGTCACTGGATGAGGACCTGCGAACCCTAGCTCGCGTTGTTTACTGTCAGCGGCTGCCAGACGGACGCTTTGGCGTCGGATTGCAGTTCCAAGGACAGGCCGTCAATTGGTCAAGAAACTCGTTGGCTGGTGCCGGCGGTTAAATGGCCGGCGCAGCGAATCTTCGCACCTTCCATAGCACAGCCTCGTGGAAAAATTGAGCATTTATCTACGCTCGTCGCCTCGAGCGTTCAACAGACACTGGCGACACATCCACTGTAATTCCAGTTGCCAAGTCCGATTTCGGGCAGAAGTAGGGAATTTCCCCAGCTACTTATCAGGGTTTTTCCCCTATAAGAAATACGAACTTCACCGGCTAGCGTTCTGTTCCGGAAAGACTAAAGTGCGTGGCGAACCTGGCGAGAAAACGGCAGCTGTGACGGAAACTGGGAAGTCGATTGAGAGTTTCTTCTGTTCGTGAAATTTTGCAGTTGGGTTCCTGAGGATGGGACTCAAAGGGCGGTAGCTTGGCTAGATTAACCTCACAAGAACGCACATGAACCGTCTAAGCGCATCTGGAGAACGGTGTGGAAACTGAAAACCTCAGTTATCCGTGGTACGCGCTGTTGGTCAAGAGCCGGTACGAAAATACCGTGGCATCACATCTGCAAGCTAGGGGCTATGAATCGTTTCTGCCCCTGTACAAGTGCCAGCGCCGGTGGTCTGACCGGTTTAAAGAAATCGAGCTTCCACTTTTTCCCGGGTACGTGTTTTGCCAGTTTAACGCACTGAATCGGCTGCCAATTCTTTCGATCCCTGGGGTTGTTCATGTGGTGGGAGTTGGCCGAACACCTATCCCAATAGACGAAAGCGAAATTGCCGTCATTCAGGCCGCTGTCAAGTCCGGGCTGCCCAGCCAACCTTGGCCGTTCCTTCAGGTCGGGCACAAGGTGAAAATCGAGTATGGCCCTCTCTGCGGGCTAGAGGGAATCTTATTAGATTTCAGAGGCCGTCAGCGCCTCGTGATATCTGTAACGCTTTTGCAAAGATCAGTCGCCGTTCAAGTTGATGGAGCCTGGGTACGACCGATGTCTCAGCAGCACCGGGCTTGCGGTGGCCGTGTGAGCCCTGAGCCTCTTTCGCAGCAGCCCATTGCCCAGCCAAACTTGGCATTCCCGAGTCCGTCGCTAGCTCTATCACGAACAGTAATCCCTCCCTCAAACTTCACCAGCCTGAACGAGGTAAGCATTCTCAAGAACACCTAAAGAACTTAAGTAGCCTCGGATCCTGGCCCGAATTTTTGTTCAAGCCTCAACACACAACCCCTTTAGGGTTTTTCCAATCGATCGTTCAAACGGAGATACAATGAGCGCTTGTAAGACATCGTTCCCAGCTACGGTCGCGTCCAGCGGTATGCGGGCGTTGAGCCGTGTCCTACCGGAGCGAACACCCAACATCCCTCAGCGGCTGCGAATGACATGGGGCTCTCTGCTGACGCGTGCTTGGCAATTCCGATATCGCGCTGTGGTTTTGTGTTTGGAAGGAACGCTCACAAGCCTCGGATATGCCTTCTCTGCTTCTCTTCTCGCGGACGTATACGGGCCGAGCTGGGCCTGGCAGATTTTGCCGCACACCCTGTCGTGGCTAGTTGGTCTTCGGCTTCTCAGCTTTCTATTCTTCGGCACGTGTAAGCTTTCCCTGCGCGTTGCAAGCATCCCGGAGTTCATCTGCATAAGCAAGGCAGTTTCGACCAGCGGCCTAGCGTTCTATGCAATCGCCCGACTAGCAGAGCGGGATGTGCGTCTTCCTGCAGCGCTTTTCATACTCGAGTGGGCGGTGTCGATCCTTTTGCTCGTCGGGCTTCACTTTGGCGTCCGATTGTACAGCGCGCAGCGCGCAATTGGGCGAAGCGGAGGGAAGCGCTCCCTGATTATAGGAGCCGGAGATGCGGGCACAAAAGTACTCAAGGAACTTGTTTTGGATTCCGGGTCTGCCGTTCTTCCGGTTGGCGTCATCGACGATGATCCCCAAAAGAGGGGAACGACGATCTGTGGCGTCCCCGTGCTTGGCGGCCTGTCGGATCTCGCGAACCTCGTGCGGGAGCAGCAAGCTGAAGAAGTATTTATCTGCATCCCGAGCGCAACACGCTCACAGATGAAATTCATTCTCGCGCGGTGCCGAGAGTGCGAAATTCCAGTCCGCACTCTGCCGACTCTTGCAGAACTGGTTGATGGGAGAGTAGGTCTGCGAGACTTGCGCTCGGTGCGCATTGAAGATCTGCTGCAGCGAGAGGAAGTGAAAGCCGATCCTGGGTTCGTTCGAGAAGTAGTAGGAGATCGAGTCGTTCTGGTGACCGGCGCGGGCGGGTCGATCGGATCCGAACTATGCCGGCAGATCGCTTCCGGAAGTCCCCGCAAACTTATTCTGCTGGACCGGTCCGAGAACAGCCTGTTCTACATCAATCTAGAACTCCAGGACAACTTCCCTGGCCTTTGTATTGAACCTCGGCTTGTTGACGTGACCTGCCGCGACCGGGTGCGCGCGATATTCGAGAGCGAACGGCCCGAAATCGTTTTCCACGCCGCGGCGTACAAGCACGTACACCTCATGGAACTTCACCCTTATGAAGCGGTTCGCAATAACGTGTTAGGGACGCGCAATACGGCGCTGGCTGCTCGGGATTTCGGCGCAAGCCGATTTATCAACATTTCCACGGATAAGGCGGTTAAGCCTCGCAATTACATGGGCCTGTCCAAAAAAATTACGGAGCTATTGGTCCGAGAACTTGCGCAATCCAGTGAGACGCGGTTCATGAGCGTGCGCTTCGGGAACGTGGCTGGAAGTACGGGCAGCGTGCTCCGCCTTTTCCGCGATCAGATTCAGAAGGGCGGTCCGATTCGAATCACTGATCCGCGAGCGACGCGGTACTTCATGACCATTGCAGAGGCCGTATGTCTGATCTTGCATGCAGCGGCTCAAGGTCAGGGCGGAGAGACATTTGTGTTCGATATGGGCAAGCCTCTGAATATTTATGAAATCGCGCGCGCTTTCAGCCTTTTTTCCGGGCTAACGCCAGGGAAGGATTTGCTCTTCGAATTTATCGGCCTGAAAGAGGGCGAGAAGATTACGGAAGAACTGTGGGAGTCGTGGGAAACCCTCAAACCGACTGCGCACGAGCGCATATTCGCGCTTTCCGGAGCTGGCAAGGCAGCCCCTGGAATACTGGAACAGGTAGATGAATTCGAACGGTTGCTGGCCCGCGGGGACTACGAAGGCCTGCTTGTCCGGTGCCACAAGCTCTTCCCGGAGTTCGAGATAGACCATGGTTTACATCCCGCCAAGCCGGATAAGAAGACCAGCACACCCACCTTCTACAAAGGACAACTACCTCATGAACGTGCCGCTTTGCTGTCCTGACATAACGGATCTGGAAGTCGAATACGTGACCCGGGTTCTGCGCTCCGGCCAGCTCAGCCTGGGGCCACGCGTGGTGGAATTTGAGGAGAAGTTTGCCGCTTACGCGGGTGCGCGATACGCAATCGCGGTGAATAGCGGAACCTCCGCGCTGCACCTGGCCGTTCGCGCACTAGGGATCGGAGGCGGAGATGAGGTCATTACCACATCGTTCAGCTTCGTAGCTTCGGCTAATTGTCTGCTATACGAATACGCACTTCCCATGTTCGTAGACGTTGATCCGCATACTTTCAACTTGGATCCTCGCGAGATTCAGCGCTTCATTCAAAGCTGTTGTGTAGTTAACACGAAGAGCGGCGCGCTGACGGATGTGCGGACCGGGCGGAGGGTAAGGGCCATCCTCCCCGTGCACGTGTTCGGCCTCCCGTGCGACATGGACGCCATCATGAGGATCGCACAAAAGTACAATCTGCAGGTCATCGAGGACGCCTGCGAAGCATTGGGAGCAGAGTACAAAGGCAGGCAGGTCGGAACGTTCGGTGATATCGGTGTTTTTGCGTTTTATCCGAATAAGCAGATGACCACTGGCGAAGGTGGGATGATTGTAACCAATGATGAAAGGACGGCGACGCTTTGTCGCAGCCTGCGCAACCAGGGTCGGGGAGTCGAGCGGGACTGGCTGAGCCATGCGCGGCTTGGATACAACTACCGCCTTAGCGACATCCACTCCGCGCTAGGTTTGGCACAGCTCGAACGGATAGAAGAATTGCTGCGCGGCCGGACGAGAACCGCCGCACTCTACGAAAAAGCCCTGAGTGGCCATCCTTTGCTTAAGCTCCCGCCATCGATCGCCAACTGTACACGGAGTTGGTTTGTGTACCCCATCCAGTTGCCCCTATCAGACTGTTCCCTGCGCGATCAATTACTCACGCAGCTGCGCGCGCAGGGGATCGGTTGCCAGGCATACTTTCCGGCAATCCACCTTCAACCATACTTCCAGCAGGATTACTGGGCGCAAAAGCATTTCCTTCCCCGAACTGAAGCGGCGTCGAAAACATGCTTGGTCTTGCCGATGTTTTCTTCCGCAACGGAAGGACAGATCCGCCACGTTTCGAAGACGTTGCTAGAACTATTGGAAACACAATCTGTGAGTCTCGCGGGCGCTGCACCCCTGCGGCGGGATACTTCCAGTGGATACAAATCCTCGGAAGGCCGAGACCATGCACACTCGCGCATGGAACCCCGCGTGACAACGGATAAGCTAATCGCCGATGCCCAATCTTGACCGCGCACGCGCAATAGCCTTGAAGTATCTGCAGCGCACCAACTCGCTCGAGGACGCCGAAGACGCGGTACAGGAAGCAATGTTGAAGACCCTGAAAACGAAAAGCCGCTGGCGTGGCGATTCTAGCTTCGAGACTTGGTTCATGCGCGTTGCCATCAATAGCGCGTTGATGCAGAAGCGCAAAGCGCGAGCCAGGAAAGAAGAGCTCACTTGCCCCATCGAAGAAGCGCTGCACCTGCAATATAGCGGTCCAAGCCCGGAGCAGCTTGTGCTCATACGCGAGCGCGAGGAGCGTCTCATACATGCCATCGCAAAACTCAAACCTTTGCTGCGAGATACGCTTCTCCTGCACTACTGGGAGCGGCCAGACACGCCCTTCCGCGACCTTGCAGCAGATAAGGACGTAAAGGCGAAAACGTTGAAGTCAAGAGATTTTCGGGCGCGGCGCGTTTTGGCGCAAAGGATTGCAGCGTGACCGAAGCTGAGCGGCAGAGAGTTTCTCGATGGGCTCAAGGCACATCGATCCAACCGGGGAGATGTTGTGCTCAGAGACGAAGGGGGAAGGAGCGATGAGGATAACGAGAGTGGTCCCGGTAGGCCTAGCAGTTTTCTTCGTCGCTATGGGCACTGCCGCTCAAGTGGTTTGGCCCGGAACGGATCAGCCGAAGGTGAACTGCGACGGTAAGGTGCGCTCCACGTACCTGCTGGGACCCGACGACGAACTGGAGATTTCCGGACCCGAACTGGATGAACTGGCGAACAAACCGGCGCGCATTGACGACGATGGCTATATTCAAGTACCGCTGGCAGGCCGCATCCATGTGGCTGGGCTGACCGTTCAACAATCCGAGCAAGAGATCAACAAACACCTCAGTGCCTACATTCGTCACCCGGAGGTTGTGGTCAACGTAAAGGAACTCCGGAGCCAACCGGTTTCGGTGTTGGGTGCGGTAAACGCGCCGGGTGTTCATCAGGTGCAGGGACACAAGACGTTGCTCGAGATGCTTTCGCTGGCGGGTGGGATGAGGTCGGACGCGGGGTACAACATCCGTATTACCCGGCAAGTGGAGTGGGGCTGCATCCCATTGCCGAACGCGGCGCTGGACGCCTCAGGGCGGTTCAACGTGGGGGAGGTGAACTTGAAACAGATCGTAGAGGCCAAGAATCCGGAGGAGAACATTCAAATCTTGCCACATGACGTCATCTCCGTTCCGAAAGCGGAAATGGTGTACGTAATCGGCGAGGTGAAGCGCTCGGGCGGATTCGTTCTTGGCGAACACGAGTCCATCTCTGTATTACAGGCCCTCTCGCTTGCGGAGGGGCTAAACGGAACCGCTGACGCAAGCCACGCGAGGATCTTGAGGTTGAACCGCGAGGCAGATCAGCGCGAAGAGATGGAGGTGGACGTGAAACAAATTCTGACGGGAAAGAAACGAGACGTTCCGCTTCAAGGCACCGATATTTTGTTCATCCCCGGCAGTACGGGCAAAAAAGCTGCCCTGCGAGGCATTGAAGCGGCGATTCAGACGGGGACTGGACTGGTTATTTGGCGCAGGCCCTGAGGCAGACCGATATGGACCCTTCCGCACTTCCTCTTGAAAAACGCAACCGAAACCTGCCTGAACCCGGCAATGCCGGTGAGCAGCGTCTGGTGCCGAGTCTTTATGTAGAGCCGCCACGTGGAGAGGCCTCTGCAGCGCCGGGTTACGACAACCTGGTGGACTACCGGTACGTTCTAGTTCGTTACAAGATGACGCTGCTGGGTTTCGCAGCGGCAGGATTGGTTGCGGCGATTCTGATCAGCTGGGCGCAGACACCGCTTTACCGCGCCCGGACGTCACTGGAGATCCAGGATTTCAACGAAAACTTCCTGGATATGAAGAGCGTGGATCCGACCAGCTCGACGGGCAACTTCACGACCGCGGAGTCGTACGTCGAGACGCAGATGAAGATCCTGCAGAGCGAATCTCTGCTCGAGCGCGTGATCGATAAGTTGAAGCTGCACGAAGTGCCACCACCAACTGGCTGGCGGGCGCTTGTGTCGCGCGGGCACCGGATGCTGGGATTGTCGGGTTCGTCGAGCCTCCCGGAAAAGGAAGCATTCATCCGTCAGGCAGAACGCCACCTGACCGTGAGTGCCACGGGCCACTCGCGTCTCATCGAGGTTTTGTACGAATCACCCGATCCCAAGCTGGCGGCAGAGTTCGCCAATACGTTAGTCAGCGAATTCATTGAACAAAGTCAGGAAATGCGTTGGAGGTCCACACAACGCACGGCCGAATGGCTGACCAGTCATCTGGACGAACTGAAAGGCAAGCTCGAGCAGTCCGAGGGACAACTGCAGGATTATGCGAGTACCACTGGACTGACGTTCACGTCGGAAAAGGATAACGTCGCGGAGGTCCGGCTCAAGGACCTGCAAGACGAACTTTCCAAGGCCGAGGCCGACCGCGTTGCCAAGGAGGCGAAATACGAAGAGGCGCGGGGCAAGCCGAGCGACTCCATCCCGGAAATGCTCGAGGACCCGACACTGCGCGAGTACCGCTTGAAGCTGACTGACTTGCAGCGGCAGCTCGTCGAACTCAGTGCAACATTGACGCCCGCGCACTACAAAGTGCAGCGCGTTCAGGCGCAGATCACCGAGATGCAGTTGGCCGCGAAAATGGAACGCGATAACATCCTGCACCGCATGGGCAACGAATATGCTGCTGCGCTCCGCCGCGAAAGATTATTAGCCAAGGCCCGCTCTGAGCAGGAAATGGTCGTTGCAGATCAGTCCAGCAAAGCGATTCACTATGACACGTTAAAGCGCGAGGTGGATTCGAGCCGCCAACTCTATGAAGCGATGCTGCAACGGGTGAAGCAGGCCGGCTTGGCGGCGGCCATGCGCGCGAGCAACGTTCTCGTTATCGATCCGGCCAAGCCGCCGATACTCCCCTTCAGACCTAATGTCCCTATGAACTACGCTTTGGGGTTATTTAGCGGCGTGTTTCTGGGTCTTGGATTCGTACTGGTCCGGGAGCGCCTCGACCGCCGGATACAGGCTCCGGGTGAGGCCGAAGTCTATTTGAATTTGCCCGAGTTGGGCGCAATACCCGTGGCTGACACGCCACCCTCTCGGAAAATCTCTGACAGTTTGCACTGGCATCGTCACACGCAAACGGCTCCCAATGGACGCGAACTCGAGCCTAAGTTGGACGATCATCCGGAGCTAGCGACTTGGAAGCGCAAACCATCTCTGCTGGCGGAATGCGTCCGCGCCACCATGACGTCGATCCTCCTTTTGCCCGGGAAGAACGGGGACCATCCTCGGGTCGTAGTGCTTACGAGTCCCTGCCCGAACGACGGAAAAACTACGGTGGTTAGCAATCTGAGTATCGCGATGGCGGAGATCGGAAAAAAGGTACTGCTGATTGACGGCGATCTGCGCCGTCCGCGGTTGCATACCGTTTTTGGCGTGTCGAATAGCTGGGGTCTAAGTGACTTGTTGTGGGCAGAGACCCCACTTGAAACGGCTCCAATCTCGCACCTTATTCGTGAGACCAAAGTTTCAGGTCTTTGCCTGTTGCCCGGTGGTAGCCCCAGCAGCATGGTCCCCTCGAACCTCTTTTACTCTCCGCGGATGTCGAGGCTTTTGGCGCGTTTGCGAAGAGAGTTCGACATGGTGATGATTGACGCGCCCCCCATGATCCATCTGGCAGATGCGCGCGTACTGGGCCGAATGGCGGACGGCGTCATTTTAGTGATCCGTGCCGGGCAAACAACGACGGAAAGCGTGCTATTTGCAAGCCGGCGATTTGCCGAAGATGGTACGCGCGTGCTCGGCACAGTTCTGAACAGCTGGGATCCGAACGAAAGCTCCAGCTATCGGTACGCATACGGTTATCAGGGCAAATACTGAGGCGTGGTGTCTCGGTGGCGCATAACCCCACACCAGTGGCAAATCCTTCCTAGATGAGCTTCGTACGACAACAGTGCATTGGATCCGTCCTGGCTACAGCAGGCACAAGCGCAAGATTCGCAGGACAGGTTGGCTTCGACACTCGAGCATCTATTGAAGCCAGGGTGTTACCTCTGAACTCTGTGGCCTTTGGATTTTTTTGCCTGTTTGTGTTTGCGATCCCTTGGGAAAATGCGCTGCTGCTTCCGGGAGTTGGCACGGTTAGCCGCCTGCTGGGTTTGATTGCCCTTCCGGTAGCCGTCTTGGCGATCCTGGAGCGTGGGCGGTTGCGAAGCCCGTCGCTGCCAATCCTGCTAATAGCTCTGTTCGTGGTGTGGGGGTGCCTGAGCTACTTGTGGACGGTTAATGTGGCAGCCACAAGCATCCGGCTTGCTTCATGGCTTCAGACTCTCGGAATGGTCTGGTTGATTTGGGAGCTTGCTGACCTCAGAGAAAGACAACTTTTGCTGATGCGGGCGTACGTATTCGGAACATTGGTCTCTGCCATCGACACCTTGTTCTCTTATTTCCGCGGGCAGGAAGTTTATTACCAGCGGTACGCGGGATCGGGATTTGATCCCAACGACCTGGGGTTAATTCTGGCCTTGAGCCTCCCGATCTCGCTTTATCTGGCGGCAATTCAGAAAAACAAACGGATGGTTTGGGTATATCGCTTCCAGCAGATTGCCGCGATCTTGGCCATCGGGCTGACAAGCTCGCGGGCTGCGCTTTTAGCTACGGCCGTGGCGCTTGCGTACCTTCCGGTCGCTTTTCCACGGATAAGTACGTTTCGGGGGAAATGCGCGCTGGTTTTCATTGTTGTGATCGCAGGCGGCTGCCTGGTGGCTCTTCTGCCGGCGACTTCTTGGGAACGGTGGGGAGGAATTGGCTCGGAGTTACAACACGGCACTTGGGGTGAGCGAAAAATGATCTGGTCGGCAGGCCTAGAGGTTTTTCGAGAGCATCCGCTTATCGGGGTGGGAGCAGGAGGGTACGGAAGCGCCACGCGCCGCTTGCTGCCAGCCTCGATCGCCAATGACAACCCTTTCTTGCCCGCAGCTCACAATACTTTTCTGTCGATTCTGGCGGAAGAAGGTTTGGTTGGATTTGGGTTGTTTCTACTGTTGTGGCTAGGTTTGGTTCTGCCCGTGTTGCGCTTGCCAAACCCAGTGCGGAATCTTTGGCTGGTCACGCTGGCAACGTGGGCAACTGGGGTCTTTACGCTGACCTGGGAGGATAGAAAACCTACTTGGTTTCTTTTTGGATTGCTTGCGGCTTGGTCAGCTACAAGGATTTTTCCTCAAAAAAAGACGGGTTCGCGCACAGCGGCACAGGGTTGGCACCGCGTGAATCCGACCGGAGAGTTTCGATGGAGCTAGACGCATGAACCGCATTCGTGTGCTCCAAGTGATCCCGAGTTTTGCATGCGGCGGCGCAGAACGTATGGTCGTTAACCTAATGAGGCACTTAGACGAACGGCGCTTCGAGGTAGCGGCCGTCAGTCTTGCTGGCCCTCAGGGTTCTGTTCTGGAAGAGAGGCTAGCAGAGAGGGAGTTTCCTGTTTGGTACCTCGGCAAGCAACGTGGATTCGATCTGAGAATGCCCCAACGGATCCGCAATGTGATACGTGAGTTTCGGCCCCATCTCGTTCATTCCCATTTGTGCTTGCACTACGTCTTTCCATCCTTGATCGGGTATCAATCTCTGCCTCACGTGGCCACGATCCATCTACCCGCTAACGCACAATATGGGCGGCTCCTTCAGTGGCTCGCTCAGGCGGCTTTCCTGCGAGGTGTGACGCCGGTTGGCGTTTCTCGCGATGTTGCTGAGTGGGTCAAACGTGTCCATGCGGTGAAAGAATGCTTGGTCATCCCCAACGGAATCCCCATCGGCGACTATCAGCATACTTCTACATCCCGCGAGGTTTGGCGCAAAGAACAAGGATTCAACAAAACGGATGTGCTTTTCGTGTGCGTCGCGCGGCTGGAGAAACAAAAGAATCACGCCATGCTCTTGAAGGCGTTTGCCAGCGGACTTCGAGCGGTTTCCCACGCGCGTCTCTTACTCGCGGGTGACGGCGCGTGCCGGACGGACCTAGAACTGCAGGCGCGAGAGCTAGGCTTGGGGAGGCAGATTCATTTCCTCGGTGAACGTTCCGACATTTCGGAACTTCTGGGTGCGGCAGACGTTTTCGTTCTTGCCTCGCAGACTGAGGGTAATCCCCTTTCTATGATGGAGGCCATGGCAGCGAGGCTGCCGATTGTCGCCACAGCTGTGGGCGGTGTGCCGGAGCTGGTTGAAGATCACAGATCGGGATTGTTAGTGAGACCTGGTGATACAGACGGCATGGCTGATGCGATGCTCCGACTTCTGCAGGACGCTCAGATGCGGCGGACGATGGCGGCTTTCGCCGCTCAACGCGCCACACGAGACTTCAGTGCCGCGGCTATGGCGCAGGGATATGCGGACTTTTACGAAAGCAGCTTGCGTGGCGGAGTGCCTGCAGCAACCGAGCCACGCGCACAGATCCTCGCTCACCATCTGAATCAGTGATTAGGGGTAGCAACATGCGAATTCCAATCATTCCAAGAACAATTGTGACGAGTTGGGTTGCTGTTATTACAATCGCGACTGCCGGTCTTTTGCTCACTCCGTTCATCTCGCACAGCCAGGGCGACCAGCCTGCTGCTGTCTGGGTGATGCCTAGTCTACTAAGGGCTGGGCCGACCGACGCCGCCGGCACGACTTCTTCCATCAGTCTTTCCGGCGCCCGTGGCGAGTACGTTGATACACAAATCATCGTGCGGGCTCCGGCGAGTACGAGTCTCTCAAACGTAAATGTAACTGTGACAGACCTCACCGGTCCTGGCGGGGCGGTGATCCCAAAATCCAACTACAACCTTTATCGCGAGTATTACGTTACGTTTAACGCGGGGAGCCTCGACTATGGTCGTTGGGCAACGAATCGTCCGTTGCCTCCGGGGACTTATCCCGACCCGCTAATACCATTCAATGACCCAGAAACGGGAACCCCTCTCGCTGGTAACGGGGCGCTTTTGCAAGCGGTCCCCTTCACCGTAGCGGCTGGCCACAATCAGCCGATCTGGGTGGATCTTTTCATTCCTCGTGGAGCAACATCGAGCCCGCCCGGAATCTACACTGGAACCATCAGCTTAAGTGGCGGTTTCAGCACGTTGAACGTTCCAGTCAGCCTAACAGTCTGGAACTTTGAACTTCCTCTGACACCTTCGGAAAGGTCTCTGTTTTTCATTTTTGATAATACACGTGGGGCGGTGAAAGCCAACCAAGATCTACTACTGCAGCACAAAATAATGCCGGCACGCATTTGGAATCCATCTTTTGCGGCTTCGCACATAGCCAGCTTCGGTCTGAATCGCACCGATCTTCTCTACTATGGCGCTGCCACCTGCACTTCCATGAGCCCGGCTCCATCCGTATCCAATATTCAGTCGCAGGTAGCAAATTATCCGCCGGGTCTTTCACTCGATATCTACCCGGCAGATGAAATCGGCGGGTGTACCGCGATTTACCCGACAATCAAGCAATGGGCGCAGAACGCGCACGCTGCCGGGGTCAGCGTAGTAATCACGATGGCACCAGATCCCGCGCTCTATGACGATGGGAGCGGAATGGGCAAGCCGGCGGTCGACCACTGGGCGATGCTCCCAAGGATGTGGCCGACAAATTTGGCAAGCATTCCCGGGACGTTCTGGTCCTACAACGACTTGGAAGGCGACACTTATTCTCCCAAATGGCAGATTGATTTTCTTCCCATCAATTACAGGATCCAAGCCGGCTTCTTGAACCAGACGCAGGGAGCAACGGGCCTTCTCTACTGGGCCGTGGACTACTGGCCCAACGAAGCGACCGCCTGGGATAGTGTGCTGTTAGGTCCTATTTCGGGTGCGTACTGGCCCGGGGAAGGGATCTTGGTGTATCCGGGGGCGAACGTTGGAACAACGGCGCCTGCGCCCTCCATGCGGTTAAAGTACCTGCGAGACGGTATCCAGGACTACGAATACGTGCAGTTGCTAAAGAACGCGGGTCAAGCTTCCTTTGTAAACTCGGTCATCACACCGATTGCCTCAGACTGGCACAACTGGACACAGGACCAAAACGCACTCGAAGCTGCGCGTCTTCAATTGGGAACACAGCTCGACCAACTTTCGCCCCACTGAGTGAATGTTTTGACTGACTCGAGAAAAGTGTGCGACCTTGAATCGACCGAGCCTGCTTAACGTAGTGACGTCCCCGCTGATGGTGGGCCTACTCCAAGGTCAGCTGAAGTACCTTCAGGAGAAAGGCCTTGATGTCACCGTCATTTCTCCCGCGGGAAGGCACCTCGACGAATTGGCCCAAATCGGAGGCGTGGGGGCAGTTGAAGTACCGCTGGCGCGGAACATTTCTCCGCTACGAGATCTTGCTTCACTCTGGCGGTTGTGGCGCATCATGTGTACGCTTCGCCCCACTGTGACCAACGTTGGAACTCCGAAGGCAGGGTTACTGGGTGGGTTTGCGGCCTGGATTAGCCGTGTCCCTTGCCGATTCTACACGTTGCGCGGTTTGCGGTTCGAAACCACACAAGGATTAAGGCGTCGCCTGCTCGTTTACGCTGAGCGTCTAGCTTGCCGCTTTGCCCATCGCGTCATCTGTGTGAGCAAAAGCGTGAGGGAGGAAGCCATTGCTGCTGGACTGACAAGCCGGGAACAAACAGTGGTCTTCGGATCCGGCAGCAGCAATGGTGTGGATGCTTCCCATTTCGCCCCTACACCAGAAATGGTGGCGCGAGCGGCTGCATTGCGACGTGAGCACGGCATCCCCGAGCAAGCGACTGTCATGGGCTTCGTCGGACGCCTGACCCGCGACAAGGGTATTCCTGAGTTAGTGGAAGCTTTTTTGCTGCTCGCTGGTCGCTTCCCGAATCTCTGGCTGCTACTCCTCGGGCGCTTTGAGGACGAAGACCCTCTCCCTGCACATACTCGGAACTGTCTAGGGACACATCCACGTGTGATCTTGCCGGGCCATCAACACATAGGACGCGAAGGTGATAACAAACTGACTTACGTCGCGTGCCGTTGCAATTCCCGCTTCTTAGCCAGAGATAGCGACCAAAAGCGAGAGGACTGGCCAGTCCAGCAGACTGCTCCTTATTACGCGATGATGGACATCTTCGTTCTTGCCACCCGCCGCGAAGGCTTTCCCAATGTTGTGCTCGAGGCCCAGGCCGCCGGCAAACCAGTCGTGGCTGCACGTGCCACTGGTGTCGTGGACGCCATCGTGGACGGCGAGACAGGCCTTCTCTTCCCTGTTGGCGATGCGGTTGCGCTAGCTGACGCAGTAACAAGGCTTCTCAGTGATAAAGCTTTGGCAGACAAACTGGGATGCGCGGGCCGAGAACGAGTCAAACGCGAGTTTCGGCAAGAGCAGATATGGGAGGCGCTCTACCAGGAGTATCTGAGACTTCTGGAAACGAGACATCTCCCATTGCCTGCAATGCCATGGATAGAGAGAACTGGACCACAGGTCGAGGTTCAATGAATAGCCGCCTGCAAGAAAAAGCAAAGAGAATGCTCGACCTCACTGCTGCTGGTGTCGCCATGCTTCTCCTTTGTCCACTCTTCGGACTAGTCGCGTTGGCTATTTGGACCCGCATGGGTCGCCCTATTCTGTTCTGCCACAGACGGCCGGGGTACGCGGCGAAGCCGTTCGTACTTTATAAATTCCGGACCATGACCGATGCTTTCGACACCGGGGGGAATCTTCTCCCAGATCCAGAGCGCCTGACCCCGCTGGGTAGCTTTCTGAGGCGCTGGAGCCTGGATGAGCTTCCGCAATTATGGAATGTGTTGAAGGGCGATATGAGCCTCGTGGGCCCGCGGCCTTTGCTAATGGAGTATCTGGAAAAATACACGCCGGAACAGGCCCGGCGCCATGACGTCAAACCCGGACTGACTGGCTGGGCGCAGCTGCATGGGAGACAGGACCTTCTCTTCAGCAAGAGATTGCGGATGGACGTGTGGTACGTGGAACATCAGAGTTTTGTACTCGACCTGAAGGTCATTCTCCTAACTCTGTTGAACTTACATAAGTTGTCCGCAGTCGGAGCAAGCCCCGATACGGGCAAGACCGACGATCTCGGCCTCTTCGCGTTGATCCGAAAACAGAAGAGCAATCCGGACCGCATCTAGTATTCCGTGTTTATCACTCCTCTTGCGCAAGCGGTTGCGAGTGAAAGCGCGGCCAGCCTTCGGGTGTCAAAGGGAAAGGACGGCCTTTGATGAGCTTCACCTCAAAGCGCGAGCTAGTGATCATTGGCGCGGGCGGTTTCGGAGCAATAGCTGCGTGTGCAGCCGAGGATATCAACGCGGTCGCGATTCAAGGCAATCACCTGGCTCTTTGGGACGTGGTCGGTTACGCGGATTGTGATGCCACAAAGCGAGGAACGTGTCATGCGGGACGTGCGGTACATGGAACGATAGAAGACCTAGCGCGTGATTCGCATGGGCGCGAGTTGTGGTTCTTCTGCGCGATTGGCAACAACGATGCGCGTGCAAAGATGGTGAGGCTTGCGGAGAAATTTGGGTGGACGCCCGCAACATTGGTGCACCCTTCGGCCATCGTGGCTAGCACCGCGGAAATCGGCCCTGGAAGTTACATCGGACCGGCAGCCGTGATTTCTTTCAACGCGAAGATCGGCGCTCACGTGATCATCGACATGCACGTATCTGTGGGTCACGACGCAGTGGTAAAGGACTTTTGCGCCGTCTTCCCGGGTGCCAGGGTCACCGGACGCTGCCGCGTCGGAGAATACGCTCTGGTGGGATCCAATGCGACGTTGCTGCCAGCAACGATTGTGGGTGATCGCGCCGTTGTCGGAGCGAGCTCGCTTGCGCGCGGTCGTGTCGAGCCGGACACGACGATTTTCGGCGTTCCTGCGCGGGTCATCCTCAAGCGTACAAATTCGCTAGTCCATCCGTAGTCCACTGCGTGCAGCCTTCGCGTTCGAACCCGTCTCTTGGCCAGTGCCAAATTTGATGTCCATGAAATGGGAGAAACAGTGATGAATATCAACGAGGAAACTTCCATGCAGATTTTCTCGACTAGCCCGCAGTCGAAAGACATTCCGCGCGAGGCCTATGTGCAGCAGGTCATCAACGTGGCCCGATGGAGCGAAGATGCTGGATGCACCTCCATTTTGGTCTACACGGACAACGCTCTTGTGGACCCTTGGCTAGTTTCTCAGATTATCATCCAGAACACGAAAAAACTCTGCCCGCTAGTCGCCGTTCAGCCAGCTTACATGCACCCGTACACGGTGGCCAAAATGGTTGCCAGCTTCGGCCATCTTTACGGACGACGCTTGTACCTGAACATGGTCGCCGGGGGATTCAAGAACGACCTTCTCGCACTCAACGACACTACGCCGCATGATGAGCGTTACACCAGGCTTGTGGAATACACGACGATTATCAAGCTGTTGCTCTCCAGCCCCGATCCACAGACATTTCACGGCCAGTTCTACAAAGTGGACAAACTCAAGATGTCGCCGCCCCTCGCTCCAGAACTGTTTCCCGGAATACTAATGTCCGGTTCTTCTGACGCTGGGCTGGCAGCGGCGAAGACTGTCGGCGCTGTGGCCGTCCAATATCCCAAGCCTGCAAAAGAATGCCAAAGCATTGTTTCCCCTAACGGATTGCAGGCCGGCGTGCGCGTGGGAATTATCGCGCGGAAGAGTAGCTCGGAAGCCTGGGATGTTGCTTGCGAGCGATTCCCCGGGGATCGCAAAGGCCAGATCGCGCACGAACTTGCCATGAAAGTCTCGGACTCGCACTGGCACATGCAGCTTTCGCAGATGGCCAAAGAGCTTCGATCGACGCAGCAGGTCTATTGGATGTGGCCGTTTGAAAACTACAATACCTTCTGCCCCTATCTCGTCGGCAGCTATCAGGACGTCGCAGAGGAAGTTTCTTCTTACCTCGGAATTGGGTATCGCACCTTTATTCTGGACATACCACCGAACCGCGAAGAACTTCAAAATGTCCAGGTTGTTTTCCAAATGGCAGCTGAACGCGCACTTGTATGAATGCTTTGCTCCAACACTGGGTCACGCAGCAAGCCGAGGAGCGCCCTGACGCGGCCGCTGTTGTGATGGGCCCGGAGCGACTCACGTACGGCCAGCTGGAGAAGGTGAGCAATCAGCTTGCGCGTCTCCTGATCCGGGCGGGTTGCCGGAAAGGCGATCGCGTCTGCTTCCTGATGCCTAAGTCATGCGGCGCTATTGTCAGCATGCTCGGAATTCTGAAGGCGGGTTGCATCCACGTGCCCCTGGACCCAGCGAGCCCGGCTTTGCGAATGCAGAAAATCCTCGAGTCTTGTGAAAATCGTTGGCTACTAGCAGCAGGACCCGTAAGTCCGGCCCTCTCGCAGTTGCTCGACGACTCTTTCAGCGCGGAAATCTCTGTCGGCTGGCTAGAACGCCAGAAACCTTCTGCGCCCGGCCTTCGAGTCGAATGGTCCTTGGACGATGTTCTTCTCGAAGAGCCTAGCCTACCTCGGGAACAGATGTCGAGCACGGACCCGGCGCACATACTATTTACTTCAGGTTCGACGGGCTTGCCCAAGGGCGTCGTCATAACCCACTCGAACGTAATCCATTTTGTCGAATGGGCTCTCCGGCATTTCGGAATCGACTCGTCGGACCGCCTTTCTGGCCATACGCCGTTGCATTTCGATCTGTCTACGTTTGACGTTTTTGGAACGTTTGCGGCCGGAGCCGAGTTGCACATGCTACCCCATGACGTGGCTTTGTCGCCTCTAAAGCTAGCCAAGTTTATGCGCACTAGCAGGTTGACACAGTGGTTTTCGGTACCCTCCGTGCTGAACTACATGGCCAAGTTTGACGGCGTGAGGCCAAATGATTTTCCGCTCTTGAAGCGCGTCCTTTGGTGCGGCGAAGTGCTTCCCACTCCCGCGCTGATGTACTGGATGCAACGCCTGCCTCACGTGCGCTTTACGAATCTGTACGGCCCCACCGAGACCACTATCGCGAGTAGCTTCTATGATCTCCCAGCGTGCCCAGCCGACGAAAAGGCCCCCATACCCATCGGGCAGGGCTGCGACGGAGAAGAGCTCCTCATTCTCGACGAAAACTTGCAGCCGGTGCCGCCAGGCAGAGTTGGGGACCTTTTCATTTCCGGCGTGGGACTCAGTCCGGGTTACTGGCGCGATCCGGACCGAACCGCGGTGGCTTTTCTTCCCGACCCACGCCCCACTCATTCGAACAACCGCATTTATCGTTCTGGGGACCTCGCGCGGCGTGGCGACGATGGCTTCGTATATTTCATCGGGCGCAAAGATACGCAAATAAAAAGCCGGGGTTACCGTATCGAATTGGGCGAGATTGAGGCGGCCTTGGGGTGTTTGCCGGGCCTTGAAGAGGCGGCCGTCGTGGCGATTGAAACCGGTGGCTTCGAGGGTTGGCTCATCTGCTGCGCCTATGTTTTGCAGCCAGGCTCACATTCCGCGCCAAACGCTTTGCGCAAAGATTTGGGGAAGCACCTTCCCAGCTACATGATTCCCAGTCGCTGGATGGAGTATCACACGTTACCAAAGAACGCTAACGGCAAGATTGACCGGCCCAAACTCAAAGAACTCTTTCTGAAAGCAGAGACGCTTAGCCGCACAGAAGTTTGCCGGTCTTCAGAAAACGCTCCCAGCGTGGGGCAGTTTCAATGAATGTTCTGCTTGTCGGCGAGGAATCCGCGGGCATCCACGCGCTTCACCGCGTGGCAGAATCCGGCCACCGGATAGTTGGAGTCGCCGCCTCTCCCACGCCCAAGTACGGCAGTCCAGTCACGCTCTGGAAGGCAGCCCAGAAGCTCGGCTGCCGGACGTGGGCCGCGTCCATTGTAAAAGATCCGGCATTTGTTCAACAGATCGAGGAGGACGGTGTAGACGTCCTCCTCAATCTCCACTCTCTCCACATCATTAATGAAGACGTAATTCGGGCTGCTAAGGTAGGCAGTTTCAATTTGCATCCCGGGCCCCTGCCCCGCTATGCCGGTCTGAACCCGGTGTGCTGGGCTCTCTACTCCGGAGAGAAAACCCACGGAGTCACTCTTCACTGGATGACGTCCGACATCGACGCCGGCCCGATTGCGTACCAGTGCGTTTTCCCCATCACCGAAGAGGACACCGGGTTTACTGTGTCCGTCCGGTGCATCAAGGAAGGCTTACAACTCGTATCACGACTTCTCGAGACATTGGAATCGAATCCGGCAAGCTTGCCTCGAGTTCCCCAGGACCTTGCCCAACGCCAGTACCACGGTCGTGAAATTCCTCACGGCGGGCGAATCATCTGGTCTTTGCCTGCACGGCAGATTGTCCGTTTCGTGCGCGCCTGTGATTTTTATCCTTTTCGCTCGCCCTGGGGCCATCCGCGAACCATTAGAGACAAGCTTGAAATCCAGATCGTCAAAGCAACCCATACCGGCGTACGTACTGACGCGCCTCCCGGGACCGCGAGTTACTCCGACGCCTGCGGGCTCGTGATTGCCTGCGGGGACGAATGGATTTCCGTGAGCAAAGTGAAACTAGGGGACAAATTCTTGAACGCGACTGAAGTTCTTCGAGTTAGCGATCGCTTGGAGACGGACCAATGGACTTAAACAGCCGGATCGGAGGCAAGATGGCGACTGCACTACTTTCCAGCAGTTTCACAGAATCTAGTCGTGCGGATTCAATCGCGGCAGAGGTCGCAGACATCTTCTCCCAGAAACTCCAGATCGATCTGCCCTCTTATGACACGGACCTCTTCGAAGCGGGCATCCTCGACTCCCTTCAGTTGGTCGAACTGCTTTTTGAACTGGAGAAGACATTTGGCGTCCGCATCTCCCTGGGAGACACGGACCTCGAGAATTTCCGCAGCATCGAGCGTATTGCTCTGACGCTGGCCGGAAAAAACGGCAGCGGATCTCATCCTTAGCGCCGCGCGAATTGCGAGAGTCCGAATCTGCATAAACCTTAAATCAAAAAGGCCGGGCCACGGTAAATCAGTGTTTCGCCCTGGTTAGAGACCATACCTACAAACGAAACGGAACAATGTTTAAAGAGCTCGTCTATGCAACGCACGACTCCACTCAGTGGAGGTCCGTTTTGCCTGCCCGGGACAATGTATTTGCCAGCGTTGAGTTCGCGCAAATCACTGAGAGATATCTAGACCGCAAAGCCCAACTGTACATCCTAAAAAATGGCGATACTCAAATCGCATATCCCTTTTTCTTCCGGCCAGTTCATTCGCTACCTGTGGGCGAGGACTTCCGTGGTGGCCTGTCGGATACGGTTTCTCCGGAATTTACAGGACCACTCTCGCAAGGCGGGCCTGCAACACCCATCGCGGTCGAGTTCCCGAAAAGGTTTTCCGCCTTCGCGGTCAACCAAGGCGTGGTCGCTGAATTCATCCACCTGCATCCCTGGAAAGCTCTAAGCGGCGCGTTGCTGCCTGATGGCCTTCAGTTTAGCCGCGAGATCGTTTATGTGGACTTAACCTGGCCGGAACACCGGTTATGGCCATCCTTCAGTCATGCCTGTCGCAAAAACATCATGCGGTCGCAGCGCGAAAACGTTCGCGTTTTCGAGGCACAAACTCTGGGCGACATCCGCGAGTTCTATCGCGTGTATATCCAAACGATGAAATACCGCAATGCTCTTGGACACTACTATTACTCGCTAGATTACTTCTCGTCTATTTTCGAGGAGTTGAGAGCTAACGCTCGATTCGTTTTGGCAGAATACAGAAATCAAATCGTCGCGGGGACTTTATATCTGCATGATAGGGACGATGTGTACTCGTATCTTGGGGGCGCTGACCACAATTTTCAGCACGTTCGCCCCACCAACGCCATCATTTACGAAACGATCTTTTGGAGTAAGCGGCAAGGCAGAAAACGTTTGATCCTGGGAGGAGGATACTCGCCGAACGACGGTATTTTTCGATTCAAAGCCTCGTTCTCGCCGGAACGCGTGAGGTTCTTCGTCTATAAGCGCGTTCACCTACACGAGGAATACGCCGCGTTGTGCCGGTCGTGGGCCAGCACGCACGGGCGAAATTCGGAAAGTACAGGCTATTTTCCTCCATACCGATTTCTACCGGCGCCCGAATCCGCACGCGATTCCGCTGAAACAGCATTTGTCGTTGCCGACTAGCCTGCATTCTTATTCATCTGGCCACTAATAGATGGTTGGAGAGTTTATTGCTCATGATCGCGCCGTACCAGGTTCCTTACGGACTTAAAGAGTTTTCGACTGCTCTCCGAGGACTCACCAAACCGTTCCCCGATGTCGGGCGCGCTTGGCTTCCGGTTTTTCACGGTCAGGGTGTCGATGCTTTCCCGACAAATCAAGGGCGAGAGGCCGAATTCGCTCTGTTGCGGGCCTTGCCTCTGCCCGTAGGTGCCCGTGTGGGCGTGCCCGTCTTCACGCACCCGGTTGTGTGGCAGACGATTGCGGCTGCCGGCATGGAGCCTGTTTTTCTCGACACTGATCCGATCACTCTTGGGCTGAACCTAGCAGACCTGAGGAGAAAAAGAGACCGGCTTGACTGCCTCATCTTGGTTCACACGTTCGGCTATCCCGCAGATTTTGATGCGGTAGCGGCGATTATGAACGGCAAACCAGTTCTGGAGGACTGTGCGCACGCTCTCGGCAGCAGATATCGTGGACGTCCGCTTGGCTCCCTCGGTGACGGATCGTTTTTTACCTTCCTTTTCTCCAAGTCTCTCCGAGCCGGAGGAGGAGGCTGCGCGGTGGTAAAAGATCCGGACGTTGGACGCAGGGTGGAAAAACTGCTCCGTGAGGGCCCCGAAGAAACTTTCTTGCAAGGGTCGGTGCATGGCATGGCTAATCTGCTTCTTAGTATTGCCTATAAGAAGCTTTTTCATTCTCTGCTGACGCTTTTTACATCGAGTCGGCAATACAGACGGGTAGCCAATAGCCTGCGCTATCGCGTCTCCCCGTCTCTACGCATGCGCCGCAGCGACTGGGGAATCGTCGCATCGCGCTTGGAGACATGGGACGCTGATTCTGAAAAACATTCGGCGTTCTGGCTGGAAGTTCGAACTCATTTGCCGGAAGGGTGGCGCATTCCGCCTGAGCCTCAATGGGGAGAATGGAATCATTGGCTGTTGCCGCTTTGTCCTCCGAGCCAAGAAGCCGCCATCGCTAGCATCGCCAAGCTGCGAAGCCGGGGCGTTGGAGCACGCCTGATATACCTTTACTCACCGGAAGCAGCCCGCTCGTACGGCTACATCGGAGATTGCCCGGAAGCTGAACTCCTATCGCGTTTAGTCTTCCTATTGCCTTCGCACGGCGGCCTGACTACCTCGGAACGCCAACACATCGTGGAATGCGTTCGACTGCTCGATCCGCTAAACGATCTCAGCCGCAACCGTCGACAGAAAAGTCTCGGTGAGCCTGTTTCTGTGATTCACTCGCGTCGTCCGTCACGGCGCGACGCCCATACGGAACGAGATCTGCCCGTGGGCCGAAGACAATGTCGAACTACAAAATCTTCCTAATTTACAAGCAATCGTCTTGATTTTTCGCTTGGAACAACTGAGACATCGAGCGGTTGAGACGCTTGGTGGCAGGTTGAATTCCCAGGTTCTGAATTGCTCGCTGTCCTACTGGAGGCTCTAATGTTAGTCCTTACGAAGATGACAAAGTTCAGGAGTCTAGTTTCAGCGGGGAATGCGTCTGCAATTAGAGCCCTTCTCGTCCTCGCGATTTGCAGCCTGACGGCCACTTACGCAAGAGCGCAAGGGTTCTCTTGCAACCCGCCGATGACCAATGCCATCGTTTGCGAAAACTCAAAAGCTGGCAATTCCTCAACGGAATGGGACATTAGCGGCTCCGGTGATTCCAGCATTCAAGGTTTTGCCACCGACATCAGCGTCAACCAGGGCCAAACGGTCCATTTCAAAGTCAACACTACGGCCCTCGCATACCGGATTGATATTTATCGCATGGGGTACTATGGGGGAGCAGGCGCTCGCAAAATTGCCAGTGTGCCTTCTCCAGGTCTCCCGCAGAGCCAACCTGTTTGCCTGAGCGATCAGGCGACCGCGCTGGTCGATTGCGGAAACTGGGCAGAGTCTGCGTCATGGGCTGTGCCGCCAGATGCGACCTCCGGAATCTATTTTGCGAAGCTTGTGCGATCCGACACTGGCGGGGCGAGCCACATCTTCTTCGTGGTCCGGGCTGATTCGGCCAACTCGGCGATCCTCTTCAAGACCTCGGACACAACCTGGCAAGCCTACAACACCTACGGAGGAAACAGCCTGTATTCGGCGATGTCGCCTACCGGCCCAGGCCGCGCCTACAAGGTCAGCTACAACCGCCCCTTTCTCACCAGAGACGGTTCCAATAACCCGAGTTGGGTATTTAACGCGGAGTATCCCATGGTGCGGTGGCTCGAAGCCAACGGCTACGACGTTAGCTATGTCAGCTCAGTAGATGCCGACCGTTCCGGTTCCTCGCTCCTTAACCACGGGCTCGTCCTCTCAGTGGGACACGATGAATATTGGTCCGCAAACGAGCGGGCCAGCTTCGAAGCCGCGCGCGCGGCCGGTGTACATCTAGGCTTTTTCAGTGGAAATGAGATGTTCTGGAAGGTCCGGTGGGAAAATAGCGTGGACGGCTCGTTTACTCCCTACCGAACATTGGTCTGCTATAAGGAGACGCAAGCCAACGCCCCGATCGATCCCGAGGATCCGCCGATTTGGACCGGCACTTGGCGCGACCCGCGCTTCAGCCCGCCAGCGGACGGCGGACGCCCGGAAAACGCCCTCTCTGGGACGATCTTTTACGTGAACGGCTGGCGGAGAGACTCCATCAGCGTGCCCGCCGCCTATGGACCACTACGCTTCTGGCGCTCCACTAGCATTGCCACACTAGCTCCCGGCGCGACTTATACGTTTCCGGTGGGAACTCTGGGGATGGAATGGGACCAAGACGTGGATAACGGCTTTCGACCGGCTGGTCTGATTGATATGTCCTCCACGTCGGTCGACGTTTCCGACACTGGCTACCTCAAAGACTACGGCTCTGTTTACGGCTCTGGCGTAGCGACACACAACCTGACGCTCTATCGAGCCAGCAGTGGCGCGTTGGTCTTCGGCGCCGGCACGGTTCAATGGTCCTGGGGCCTCGACAGCAATCATGATAACGCCACAACGAACAGCAACACGCCACCCGATCCGAACATGCAGCAGGCCACGGTGAATTTGTTTGCCGACATGGGGATTCAGCCTGCCACACTGCAGCCCGGGCTGGTCGCTGCTACCGCTTCTACTGACATTGCTCCACCTACTTCGACGATCACTTCGCCGATGACAGGCTCAAGCGTCCAGCCTGGAAGTGCGGTGACGATCACCGGCGGTGCGACCGACACTGGCGGAGGGGTTGTAGCTGCGGTCGAGGTTTCCGTAGATGGCGGCGCCAGTTGGCATAGAGCTTCGGGACTCAATACCTGGACCTATATGTGGGCGCCAAGCTCGAGCGGACAGGTGACGCTGAAGAGCCGCGCTGTCGATGACAGCATGAACATGGAGATTCCTTCGGCTGGGGTCACAGTGACAGTCGGAGCCGCCACTTTGTCTTCTTTATCTCTAAATCCGTCCACGGTTGCGGGTGGGAATTCCTCGACGGGCACGGTGACGCTGAACGGACCAGCTCCCGTAGGCGGTGCAAATGTCGCGCTTGCCAGCGACAACACGTCAGCGGCAAGTGTACCTGCGGGCGGGGTGACTATTCCGGCGGGAGCTACCAGTGCCACCTTCACGGTGACGACGTCTCCGGTTGTGTTCTCAAACAGAGTCACGATCACGGCTTCGTACAACAGCACGACTCAGACGGCGACTCTGACGGTTTTGTCGCCGGTGCCGATGCTCTAACGACATGGAAACACAATTCCGGATCATCGATGGGGCTGTTCGATCGTCCATGATGCGCAGCCTTCAGTTTCCCTCAAGTGTAGAACTTTTGGAAGCCGCTTGATGCCGCAGCTAGAGCGATCCTCACCTGCGTGGCGCATGCGGCGTAACGTTCGCTGGAATCTGCTCGGAAATGTGGTCTATGCGCTCGGGCAATGGCTGCAACTAATCATCTTGGCGCGTATGGGTGGTCCAGCCGCCGTTGGCAGGTATGCGTTTGCCCTGGCGCTGACGGGCCCGGTGATGATGTTCGCGAGCTTGTGCCTCCGTTTCTTGCAGGCAAGCGATGCGCGAGGTGCATACGCGTTTCGCGAGTATCTGTGCCTCCGTCGCGGAACGACGGTCGCGGCGGTCTTCGCGATCGCGATTATTGCCTCGACCGCAGGCGTAGGGCGCGCCGTTTGGCTGGTCTTACTGCCAGTCTGCAGCATGCGAGCGGCGGACGCGCTGAGCGACATTTACTACGGGCTGTGGCAGCAGCACGAAAGAATGAATGTCATATCGTGGGGCCTGGTGCTGAACGCTGTTAGCTCAGTCGCATTCATGACCGCGGCATCAAGGCTGGGCGGCGGCGTTCCAGGCGCGGCGGTCGGAGCAGCGCTCGGTTCCTGCGTCTCGTTGGTCTTCATACATTTGCGCACGGTCTCCGACCGCGAACTGCGGCGCGCTATCGCGCCTAGCCCAGAGCCCGTGGCGTGGCGCCGCCTGTTCCGGCTGTCTGCTGAGGCGGCCCCACTTGGGTTAACAATTCTGTTGGGCTCTCTTCAACAAAACATCCCGCGGTTTTTCGTTCAGCGTTACGCGGGTGCAGTAGCGCTAGGCTTGTTCGCCGCTGCGAGCCAACTCACCACGGCGGGTGACCTTCTGGCTGGAGCTCTGGGCGCCGCAGCAATTCCCCGCCTGGGGTCTTTCTGCACCAGGGGCGACACAAGATCCTTTCGGAATTTGACGCGCAAGCTGCTTTTAGCAGGGGCGCTTCTGGGTGCGGCGGGAGTAACGCTGTCTGCGGTCGGGGGCCGGTGGTTTCTCGTGCATTTGTACCGGCCCGAGTTCGGTTCTGGCGCCCACCTGCTTGTCATCTTGAGCATTGCTGCTGGGATGTGGTTCGTAGCTTCGCTCCTCGGCTATGCCCTCAGTTCAGCGCGCGTCATCACTGTGCAACCTATTCTGCTCACTGTGACACTTACGATGCTGCTCTTGTGTTGCGCTACGTTCGTCCCGCGTTACGGCGTAGAAGGCGCGGCCTGGGCTCTGCTTGCGGCGTCCTCCCTGCATGCGTTAGTGAGTTGGGCAGCGTTGCGCAGGTTTCGCATGGAGGCAAGCGGAGTCCAGGCACCGCAAGGAACCCAAAAGGCTGGAGCTGTCCATCTCCCCTCAATTGATGCGGACATTGGTGAGGTGGGTAACAGTGTGACGGAATCCTGCTGACTGCGCACCTACGGGGAACTCGAGATGCGGATTCTCCACATCATCACTGACCTGAACCTGGGCGGAGCCGAGATGATGCTCTACCGCCTGGTCCAGACGCCAGAACTCCGGCACTGCTCGCACGAAGTTGTGTCCTTGACAGACCTTGGGGTAATGGCTGAACGGCTCCAGGAACTCGGCATCAAGCCTCACGCCTTGAGAATGAGCAGACTGCCAGATCCAATGAGAGTGCTCCGTCTGGCAGCTCTTATTAAGGAGATGCGTCCCGCTGTAGTTCAGACGTGGATGTACCACGCGAATTTGTTAGGCGGCATCGCAGCCAAGCTTGCAGGCAACACGAAAATCGTCTGGGGAATCCACAGCAGCCGCCTCGACCCGGCACGCACCCGTCGAAGCACCCTTTGGACCGTCGCCCTCGGCGCCTGGCTCTCACATCGTATCCCTGACCGAATCGTGGCGGTCTCTCGAACCTCACGGGACCACCATGTTGCCGCGGGCTATGCCCCTCAGAAATTCGTGGTCCTGCCGAACGGATTCGACTTGCAGCAATACCAGCCGGACTTGACCTGCCGTCGGCAAGTGCGGAAGGAATTGGAACTAGACAAGGCCACGGTCTTGATCGGTTTGGTGGCCCGAATGGATCCGGTGAAGGATCACCTGAATTTCGTTCGTGCGGCCGCCCTCTTGGCAAAGAGTCAACCTAATGTCCGCTTCTTGCTGTGCGGGGATGGGACAACGCAGAGTCGGGAACTCGTCGACGCGATTGTCGAAGCGGGACTCTTGAGCCACTTTCTTCTGCTTGGCAGGAGGGACGACGTGCCTCGGATCATGAACGCTCTCGACATCGGAACTCTCTGTTCGGCGTCTGGGGAGGCATTCCCGCTGGTCATCGGTGAAGCGATGGCCTGTGGGGTTCCATGCGTCGTGACCGATCTTGGCGACTGCGCTCATTTGGTGGCCGATACCGGACGGGTGGTGCCTCCGCGTAGCGCCGAGGCCCTAGCCCGTGCTTGGGAGGAGCTCATTTATCTCGGACCGGAAGGCCGAGAACGTCTAGGCCTTAAAGCTCGGCAGCGAATCGAAGCGTATTTTAGTCTGCCGCGCATCGCAGCGGACTACGCCGCAGTGTATTGCGGACTGCTTGGGAATCGTGATGGTGATGCAAAGCATCTCGTGAGCTCTCTGGCGCAGTAAGGATTGATCCCTATGTGTGGTATTGCAGGTGCGTTTGGACGAGCAGAATGGGGACTGGGTGAGCACGGCAGAACGGTCCTTGCCCACCGAGGTCCCGACAGCTTCGGCTCTTGGCACGAGAACGGCATCTCGCTCTTGCATTGGCGCTTGGCCATCATTGACCTCAGTGCCACCGGCAATCAGCCGATGCTCTCTTCCGACAGACGCTTCGTGTTGTGCTACAACGGTGAGGTCTATAACTTCGAGCAACTGCGGGCGGAGATCGAGCAGCAGTGGAAGCGCACCGCCACACCAAGTCGACTCACCTCGACCGATGCCAAGCCCACGGTGCGCCGCTGGCGCGGGCGTTCCGATACGGAAGTCATCGTGGAGGGATTCTCCCTCTGGGGAACTGACTTCCTGAGCCGCTTGAACGGGATGTTCGCCCTCGCCGTCTACGACCGTGAGGCACGCAAGCTCTACTTGGCGCGCGACCGAGCTGGCATCAAACCTCTGTATGTATACGAGCACAACGGTCTTCTCCTCTTTGCCTCGGAAGCTAAGTTGTTCTTTCGCACGAAGCATTTTGCTCCTGGAATCAACGCGAACGGACTGGCCGCCTTCTTCACATACGGGCATGGCTATGACGGTAATCACGTCCTCGAAAGCGTGCGTCAATTGGAGCCAGGGGAGGTAATGACACTTCACCTACCGCTGGGGAGCGGCTCCGCGGTCGCCAGTCGCAGCCGGTCGTGCCCGCGACCTCAATGGCGTCCGGCATCGCGCGATGATAGAAGCGCAGCCGCAGAACTTCGGAGTGTGCTTTCAGCGTCGGTGGCACGCCAGCTAGTGGCGGACGTTCCGGTTGGCGTGCTGCTAAGTGGGGGCGTGGACTCGTCGATCCTTACGGCGCTGACTGCCGAGTTGATGGGTCCGGGAAAGACGATGGCGTTCACGCTTGGGTATCCTGGTATGGGGCCGGACTACGATGAGATTGACCATGCCCGGCGGGTGGCGAAGCATTTGGGAGTGCAGCACTACGTATACGAGGCGTCCCAAAGTGACTTGATCGAGGAGCTGGAACAGCTCGTCTGGCACTACGACGAGCCCTTCGCAGATGCCGCGGCTCTCAACGTATTCTTGCTGAGCCGCATGATTCGCTCTCGTGTCACCGTCGCTCTTGCAGGCGAGGGTTCGGATGAGCTCTTTGGAGGCTACCGCCGCTACGAGTTCGAGAAGGTGATCCGCGGTCTCGGCGCGTTTGGTCGCGGGCTATGCGGTGCGGTTCGCGCCACGCGGGTCAATCGCATCGGTTGGATTCCCCGCCGGCTCCAAGTGGTTCTCAGGGCCATGGGCCGGAAAAATGCTGCCGCTCGTTACTCCTCCTACCTCGAGAGTGAGATTCGGATCGAAACCGTCCTGAAACCGGAATGGCAAAGAAGAATCGGTGTTGACGCGCGCATTCAGGATGGCTATCCGGACGAACTGGACGGAGGTACCGTCAGCCACCTTTGTGTTATAGACCAGCAATTCTGGCTTCCTGGGACCTACCTTGAGAAGTCGGACAAGGGGGGCATGGCACACAGTCTCGAAATCCGTGTCCCGTTTCTGGACAACGAGGTAATCGATTTCGCCAACAGTCTTCTTGACGAGCAGCGGATTCGCGGCGGGAGCCGGAAGTGGCTGCTCAAGAAAGCCTTTGCGGGCATGATCCCTGCGGAAGTATTCCAACGCTTCAAGCGGGGTTTTGGAGTTCCAGTAAGCCGTTGGCTGCGGAATGAATTGCGCGAGTACTACCTGGATCATGTCCTTTCGCCACAGGCTCGCGTCGCTCGCTACCTCCAAATGCCCAACGTAGAAGCTTGCTTCCGTGACCATCTACGCGGTGCGCATGATTATTCGGGTCTGTTGTGGAAGTGTCTCGTCCTGGAGATTTGGCTGCGGCACTTCGAGCGGGGCTTCCAGAGACCCAACACATGCCGCAGTCGGGTCGACGACTCTGCAGGCGCGGCGGTAGACAAAAACGGGGAACCTTCGCGGACTCCGCAGACGGCGTCTCGAGTAATGTGACTTCCGCTTGAATACAGTTCGGGTAGGACGACCCCATTGAATCTCGTGAACCCAAGCTTCGCGGTGATCGGAAGGAAATATGGACCCCACTATCGCATGTGATCTATACAGGCATGCCGGCAAGGCGGACTTCCCGACACTCCTTAAGTACCTGCTCTATAGCCCTGGTTTTAGGTTTACCTTCTTTTTGCGGAAGGCCTCCCAGCGCAAACCGGGCTCCTTAGTATGGATATTCTATAAGTTGTTTCACCGCCGGTACTTCTACAAGTATGGTTTTCAAATTCCCTTAACGACGAAAATCGGAAAAGGGCTTCATATCGCCCATTTCGGTAACGTGGTGCTGCACGTGAATGCCAGCCTCGGAGAAAACTGCAATCTTTGCCACGGAATAACCATCGGTCAGGCCAACCGTGGCGAGCGCAAAGGGTACCCGAGTCTCGGAAACAAAGTGTGGGTCGGTACCGGCGCGGTCATCGTGGGAAAAATCGTCGTCGGGGACAATGTGTTGATCGCGCCGAATTCGTATGTGAACTTTGATGTGCCCTCGAACAGCATCGTGTTAGGCAATCCGGGGAAGGTGATCCCAAAAGAGGATGCCACTCTGGGGTACATCGAGTCGATAATGGACCCCGCTCCGCAGAGCTCTGCCCAGGTTCAACCGAAGCAGGCCGCGGCATCCGCGCACGACATGATTCTACCGGTAAGCGCGAAGGCTCTGACGGATCTCCACGGAAATCGGCGCTGACCGAAACGACCGCCCGGCTCTGAGCAGCAACAATGGCGCGGCTAGGGCTGCGGCGCAGGCTCTTATTCCCTACAACTACAGGCCCGGAAAGATAACGCCGTCCGCTTCGTCCGCGCTGTCCCGACGATCCGCAACTGACGGAAGAAATCGGAGATGAGAAAGTGTGCAGACCACATTTCAAGTATCTACTTCAAGCTTTGGTTCTTAGCATTTGCTTTAATGTTGCCGTCCAACTTCACGCAGCCGACTCAGTCGCGGTTGAAAATACCAAACCCGGGACTGCTCTTTGGCAGCTGTCGAACCCAGCATCAATGTGGGGGGTAAGTAGCACCAACGCGAGCGACTACGCCAATGCTGAAATTCAGGGCTATGCTTCGCGCCCCAGCATCAACCAAGGCCAGTCAATTAACTTTTATGTCCGGACGATAAACACGAACTCGTACACTCTCTCGATTTTCCGCATGGGCTGGTACAACGGGCTGGGCGGTCGTCTAATGTTGGGCCCGGTTACGCTACCTGGTGTTGTGCAGCCAATGCCCCCACCACCAGTGTTCCAGCCGGCCGGAACTGGGCTGGTGGAGTGTAACTGGAATGTTTCCTACAGCCTGACAATCCCAACCGACTGGGTCAGCGGGGTATACCTGGTGAAACTTTCCCTATCGCAGCCGGCGGCCGAGAGCTACATCATCTTTGTGGTGCGAGACGATACCCGCAATTCGCCAATCCTGGTTCAGGCGAGCTTCGCAACCTATCAGGCCTACAACGAATGGGGAGGAAGCTCTCTCTACACGTGGATTAATGGGAACAAGTCGGGCTACAAGGTGTCATTCAATCGCCCATTTTGGAGGAACTTCGGCGCCGGAGATTTCGTCAGCCTGAACGGAAGCCCGGGATACGAGATCCAGCTAGTTCGATGGCTGGAGAGCCAGGGTTACGACGTGACCTACGCCACCGATCTCGACACCCACGAAAATCCCTCCTTACTGCTCTCGCACAACGTCTTTCTGGTCACCGCACACGACGAATATTGGTCGTGGAACATGCGGGTTAACGTGGAGCGCGGCCGAGATATCGGGGTTCACCTTGGATTTCTTGGCGGGAACGCATCCTATTGGCAGGTCCGCTTCGAGCCTTCCTCGGCCGGCGATCCGGATCGAACGATGGTCGGATATAAAGAGCTCGCTGCAAATGATCACCCCTCGGACGCACGCTATGTCACTACAACCTGGAGGAACATATGGCCTGAAGCAGAGATGATGGGAGTTCAATATAACGGCGTTTCCTATACTACTGCGGGAGACATCGTCGTTACGAATCCTACGCATTGGCTGTTTAACGGCACCGGTGTGGGCGACGGCAGCATTCTTCCAAACGTGCTGGGATATGAAACCGACTCGACTGCCATCTACTCGCCGAATGGAACAATCGATCTTGCGCACTCTCCCTTCCCCAAGGGTGCTCCGCAAGTCTACGCTGACATGAGCATCTACACCGCACTCAGTGGCGCGAACGTCTTTGCAACCGGCTCGACGTGGTGGAGTCTAGGTCTGGACAGTTTCCCACCAAGCCAAGGCATTGTTCCCGCCGTCCAGCAGGTTACTGCCAACTTTTTGAACTACGCGCTGTTAAAGCCGCCCCCTCCTCCGCCGTACAACGAGCGACTCGCTGCGGCGGTTTCCACGAACGAGGAAGCAGTCGGATATCCCGCGAGTAACGCCAGCGATGGGAATGTGACCACTCAATGGGTGGCCAGCCTTAATAGCAATGACCCGAACAATAACAATGCATGGATTCAGTTGGATTTCGGCGCACCCATGTTTGTATGCTGCCTTAAGTGGTTGGGTGCCGCCGGTTCTCCATATCCAGCTGACTCACCGACGGACTATTCGATCCAAAGCTCGAATGATGGAGCTAATTGGCAGGCCGTCGTCACTCGGTCAAATGCCTCACCGGTTAGAACAGGCGCCGAGCCAATTAATCAACAAACACGATACCTACGTTTGGCGACCACAAAAGTCGGCGACGGTACCGGGTGGTCTCTGAGCTTCCTGGAGTTCTGGGCGGAAGGCCGCGCATTCCTTTCCTCGCTGGCGCTGAACCCGACGAGCGTTACCGGCGGGAGTCCCTCCATCGGCACTGTGACGCTGAGCGGGCCGGCTCCCAGTGATGGTGCCGTAGTGGCCCTCTCCAGCAGTAGCACGGCGGGCGCAATTCCGACGAATGTGACCGTTCCGGCCGGAGCCACCAGCGCGAGCTTCAACGTGAGCACCGGCGCCGTGGCCACAGCAACCCCGGTAGCCATCTCCGCTTCCTATGGTGGCGGGACCCAAACGGCCTCGCTCACTGTGTTACCCGCAATTCTCTCGTCGCTGACCCTTAGCCCAGCGACAGTAACCGGCGGGAATCCCTCGACTGGCACGGTGACCCTGAACGGGCCAGCTCCTGGTGGGGGCGCCGTCGTCTCCCTCTCGAGCAGCGACCCGTCTGTGGCCACTGTCCCGCCCAGCGGCAGCGTAACCGTTCCGGCCGGAGCCACTAGTGCCACCTTCACGGTGAACACGAAAATAGTGCTCTTCTCAACTTCAGTCACGATCTCGGCTTCGTATAACAGTGCGACTCAGAGCGCAATTCTAAAAGTTAATTCTTTGGTCCCAGTGTTATAGCAATCCAAAGGAACCTTAACGCCGACACCCATAGCTGCTGGCTTCAGACGAAATGGGCTCTCTGGTTTTGTTCTGACGCCGGAATAGCGGAGGTTACCTAGATGTCGCGCGCATGCCAACCCGAAGGGGAGAGTACCCTTTGGAGGTATTCTCATGCCGTGGCCCGCGACTTCTGCATTGTCATTACGGTGCGGGGCTTACGCCGTTGATGTAATGCTCGAGGTTGGTGTATCCATCCCCAAAGTTGAACCCATTGGGATCAAGAATGCTTCCCAAGCCGAACACGCCTCCCCAGTACGCTTCCCACACGTCCGGCAGGCCATTGTTGTTGATATCGACACAGGCGGTGCCGGCCGCCAGCGTCGGCCAACCGCCAAGATCGGCTTGGGTCTGCGGCGAGGCGGAGAGCGAAGAATAGTCATAGGAGCCAAAGAGGGTAGTTCCGTTGGCCACGGCGTTCACGATCCGGCTATCCACGGGGTCCTGGGCATCGACCCACTTACCCAAGCAGTCTAAGCTACGTGAAGCTCCCACCCCATCATACGGGGCGGTCCTTGCCGTATTTAGCAGGTACCCTGTGGCTGAAGAGATCGTCGACACCGGATCTGGGATGATCGGAATGTAGCCCGCAGGGGTCGGGATGGGCGAGCTGCGCTGGTAAGCCGTTGAAAGAGGATTCGAGGCTTCGCTCCCACTTTCATTTACAGCCAGAGCCGTCATATTGTTCCAGTTGGACGTGCCGGTTGGATCGCTGGGCCCGACGTTGCCGATCACGTAGAAAGACGGAGGGAGCGAGGTGTCGTTGCCGTCATTCGTCGTCCACGCCTGTATTTCGTGGGAAGGGGCTGTCTGCACTGAGCGCGTCTTATAGTAATTATTGATAAAGTCTCGTAAACCCTTGCTGCGCGTGGGGTAGTACGTCCAAGCGTACACCATATTGTTGACAAGTCGGCCCGATATCATGGTCATCAGGGGCATGCGGTGACTTGTGCCCGCAAAAAGGTTGTGGTGGACGTCCAGATCGGTCATCCCATCGGGCGCCGCCGAACCTGCACCAGAGTAGCCGCCAAAATTCGCACCGACGGTCTGTCCCGCTCCTGCGAGAGCCTCCCCGATGATCGAATAAGATACGGTCACTGAACGCGGATTAGGTGTGGTGCTTGACCCCAATATAATCATCGCATCGTAATTAGACCACTCCGAAGAAACGTGATCGAACACGATGTTATAAGGATCGTCCGATGCCGAGTTCGAGAGCACCTCAACGCTTGCCCCACAGCTCCATGGATTTTGGTTGCATACCTCGCCCGCATTGTGGCCGCGCCGTACACGCAAATATCGGATGACCACGTCGTGAGTCCTCACTAACAGGGCAGGGTTGCCGGGAGCATTTGCTCCGCTGGGTCCGCTAATTTGGATGCCGCCGCCCGGCGCGGTTTGTCCCGCAATCGTCAAGAACGGATTAACAACCGTGAGCGAGTTCAGCAGCGCGATGGTACCGCCAGTGCGGAAAATACAGGTGCGTGGCCCGCTGGCATCAATGCATGCGCGCAGCGATCCAACTCCGGAGTCGGCCGTGTTGCTGACCAGATAAACCGCGCCACCTCGTCCGCCCACCGAAAGCGCACCGCCTCCTTGCGCTCCCGGGAAAGCAACTGTAGGCCCAAGGGCCGCAATGTCTATGCTGAGTGTGCTGGACGCTGTCGCCCCTGCGTTGTCACGCACTTGGATGACGAAAGTGAATAGGCCAACAAGCGTAGGAGTTCCGGAAATAGTTCCGTTCGAAGATAGGGTGAGGCCGTTAGGGAGCAAGCCGCTGAAGAGAGACCAAGTGTAGGGCGCTGTCCCGCCGGTGGCTTGCAATGTGGAGCTATACACTGTCTGTACTCGGCCGCCTGGTAGACTGCTGGCTGTAATCTGCAGAGCTGGCGCACTCACCGTCAGCGTGGCTGGGCTGCTGGTCACACTGCCTGCGGTGTTGGTCACCACCACGGTGAATTGTGCACCGTTATCCGCACTGGTCGTCGCGGGCGTGCTGTAGCTTGATAATGTTGCCCCGGAGATGGCTGCCCCGTTCTTTCTCCATTGATAACTGAGCGGCGCGGTCCCAGCCGCCGTTACGCTGAAAGTGGCCCCTTGACCTGTCGTAACCGTCTGGCTTGCAGGTTGTGTCGTGATCGATGGCGCTACCGGAGCGGCATTCACGGTGAGCGTGGCCGCACTGCTGGTCGCACTGCCTGCGGTGTTGGTCACCACCACGGTGAATTGTGCGCCGTTGTCAGAACTCGTCGTGGCTGGGGTGGTGTAGCTGGACGACGTCGCCCCCGAAATAGCTGTCCCGTTCTTGTTCCACTGATAGCTCAGCGGTGCGGTCCCGCTCGCAACCACCGCGAACGTCGCCGTCTGTCCAGCCGTCACTGTCTGGTTCGTCGGCTGCGTCGTGATCGCAGGAGCCACCGGAGCTGCATTCGCTGTGAAGTTCACTCCTGTGATGTTCGCTCCGTTCACCGTCGCGCTTTGACTGCCGGGCGTGAAGGCATAACCCGTGTGCTTCGGCGTAACCATGTAAGACCCATTCGGCAGTCCGGCAAATGTGTAATTGCCCGCGTTGTCCGCTGTGGCAGAGGCGCTTGCCCCTCCGCTCAGTACCACTGTCGCTCCGTTGCCGGCCACCGTTGGGTTGATCGTGCCGGAAAGGCTGAAACCACCTGTATTGAACTTGTTACCACCGTGCCCGTGGTCGCCCTTGGAGTCGGTCGAATTAACTTGGTAATAGTAGGTCGTGCCGGCGGCCAGACCGGAAAGCGTCACCTGGTGGCTCGTTACCATCGCCGAATCAACGGGCGTACTATTTCCATAGGAAGTGGTGGTTCCGTAATCGACCGAGGAGTTGGCAGCGATGTTTGTTGTCCAAATGACCTGAGAGCTAGCGGTTGTGATCGATCCGGTTTGTACGTTCGTGATGATCAGCGTCGGGGGCGGGGACGGATTTCCGTTGTTCCCGGCAACGAGACCTGTACAACCAACAAGACCGAAACTGGCAATTAGTAAAGCGAATAAAAAAACGCCGGAACGATGATGCACACCATGTCTCCCTCATGTACAACCCCCGGCGCTGGCTTGTTGAGAAGGAAGTAAAGGAACAGGACCGAGAGCAAATGCCAGAAGTACTATAAGTTGTAGAACTTACTTCAAGACAGAGTGTGAGTCGGCGATCGCAGAATAACAACTGGTCAGAAGGTCAAAGATTGGACATGGCCTTGGTTGCCCACGGGGCCAGTAATTGGGGAGTTTGTCTGGTTGCCTAGGGGCCAGAAACTGGGCATTGGCCTGACTGCCCCAGTGGTAGCCAGTCGTGATTTCCCAGGGAGTAAAATGTCAAGGTTCGTGCTTTGTATCGCATCGCATTTACTGCATTGGATCACGGACCGACGCTGCCCCGCTTGCGGCCGCGCCGAAGTCCGCCGCTCGACCCGAAAGAACTTCTTCGAGGCCGCGCTGTTGCCCTTTTTGCTGACTCGCCCCTTTCGATGCGATCGCTTTTACTGTCTGGCGTTGCGAAGAAGAGTTTCATCCCCCTTTCCGCGAAACCAACGTCGGACCGACCTCCTACAGAATTTACGGTCCCGGTCTACGAAGACGGGGAGGACGAAGAGCGAAGTTTGCCATAAAGCGAAGGCGAGACTCCACGAGGATGTCCGATTTGAGTCTTTTAACTAAGAGAATTCTAGATCTAGCAGGTGCCATTCTCGGTTTGGCGGTCTTCGGCGTTCCAATGGCGATCGTGGCTGGGCTGCTTCGCCTCCGCATGGGGTCGCCCGTGCTCTACCGAGTCATGCGTCCTGGCCTGCACGCTGAACCTTTTCTTTTGCATAAATTCAGGACGATGAGAGACCTCATAGATACGGAGGGGAGGTCCCTGTCGGACAAAGAGCGGATCACGCCGCTCGGCCGGTTCCTGCGCAAGACCAGTCTTGACGAGTTGCCGCAGCTGGTCAATGTTCTAAACGGAGAGATGAGTCTGGTCGGTCCCCGCCCGCTGAAGATCGAATACCTGAAGCTCTACACTCCGCAACAGGCTCGACGTCATGAGGCAAAGCCTGGGATTACCGGTCTGGCCCAGATCAACGGTCGTAATACATTGAGCTGGGACGAGAGGTTTGCGCTAGACGTTTGGTACGTCGATCACGCGAGCCTGGTTCTGGATCTCGGAATCTTGCTGCAGACGGTTGTCAACGTACTCAAACGCGACAGCGTCAGCCCAGACGGCGATCTCGACGTGCCCTCGTTCACCGGAAGTCTGTCGGCTAATGAGGCGCAACAGGGCCTCCCCAGCGGCCCTTCTTAAACCACTTCTCGATGGACATCGAATCATGAATGTCATGCTTACGTGCGCCGGCCGGCGCAACTATTTGGTTAAATTCTTCCAGGAAGCCCTCAAAGGCCGCGGGCAGGTTTTTGCAGCCGACGCCTCTGCGGATGCTCCTGCCTTACGGCAAGCCGACAAGTCCTTTATATTGCCACCGTCAAATCAGCCAGCCTACATCGACACGCTGCTCACGCTGTGCCAGAGGCACAGCGTCCTGCTGCTGGTCTCGCTCAATGATCTCGAACTGCCGCTTCTCGCGAGGCACAGCGCCTGCTTTCGAGACTTAGGAACCATTCCGGTCATCTCGTCTCCGGAGGTCGTTGATTTGTGCTTCGATAAATGGAGGACCTTCAATTTCTTGAAGGCGTCCGGTCTCGAAGCGCCTAACACCTACCTCACGCTAGCGGGCGCCCATGAAGCGCTCACGCGAGGGGACGTCACTTTCCCCTTGGTGGTCAAGCCTCGCTGGGGAACCGCGTCTATTGGAATTCAGTATCCGGACGATGATGAGGAGTTGGAGTTGGACTATGCGCTGGCGAAGAAACGTCATGCACGGACAATTTTACGGGAGATTAATGCGACCGATCCCGAGAGGTGCATCCTGATTCAGAAGCGATTGTGCGGGCAGGAATACGGACTGGATGTCGTAAATGACCTCGAGGGCCATTACGTTTGTACTCTTGTCAAGCAGAAGGTCGGGATGCGGGCCGGCGAAACGGATCGGGCGAAGACTGTCAAAAATGCCGGGCTCGAACGGGTTGGCGAGATGATCGGCCGGAAGCTTGGTCATATTGGAGTTCTTGACTGCGATGCCATCGTCACAGAAGACAACTGTTATGTCATTGATATGAATCCGCGCTTTGGCGGCGGTTATCCCTTCTCGCACATAGCAGGCGCCAATCTGCCGGCAGTCTTGCTGGCATGGGCAAACGGGGAACGGCCTGATCCCCGTTGGCTGACAGTCGAACCCAACGTCATGGCTTCCAAATATGATGACCTCGTTGTCGTGGATACTGATTCACAGTTAAGACGGGCAGCCAAGGACCGGTTCGATTCTTTAAGACAGGATCCCGTAGTTCTAAACACCTAAACAAATGGCGAATGCATCGCCAGATTGCTTGTCTCAAGGAGGCTCTAAATGACAGTACCGACATGTCAGGTAGCAATCGTTGGCCCTGGTCCGTATGGATTGGCGGCCGCTGCGCATCTGCGGTCAGCGAATGTGGACGTCCGCGTGTTTGGGAAGGCGATGGAGTTTTGGGACCGCCAGATGCCGGCGGGCATGCTGCTTCGATCATACTGGGAGGGTTCTCACATTTCTGATCCGCAGGGTAATTTGACCCTCGATGAATATCAACGAGCGCTCGGGGTCCAGTTGCCAAGGCCAGTGCGGCGCGACGATTTCGTTAACTACGGCCAGTGGTTTCAGCGCCGCGTGGTGCCCGACCTGGACGCCCGTCGTGTCAAGCGAATCGATGCGACCTCAAAATGCTTTCGCATGACATTGGAGGATGGTGAGTCGGTCTGGGCGCGGCGTGTCGTCGTTGCAACTGGCATCGCCTCATTCGCCCGGCGGCCGTGTGTGTTCAACGGTGTTTCGCCGGAGCTCGCCTCGCATTCTTCCGAGCACCGCGATTTCAGCCGGTTTGCGGGTCAGCACGTTGTAGTAGTGGGTGGAGGGCAGAGCGCACTCGAGTCGGCGGCGTTGCTGCACGAATCGGGAGCCGCTGTCGAGGTCATTGTGCGCGCGCCTATAATTCACTGGCTTCGATACGGCACCCGGTTGCACACTTGGCTGCACAATCAAGCTAATCCCCTCCGGCGGATACTATACCCACCGTCCGACGTAGGCCCACCTGGGCTTAACTGGATCGTTGACACACCAAACTTGTTCAGGCGGCTGCCATTCGCGCTCCACTCCCGAATCGCTCGGCGGGCGATCCGCCCGGCCGGCGCAGGCTGGCTAAAGCCCCGAATGAGCGGAATACGAATCACAACCGGGCGAGTCATTCTCTCCGCTAAGCTCGTCGATCGGCAAGTCGGGCTTAGGCTCGATGATGGGACCGAGCGTCGCGTTGACCATGTTTTGCTCGCAACTGGTTTTCAGGTCGACCTTTCCCGCTGTGCCTTTCTCCCACGGGATTTGGTGCGATCGCTGCGACTCATCGACGGCTATCCTGAACTCAGCAAGGGATTCGAAGCGTCCCTGCCTGGGCTGCACTTTGTCGGGGCCACCGCAGCCCGCAGTTTCGGGCCGCTCATGCGCTTCGTAGCAGGTACCGGGTATGCCGCGCGCGCACTCACTCGTTGCATCGTTGGACATGCGACGAACCCCGCCACGAGTGAGGTCGCCTCATCGGAGTGGGACGGGCTAGTCCAGTCCCGTACCGATGGGTGAAGGCGCCCGAAAAACCGACACAAAAATGAACGCTCCACCAGTCTCGCCCTCGAGGGATCTCGTGCCGTCGCCAGCGCCGCTCACCCAGGTGGCCTCTAGCCGAATGCTCGCGCGGAATATCTACACGGACGGTACGTACTTGGACAAGAATCCTCTATGGCACACTGACGAATCACCATTTAAGGTCAAGCAAATCCTGCGAATGTTAAAAAAACACCGCCTTCAACCGACGGCTATATGCGAAGTCGGATGTGGCGCAGGAGAAGTTCTAAGGCTGTTGCAACAGAAGATGGACGCTCCGTGCCATTTTTGGGGCTACGACATCTCACCTCAGGCCATGAAGCTGTGCAAGAACCGGACAAACGACAGGCTTCATTTCAAGCTTGCGGACCTCACTCGAGAGGAAGGTGCCTTCTTCGATCTACTTTTGGTCCTTGATGTTTTCGAGCACGTCGAGGACTACTTCGGCTTTCTCGACGGGATTCGAGCGAAAGGAGCTCTGAAAATCTTTCACATCCCGCTGGACTTGAGTGTGCAGGCTGTGCTCCGCAAACGAGGTCTGCTGAAACGCCGCGAACTTTGGGGACATCTTCACTACTTTACTAAAGAGACCGCCCTGGAGACACTGAAACACGTGGGCTACGAGGTTCTGGACTACTTCTACACACCCAGAAGCATCGAACTCGCAACAGAGCCGGTACATAAACTCGCTCTATTGCCTAGGATGGTTTGCTTCCGGATTCATCAGGATCTGGCAGTCCGGACTCTGGGCGGTTACGGCCTACTGGTCTTGGCCCGATGAGCAGGGTTTGAGTTCCCTGCAGCAACCGGCAGGGTCATCCAGTATGTTGTGTCGAGTTTTCTCAATCCCATTTTGAAGGCGCGGCAGTAATAACAACATCCGATGTGGCGATCGTCGGTGCAGGCCCTTAAGAAGTATCTGCGATCGCACATTTGCTGGCAGTCAAGGGCCTGAAGGTGCGTAGATGCTGAAGACGGTGGAACCATCGGTGTCGCTGTACCACGTGCCGAGCACGATGCCCGTCTGGCAGTGCTCCGCGACATTTTTACGGAACAGGAACGGTTTCCTGAGGTAACTGCGTTGGCTGCTCTGTCTTCACCTTTTCTATTCCGACCTGCGGCGAAACTAGACGAAGGATACTCTTATTATTGAATAGCAAGAGGGTTAGCTTTGGGCAGCGAAAAAAGCTGTTCGACTTAACACTAGACGTTGGCCCGAGGAACATCGCAACGAGGCATATGTTTCGAACCGTACTGCATTTATTCCATCAGGTGACGGATAGGCGCTGTCCTTCTTGCGACGGCGTCGAAGTGCGCCGCTCGGCCAGAAAGAACCCGTTCGAGGCCGCGCTGTTGCCCTTTTTGCTGACTCGCCCTTTCCGATGTGAAAACTGCGGTAATCGCTTTTACGGTCTGGCGTTCCGCAGAAGACTTCCGGCCCTCCACGATGCGAAACCAATGCCGGACCTCCCACAGGATTTACCGGCTCTGGTCTATGGGCGCGGGAAGGACGAACAACCTTTTCGGGAGGAAACAAGTGTCCATCTGTTGAATCTCCGTGGCGGACTCATCACCTTAGCCACAAGCGTGGAGCCTGGCCAACAGCTCATTCTGATTAATATGAGCACGGAGGGAGACCAGCGATGCCGCGTAGCGTTCGTAGGCCAGAAACATCTCGGTCGGAGCCTGATCGGAATTCAGTTTAGCCAGCCTCCTTGGGAATTGTGGCGCACTGCCGCCCCACCTTGCGGTTTGTAAAGGGACACGGTGCTGGGGCCCTTGCTAATCATGAACGTTTTTCGACAGCGCCGTGCTGTTTCGACAGCCGAATATCTAACAACCGATATTCGCCTCAGCGAGGTTCGATCGACTTTTCCAGTTAGCCCGCATAGGCTTTTTTCGTGGAATGCGCAAAGCGTGGATTACAGCCGCCAAGCTCTCGCTGCAGAAAGTGCCTCGATCGATAGATCGGCCAGCTTGATCGATTCTCTTCTAATCCGAACATCATTCAGATTGATTTCGCGTCTCAGTCCAACAACCGCATTGCGGGCTGAGGCGACGCCTTTCAGGTCACGGCATGCTCTTTTTCAAAGTGGTTCCCTGCGCGGGCCCGTTTGAACCGGGCATCTGGGCCAATGCATAGACGCCGGTCTCTTCGGTGGTGACGGTGACGCTAGCACCGTGTCCGGAAACGGAAGTAGCTTGTGCCTCGGTCCAAGAAGGCGTGCCGTTTATTTGAACAAGATGGAGGACGTGAAAGTCCTGCCCACTGGTCGCGTCTTTGGGAATCTGGAAGGTAATCTTGAAGAGTTCTTTCTTGCGCTTCGATTTGTCATCTTTGTCGTCATCGTCATCTCGGTGATGTCTACGTTCCACGGCCATAGCCGGCCCCACGAAGTTGATGGTGCCTAAGCTGCTGGTTGTGGCGCGGGCTTCCACAGTGACACCCGCATTACGCACCGCTGCCAGAGTGCCAGCCACCACGTAGTTCTGAAATTCCTCCCCGCCAACAGCTCGCACCTGGTAGGTGCTGCGGATTTGCTGCTGGCTGCTTCCAGCGATCGTAACACTGCCAGCGGCCGTTGTCGGATTGATGCCCTGCGTCCAGATCACGGTATTGGTCGAACCGGGTCCGCAAACAATACAATTCGGGCCTCCGTGATTTATAAACAGGCCCGGATTCCAAAAAACAGTTCCAAGAATCTTTGGCAGAAGGATTGTCCCCACCGTACACGGACTTATGGAAGGCACTGTGAGAATTTGCGTAACGCTCTGCGACGTCTGATTGTTCGTTGCCGTAAAAGTGCCTGCACCGATGAAGTTGACCGATTGCCCGGAGGTCACGACAATACTCTGAGTTAAGCCTCCACCTGACTGCTGAAATGCGGGATAGGAAGCTGACAACGTAACGCCTACCGAAACTGGAGTTCCATCGGCAGCATAGACATTCGCCGCGATTTGGCCGCCGCCACAAAGAAAAGGACTAATTACGAGCACAGGCTTGCCTGGAACAACGTAGAGAAACTCGAGGGACCCACTCTGGAGTTGATTCACCGTGGCACTCACGTTGGCGTAACCGGATCCATCGCCTCCCAATGGCGACTTCGGCGTCTGCAGCTGCGCCGTTCTGCTGTTCGGTGCTACCGACTGCGGAGTGGCTTGCGCATGTCCTCCGTGAAAGACCGGGGAGGGTGAATCGAAATTAACCAAATCCGCAGCGGTGTTGGGGTCAAATCCCGCTCCGGTCAAAGTAACTGCGGTGCCACCAGCCACCGGGCCGATTGCCGGTTGAATGGAAGTCACAACGGGAAAGACCGGTATTTGCAACGTGAGGGTGACTTCCGATTGGTTGGCGCCGGGAGTTCCGAGAATCACTTGTTGTTGCTTGGCGATGGGACCCGGCTGGATGAGTGGAAGGATAAACGCTCCAGAGTTTACCGTCAGTACGGTTGGCGAATCTAGGCAGTTTGTGCAAGTTACGCTGGCGCCCTGCATACCGCGTCCCCGGGTGTCCGCAACTTCTCCTGAAAAGGTTTCGTATTCCTGTACGGTGGGATGTTTCGGCCGCGTTTCATCGAGCGCTGCGGCTATCTTGGCGGGGAACGGAGCAGTTCCAGTAGCGGTCGTGGACAAACCGGTTTGAGGGTCCGAATACGTAAAGGTCACAACATCCCCAGGCGCGATCACGGCAACGGGCGAAGTACTCGCAGTTCCACCTCCTCCATTCTCATCCGGTCCATTTTGCGAATAGGAAAATATCGTGGATGCTGCCACCGCACTGACCGTAAAGCTTCCATTCATGTCCGGAGGACTCGCTCCGCTGATGACGATTGGAGTTCCGACGGTAAACGGATTCGCGGACGTCGTGGTGGCAGTGACGACGTTGCTGGTTCGCGAGAGGCCAGTGCTTGCAACGTTCGAAATGGCAAACGACTGATTTATAGTCGAGCCATAATTGCCGTCGAACCCGAAGACATTAATAGCTATCGTCGCTCCGTTATCCGTCCAGGTGATGAAGCCGAATCCGACCTGGTCGGGCGGCGTGCCTTCGATATTTCCAGCGCTCCAGATGGCCTGCCCGGGGTGTGCAATGTTGGCTTGGAGATACAATGTCTTACCGCCTACCAGATCCCAAGGCGCTCCCACTGCACTCCCCGCGATACTCGTGCCCGCCAGAGTAAACAAGGTGGATTGCCCGCCACCGCTCACGCTGGAAACGGCGACGGCCGGAGTTGCGGCGGGTGGAACGCTCAAGAGCGCGGGCGAAAAGCATACTTTCGTGCCATCCACCCAGTATTCGGAGAGGCGGGCGTAAAGAAAACGCGGTGTCGGTGCCACAATTCCACCGGGGCAAGCACAGACATCGCCGATCTCATCGCAACTCCCGCCGCCGAAAGTCTTCCAGCCTGTGGGCGAGGCCGGCACCGGGTCCGTTGCGGCTTCCACCATTTCGTGCGTCAGCGTGATGAACAGAGCGGTGATGTTGGGATTGCATGTCGGATGTGTCGGAATCCTGGTGATGCCTACCGGGGTCCAGAATTGGTCGTGGTCACCACTAAATTTGGTGCAGTAGTCTGCTGTTGCAGAGGTGGGAACTACTTGTGGAGGATAAAACACGTTCAGAATTGTTGTGGAGGGATTGATGTCGGGATTGGCGCCGAGCACGCAATTCGTGAGGGTCTTCATCTCCTGGTTGAGGTAATTGTTGGGCGGCTGAATCGTGAACGGCAAGGGAGCACAACTCCCTGCGGCAACACCTCGCAGAAACGTTGCCGAAGTAACACTGTAACCGGCCAAACCGAGAAAATAATTGCTGTGCGTGAGGGCCCGGGTGAGAGCGTCAATTCTGCCGCTCAGCATGTCGCCCTGGCCGGCAGCAATTTCATCCTGGTCAAACGCTTGCGTGCTGGTCTCCCAGTAGACATTCACATAGACCGGGTTGGTGATATCACAAGTGCCGCCCGGACAGAAATTACCAACTTGTGCCGCGAGGGTGAGGGGAAAGCAGAAATAGAAGAGCACCAATAGAAGCGCGAGTAGGAGACGAGCTGGCATGGGTACCTCCAAGCTTAAGTTGGTCACGCGGTATTCGATCGCGAACCTTGCATATTAGTGTTCCCGAGGGCTCAAAACGTTTCACAATCCTGCCTGGAGCCGAGAGTTGTTGTGCTACAAATTCCCAAAGGGACGCTCTGTAGGAAACGCCGAACCCCGATCGGGACGACGCACGCGTTTCGTCACGGTCGGGTGTCGCTGCTTCAGCAGAACAGCGTCCCAGGGGATCTGATTAAGAAGTGGATTGGCCACACTTCGCTGAGAACTACAAGCAAGTACAGCCATTTCACTCCAGCGTTCAGGAAGAAAGTGGCAGCAAGCGGGATTAAATAAAGGAGGGGGGAGCGTGAACTGAAACCGATATCGTCCCAAATCGTTCTAACTGTCAGCGCCGTTTAATATCACTAAGTTCCAGCAAATTCTGTCACGGCAGAGGTCGCGAGTTCGAGTCTCGTCGTCCCCGCCATTCCTTCCAAACCACTTCGGAATGCTTGGTTCCTACAGCTTCAACCCAACTCAAGCCAGAAACACTACTGCACTGTTGCGTTCATCCTCACGGCGTCAGGAGCGCGCAGCGCTCTGAATCGCGCCCGCTAAAAACGCATCGGACGGTGCATCCCCGCACAGCGACTGAAACCGTCGCGCGGCCTCCGCTTTAATATACCTTGACACGTATATGCCCTGTGGAGTATACAAAGAGCATGGAATCGGTGTTCGAAATCATTGTGGAGCCCAACCGCCGCGCGATATTGAGCTTGCTGGTCTGGTCACAACAGTCGGTGGGAGAGATCGAGCGTCGGCTTGGTATGCCGCAGCCGACCGTGTCAAAGCACCTGCGAGTGCTGCGCGAGGCCGGTTTCGTGGAGTCCACGGTGGACGCCCAGCGCCGTCTCTACCGACTGACGCCTGAAGCACTTCAGGAGGTGGATGCCTGGCTGGCTCCTTTCCGCCGGTTCTGGTCTGCTCAAGTAGATGCTCTCGAACGCCACCTGGACCGCATGGATCGATCAACACGAACGAAGAGGAAAACAAGTAGAAGGCAGACGCGGCCCAAACCGCGAACGTGACAAAGGAGAAACGAAATGAAAATCAAAGTGACCAGCGTACACGTGGACGACCAGGACAAGGCCCTGCGCTTCTATACGGAGGTGCTGGGCTTTGCCAAGAAAACCGATTTCAGCCAGGGCCCCTATCGCTGGCTGACCGTGGCCTCGCCCGAGGAGCCGGACGGCACTGAGCTACAGCTGTCGCTGAACAACAACCCTGCGACCAAAGCGTACCAGCAGGCGCTATTTCAACAGAGCCAGCCCGCGGCCATGTTCTTCACCGACGACATCAAGGGCGACTACGAGCGGATCAAGGGCTGCGGCGCGGAGTTCACGATGCCGCCCACCGACGTGACCGGCTCGACCATTGCGATGCTAAAGGACACCTGCGGCAACCTGATTCAGCTGACCCAACTGGCGCGCTATTCACGCTAAGGAGGAAAGAAAATGACCGATCGCGAGCAGTACACACCGGGTCCGGCCAGCGGGGCGCAGGTACGAAAGGACGGAGAGAAGTGGACGCTCGTTCTCGTCCGAGAACTGCGCCACGCGCCGGAAAAAGTCTGGCAGGCGCTAACCGAGCCGGCGCATCTGCGCGAGTGGGCGCCTTTCGACGCCGATGGGAGCCTGGGTACGGTTGGAACCACGGTGAAACTCACCACGGTGGGAGCACCCACGCCGCGCGTTACCGAAACAAGAGTGACGCGAGCCGACGCTCCCAAAGCGCTTGAGTACAACTGGGGTGGCTTCGATATGCGGTGGGAACTCGAGGCCTTGGGTGGCGGCACGCGCCTGACGTTGTGGACCAACATCGGCCACCGCTTTATCGCCATGGGTGCTGCCGGATGGCACATTTGTTTCGATGTTCTGGATCGCCTTCTCAGCGGAACTCCGATTGGACGCATGGTTGGCCCCGAGGCCATGAAGTTCGGCGGCTGGCAGCGATTGAACGCGGAGTACGCCAAGCAGTTCGGTATCGAGACGCCTGATTGGCCGCCTCCGGCGGCTCAAAATTCGTGAATAAATGGAGGATAATCAATGATGAAAGAAGTCACAAAACGTTCGATTTTTCGCTGGATTCATATCATCTGTGGCATTCCGATGATCGGTTACATATATGATTCACCTGCGAATACTCAATACTATGCCCCCACTGTTCGGTATGTCTTTCTTCCTATCTTGCTCCTTTCGGGATTGTGGATGTGGAAAGGCCATGTCCTTCGACGACTTATTTCGAAGAGATCGGACTACTCGCATGAAAACGGAGGCATAAAAGTCCAATGAATGCATCGGAACGTATTGACCAGCTGATCGCAGGACTCACAGACTGGCGCGGAAGGACGCTCGCCAGCGTCCGCAAGAGCATCCTTGAGGCCGATCGGGAGATCATCGAGGAATGGAAATGGATGGGAAGCCCGGTGTGGTCTCGCGACGGAATGATCGCGGTCGGCAACGCGCACAAAGATAAGGTGAAGCTTACCTTTTCCCACGGGGCGAGCCTCCCCGATCCTGACAAGCTTTTTAACGCGGGCCTCGGAGGCAACGCGTGGCGAGCGATCGATCTTTTCGAGGGCGATAAGATTAATGAGCGTGCTCTAAAAAGTCTCGTCCGTGCGGCCATTGATTACAATCAAATCAAATTGAAGAGAAAAGCGCCTGCGGGTCCTCGAGCGAAAATACATAAAAGTAAAAAGTAATGAAACCACCGCTTTCTCACCAATTCTCTATGCGGGACCGCCTGACCGCCATTGGCCAGAATTTAACTGGCTACAGCCGCCCCGTCACGAACACAGCTGTTGTGAGAGCCGGCACGCTGACGGTACCCGTCTGCGAGTTGAATGACGATTGGCCGACGATCGGGTCAGTGGAATCCTTTTGAACAGGGTGCAAATGCAAGTTCAATCCCACCAACGTGGAATTCTGGAACGACAGTTGACCGTTGGTGGCGTTGAAGACCACGACGATGTGCTGATAACGACCGAAGTCGCCACCGTTAGCATCGAGCTTCATGACGATGAGGCCGGGGGTCTGGCTGGGGCCTGCGTTTAAGAAGTGCAAGTTGGCTTGCACTTCGGCAAGGGTGTGCATATGAAAAAGTCCGGAGGTGCCGCGAATCTCCAGGAATTCGCGGAAGGCGTCGCGGGAATGCGCAATGTCCAAGGGCAGTGGAGTGAGCGCGGGATTTGCGAGCAGAGGCTGCATGATAGGCCAGTTGCCCTGGTTCTGGCTGGCGATGGGCAAACCGGTGCCCCAGTTGTCCGACTTATAGCTGAAGTCGAGCTTGTTGAACCAGTCGCCGGAGTCGAAGCTGTTGGTGTCCATGTCCTTGGAGCGAAGCAAGTCGTCGCCCGCGAGGAAAAAGGGCACGCCCTGGCCCAGCGCGACCAAGCCCATGGCAAGGACTTGGCGTCGCTCACGGGCGTGTATATCGTCAGCCGCAGACGATTTGAGTTGCACGGCGTCGAAAAGCGTTTGGTTGTCATGTACGGAGCAATAGTTGATGTCCTCGACAGGACTGGCGGTGTAGCCGGCGGCTTGGCCGTTGTAATTGACCTGCGCGCCGGTGACCGTTGCGCCCGTGTGATCGGTGAATGTCCAATCGCGGAGATTGCCCGCAAGGCCCACTTCGATCCAGTCCGTGTATTCGAGTAGCGTGCCCAATTGTGCGGAAGACGCCGTGCCTTGATTCGTGAAATTGCTGGAGTCGGTAAAGAGGCCTGTGGCAAAGCCTTGTACACGCTCATCCGTGAACGGGCTGCCACCGCGGATGCCGTCGCGAATTCGGTCGTTGAATGTCCCGATGCCATTGCCGAAAAGATTTTTCTGGCTGGCGTTGACGCCCAGCGCGTTGTTTGCGACCTCGCCGAAATCAAAACCCTCGCCGTAGAGATAAACCTTGCTCCCGTCCACGCCATCTTTTTCAGGCGTGAGTTTGGCGAGCGCGTCTTTGATCTGCTGCATGTTGGAGACGAACATGAAGCTCATTAGATCGAAGCGGAAACCGTCGATCTTGTACTTCTTCGCATTGAGCACCACGGCGTCAACGATGAGCTTGCCCATCATCTTGTGCTCCGCAGCAGTGTCCGGGCAGCAGCTGCCCGATAGCTGGTTGCCGTCGGCATCCAGCCGGTTGTAATAGTTGGGGACAATCTCGTCGAGCACGGCGTTGGGATTCTCGCCGATCGCGTTCGTGTGGTTAAACACAACATCCTGAATGACGCGAAGACCCGCGCGGTGGAGCCCATTGACCATCTCGCGATACTCGAGCACTCGATTATCTGGGTTGACGGCGTAACCGCCTTCCGGCGCGAAGAAGTGGACTGGGTCGTAGCCCCAGTTGAATGCGTCTTTGCTCTGTATCGCAGCAACCGCGGCCTGCTGCTGCGTGCCATCAGGCGGGAAGACGCTCAGGTCGGGAGTGACCAGCCAGGTGGTCTTGTCCTCGTTAATGCTGGCGAAGTGGAAGCTGGGCAAGAGGTGTACGCCTTTGAGGCCGGCATCTGCGAGTGCCTCGAGGTGCTTCAGGCCGTTCGTGTGACGGTCGGCGAAGGCCAAGTAAGTACCGCGATGGGCGGTCGGCACAGTCATGTCATTGGCACTGAAATCGCGGATGTGCAGTTCGTAGATACTGAGGTCGTTCACGCTGCCGAGCGAAGGCGAACGCGACTCTTCCCAACCGTCCGGCTGCGTTTCGGGATCGTTGAGATCCGTGATGCGACTCTTCACGCCGTTCAGGGCCAGATCCACTGAGTACGGATCGGTGACTACGTTCTCCAGAATGGCGCGCTGGCCTGGAACATAGACGCGCAAGTCGAACAAGTAGTATTTGCTTCTCCAATCATCATTGAGGCAGGCGCTCCACACCCCGTTGTTCTCGTGCGCGGCAACGATTTTGGCCGGCGTGGTGTCGGCAGCGCGCTCGAATAGCTGAAGATTCAAGGATTGTGCCGTGGGGGCCCATACGTGGACTGAGATTTCTCGGCAGTCGCCGGCGCCGCCCGAATCTTCTTCCTCTCTATGGTGAAAGACGACACCAAGCTTGCCGAGAAAGTAGAAAAGATCATCGAGCACGCCCGCCGTCTGGACGCTCGTGGCGTATTTGAGAGAGCCATCGCTGCCGATGGCGGACACTGCGACTTCACCCTTCAGCACCGCCGCGAGGAGCGGGGTGTTCGTGTTGTCGGGCAGGTGCAGAACGGCGTAACCGGAAAGCTGCGGGAACCGCGCCTGTTCGTCGGCAGTGAAGCCCGCGGCAAAGGGGGAGAGGGGAATGCTGGCGCCGCCCGTCACTCCGGTTGACGTCAACTGCAGGTCGGCGTTGGGGTCATAGTTCAGAAAATACGAAAACCCCGA
>Ga0210409_10000552_pt1 | contig 58624 bp, 112 predicted proteins | sample IncBWH17MmetaG_FD_161649 | JGI IMG/M metagenome (GOLD analysis project Ga0210409, IMG submission 161649) | Forest soil microbial communities from Barre Woods Harvard Forest LTER site, Petersham, Massachusetts, United States - Inc-BW-H-17-M | ecosystem: Environmental > Terrestrial > Soil >... | reverse complement strand
CATACACAGCATCGCTCTTTGGTTTTAAGAGTAAGAGTATGTTCCATAACCACCTTCGAGTAAGCTTCAGCCAGCATAGCGTTCATAATTCTATTCCCAAATCCCGGAACGCTTCCGCTCGATGTGGTGTGACTGGTATTACACCTGAGGTTTTCTGTTTGATAATCAAACCCCAGGCAGTGAGAATGGACCTTTGCTCTGAGAGCGGTTTATCACCATGCTCTTTCATGAACTTCCAAACAGCCACAAAACCAGCAGACTGCTGATATGCGGCGAACTGTTCTATAGTGAAGTTTTTTTTGTGTTCCATGTTTTACCTCCGGCGATCGTTCCTCTTAATCGAGTAAGTTCCCGAAAGATTTTGCGGACAAGTGCGAGCCGATCGTCTGGGCTGCCAGCATACCCTTTGGGAAATTCCACGTTCACAACCATGACCGGATGTTGCCGGCCATCGGCATACCGGCAGAGCGAACACGGACACGATTTGCAATGATTCACGAATTCAACGTTGACTTTCAATTGGACATTGACCTTCAAGTCTTGTTCCATAATCACCCCTACCTTGAGACCCGATGCGCGTATCCACACCGCTTACAAAAATTGCCAGCGCCTTTAAACTTGGGACAGGGATAGCGATGTTTCCAGCCTGTCAGCGTTTTCCTGGGCCTTCGTTTCCGTTCCATAACCACTTGTCAAAGGAACGCCTCTAGCGCTCCCTTAAGTCCTTTCCAGCCGTCTCCGTTCGGCGTTTTTCCGATACATGGTTCTGGAACGCCTTAAGAGTACGGTGAACGGTCCCGAGACCGACTCCCAACTTTTCGGCGATCGCCCGGACTGATAATCCGTTCTGGTGGTACATCAGGACATCGTCCCGGTTGAAAATCTTCCGCTGTCCTCCGATCGGCTTGCCGGACTTGGTTCCGTAGTTTGCGGCATACTCCAGGCCGGCCATGATGCGATCGCGCATGATCGCCCGTTCGAATTCGGCGAAAGCGGCAATGATAGTGAACATCATCTTTCCCGCCGGCGTGGAGGTATCGATCGCCTCCTGCTGAGAAACGAAATCGATCCCCAAGCTTCGAAACTCCTCGAGGGCGCCGAGGAGCTCCTTCGTCGACCGGGCGAAGCGATCGAAGCGCCAGACCACCACCACTTGAAACTTTCCGCGGCGCGCGTCCTCCATCAGCCGCTTATAGCCTGGTCTCGATGTCGACGCTCCGGTCATCCGATCCTCGTAAACAGTGAAATCGCGATCGCCGGTAAATCGAGGCCCTGACCAGCCGCGGGATTTTATCAGCGCGATCAGCGGCTCGAGCTGTACCTTCGGATTCTGGAGAAACTTATCCTCCTCTCGAGCGGTCCAGGTTGGGATATCGGATCTCTGAGGCGGAGCTACTTTCTTCGAACTCGACACCCGGATATAGATCGCGGCGTGTTTCATTGCTTCCTTCTTTTCTTTCTAACAATCCACCGCGGACCATGTCCGAAGGCTGACTCTTCCCACTGGTATACCGCGCGATCGAGCTGGCCATCTGAATTGATGAAAGTCTCACCGGCCTTGGGAAGCCGGAAGGCAACGCGCTTTTTGTGGCTGATCGGTTCGTAACCTTCCGGGATCTTCACCGTTTGAGCGGCCTCGTTCGCTTCATCGTGAAAGCGTCTTTGCGGGCCGTGCTGCCATCCCTGGAAATAGAAGCTCCGCGCTTGGGCTCGTACTCTTCGTAGATTCTGCTTCAGTACTCGCGCTCGGTGGCTCATGCGCGGCCTTTCGCGGTGAACCGGTATTCGGGGTGATCGATCGGCTTTCCGCTATTGAGAATCGCTTCCGCGATGGCGCGATCGAGGCCGGTGACGTTTCGAACCAGGCCGAAAAACTCCGCGATTCTGTTGGGTTTGATTTCGGTTTTAGAACCGGTGGACTTGATCAACACGAAATATTTCATAGACCCTCCTTCTGGGCCACAGCTTCAATTGCTTCCTTCATGACTTTGAGGTATTCCGCGGACGGTCGCTTATCGCGCTCCTGGCCAGGGCGGTAGTAATGCCAGACTCTCCGCTGAATATCGATCGGAACCATCTTCCAATGCCGAAGACACATCAGAAGCCGCGGAGGAACCGGCGTGCCACAGCCTCGAGCGTGGCACAGGTGAAGAGATTCCTCGCCTTCTGCCGGACGTTCCCAGGGCTTCCGCGTTCCCCGCCGGGGAGGGCAACGGTTAAATACCAGCCGGCAACCGGGAGGGCAGCGCTCGAAGGTTTCAACGAAGCGATCATGAGGCCAGCGTTCCCAGCGGGGCGTCCCCTTGCACATCATCTGCCGTAACTGTTCTTCGGTCAGGCCGATTCCACCGGTCTTACATCCATGCTCATTACCGTGACAATCAGGATGAGTGCAACGGCAGACGTTGACGAACTGGACATGCTCGGTTGTATTCATTGCTTACCTTATCGTGTGCAAGTTCTTCTTCAGTTCAGAGATCCGCTCCTGAGCGCGGTTCCATTCTTCTTCGGTCCAGACTGTGATTCCACACTGCGCGACGGCTTCAGTCCGGCTATGGGCTTCGATCGGTCCAACAACGTAGACAGTTTTCGTGTCTTCGATTGTCACCGGGATTTCAACGAACCACTTCATAAGGTTGCTCTTCGCCAGTACGAATGTATTCCATCGCGGCATTCACCGCGGCCAAAGCATTGGCGAGTGCGAGCATGGCTTGTTCGGATCTCGCCGGCCTCGAGTTTCCATAACCCTTGAGATGGTGGCGTGCGTGATAGGTCCAGCGTTCGATATCACAGACGTAATCGTGAGCGCGGTTCGGATTCCCTTTCAGCCCTGTCGATTCGCTCATTACGAACTCCTCTGAATCGCTTGCATCGCGAGCGTGACTACAGAGAGAGCACAGCGGAGATGTTCCAGGGCCAAGTTCGGGCAGGAAGACCCGAGATCGCCGCGAGCTTTGATGATCGACTTTTCCGCATCACGCAACGCGGCGTTGATCGAGGGAACATCCAAAGGTTTCAGGTTACTCATTGTTGACCTCTGGTCTGGTTATCGATGTAGCCGATCAGACCGTTCAATTTGTCGGTGATCTCCGCCAGGTTCCGGTCCGTTCGAAGGCGGAATTCGCGAAGCTCGGCGAGCTCGCGGGCGTGAGCGAGAATTCGCTCGCTGTGGGCCTTCTCCAGATGAGCCATGATCACGGCGGCATCCTGAAGTTCCTGAATTGCTTTTTCCATCTCGGGGGTGGTCATGAACTATTTTGTTCCAAAACCATGTTCCAAGGGAAGAGTACGAAGGTACCAATTTGAGGGATAATCGGGCTGATCCCCCTCCGGGGGAAATTCAAAAGGAGGATACGCAGGATAGCTTCTCAAAGCAAGGCGTTCGCAGCGCCGCAAGAGGACGCACTGGTTCAGACAGCGGCTCGAGCCCTAGCGCTTGAGCCGTTTTTCTCTTCGGAGGCGGAGGGCGAGAAAGAAAAGAGCTCCCGCGGCTAGCGCGGATTGCTCCCACATCTGATCGGTGGCCCACAGCAGCATGAACATCAAGCTGGCCACGAAAGTGAACATGTCCAAGCGCGATTTTTCAATAATCATGAGCCTTAGCTTAAATTTAGAGCTCTTGCCGCTCAATAGAGCCACGGTACTGAATTTCTAAGGCGAACCCGGAGATTCCCTTAGGTGGTACGCCTGAGTGCTCCAGGACGCTCGTTACCGTACCATTGGCCCATGAACACTTCAATCCAACTGCTCGCAAACCTTTTCCTGGTAGCAGCCGCTTGCTCGCTCACCTGGCGTTACTTTTACGGAAACTGGCCGGTTCAGTTCGCTCTGACCTGGGGAGCACCACAGGCGCCCAGTGTCACAAGTGAAACTGCAAACTGTCCTCATTTCGACACAACCTGTACCACCATATCCCACCCGCTCCCGGATGTAAGTGCTTCTTTCTTTTCAGCAATTCCTGAAATCACCACCACCATATACCACCAGCCCGGAATCGAGGGGGGGCGGAAGAGTTCTTCACCCTCCCGCATCCGGCCGGATGGCATGAGCCGGCAAGCCTGGAAGCGCGCCAAGCGCCAGATGAAGCAAGATCCCAGGCCCTAAGCCGACTTCGCCGGCGAAGAGACCATATTGAGTAGAGCCTGGGCTTGAGCTTGCGTGAAAGTGACACCAGCCAGGGCGCCGGTGACTTCGGCGATGAAAGCCACGTAGACATCGATCCGGCCATTCACGTAGGTCGAATTGTAGCCGAGCACTCGCCCATCCTGGGAGGAGTTACCTTTGGGCATGGCCCAGTACTGCTGAGCCGGATCGGGTAAGCTCTGAGGATTGGAACAGTGCCGGACAATCCGCCGATTGATCGAACCGTCTGCCGGAGAATTCGGGGAAAGCTGGAAGATCTCTGAATTGAAGATAGGTACCACGTTGGCATCGGCGCCGATCGGAGTTCCGGCATCATAGGTCAGCGTGTTCCAAAGACCATCGCGGAAACTGGAATGTGTGTCGATACCCCAGAGAGTCCGAGGCCCGATTTGTTTCCGGGCGGTCAAATAGGTCGATAGATTCGTCGGATCTACCGGGCCGATCATCATGGGATAGATGCCATTGTTAGGACCGGGAAGGGGTAACCCTCCGGCGTTTGCCACCATTCCGGCCGGTCCAAAATCGGGATGAACATCACCGTACTGGTTCGCCGGCGTTCCGAAGTTCGTCACGAAGCCGGTTTTGTTTCGGATGTTATACACCAGCGCCGGACCGGTAGCGATCACCACGTACTGGCCGGATGCGTCCATGGTGGTCTTTCCCCAATCGTAAGCCTGTAAGCCGGGGAAGACTTTTTGCGCCATTCCGAGAGTGACCGGGCCGATGATCACATCACTCACCTGATCGTAAATCGAGACACTCGAGCCATCGGCGAAGGAAATATGAAAGTAGCGATCGTTCCAGCTCATGCCGCGATTGTTGATGAATGACTGGCCGGGAAACAGAGCGGTGAAGTCTTTGATCAGAGTCCAGGCGGCGCTCGTGAAATCGTACTTGTACAACTGCATTCCGCTGAAGGAGTAAAACAGGTTCGGATTGACGCGCGACCAGATCACGCCGCGGCCGTTGGCAACCTTGGCTTTGTTGGAAAACTTGAGACCAGCCACATCGAGTTCAGCAGTCCAGGTGAAACCATCGCTTGTGCCTACATAGGTGAACCGGCTTGAATCGGTGTTGAAGGTGTCATAGATCGCTGAATAATTATTCGCGTAGTTTTCCCCATCCGCGGCATCGGTAATGCGGAGAATGGGCGTTCCGAAGGTCGGATCTTCAAAGACCTCGCCGGCCGGAGGGGTGACCGGAACAGGCGCGAGCGGATAAATATTCAGATCGTTGATAAGCACGAGCCTATTATAGACCCGGAAGAACCCACTGGACCATCACTTGACCGAGCATGGCATTCCAAGCGCTAGATGGCGTGAAGTACAGATGTCCCAACGGATCATAGGTCACCGTGAAGCTGCCGGCTGGAACGCCGAGGCCGCTGGTTGAGAGAGAGCAGAGTGTGTCACAGATGGACACACTGAAAACTACCGTGAAGGAAATAAAGTCGAAGCTCGGGAACAGCTCCCATCTTCCATCGGGCAGCGGGTAGGGATAATCGGTGTATTCAACCAGGGGAGGCTCAGCGCAGCCGAAGCCGAAGCCCGGATTTCCGATCACGTATTGATTCGGGCAACCGCTAGACATCGCAACGGCAATGGGGCTCGAGGGAGCCACGGGCGGCTGAGCTTGAAGCGCCGCTACAAATGCCAGAGCTGTATAGGCCAGCCGGGACATATCCTAATGAGCCGTGGCCACAGGATTGGTAGGGGTAACAGGAGGCAGAAAGGGAATCTTCGCCGATGCTTCCGTCGAGTTCGGCGAAGAACCTCCAGGGCCGGATGCCGCGATCACATAAAAGTAAGTCGATCCTTCCGTCAATACGTTCCCGGTTCCGCTATTGTCCGTGTAGCTCGTTAGCGTTACCGGCGTGGTTCCGACTTGCGTATATGGTCCACCGGTGACAGTGCTTCGCAAAATATTGAAGCTGGTTGCTACTCCGCCCGATCCTTGCGCCCAGCTCCAGGCGAGAACAACGCAATGCGGGGCTCCGGTCCCACACTGAGCGAAAAGCCCGCTCGAGAATGCGAGCAACATCAGACCGATCCAGGATTTTCTCATGTCGCCAATTTTCCCACATTCGCGAGTTCATCCGCAGTGCCAGAGAACCAATCGAGGTCGACCTGGGAGGGAACGCCGTCGACCTTGCCGGCCGGTGTATGCTGCCAGAAAGTCCACTCGGTCAGGATCGGGGATCCGGGAACGGTGGAGACACCGCTATAATCGGCCAGCCATAAAGGAAAGTGCGCGAAACGATCATCGGTGATCTTGGACGCGGTAGCGAGGTCGAGATAGAGAACCGGAATTCTTTCGAAGTGATCCTCAAGCCAGGTGAGCAAGGTCAACACATCGGCCAGCTCGGCTTCGTCCATCGGTCCGACTTCGAGATCGAGAGCCGGAGGAAGATCTCCATCCGGGAGAATCGAATCCATGAAGCGCGTCCCCTGGGATGCCACGTTTACACCAGGCCGGTAGAAATGATAGGCGCCTCGAGGCACTCCCGCGGCCTTCGATTGCGCCCAGTTCCACTTCAGGCACGAATCGGTAAAGCTAGCTCCATCGGTGGCTTTGATGTAAGCAAACTGAATGCCGGCGTCTTTGACGCGGTCCCAGCGAATCACGCCCTGGTAGTGGGAGACATCGATTCCGGGGATCATTTATGGATTGGATTCGGTGACCGAGTAAACCGTCATGATCGCATCGGGAGATGAGGAGCTCGCTGCCCTGTTCGCAATTCCCCAGCCATAGCGGGTGGTAGTGAAATGGTTGGTGTTTGATTCGGTGAAAATCTGTGCAAAATTCTGGCCATCGGAAGACGTGAAAAAGATTCTGGCGCTGGCTGTTTCCTGGACCCGTTGCCAGACTATTGGTCCCTGGCGTATCGGTTGAGACGTGGGACCGATATCGTCTGACGAGAAACCTGTAAAGCTGGTGAAAAATGAGATTCTCTCGCCGAAGGCTCCCTGTGCCGTGGTCCACCATAAAATGTTCGGGCCAGCCGTTCCGTCCCCGAGCCACAGGCCACCGAGAGCGTTACCGGCAATAGGATCGGCGATCGTGAATCCAATGGTCAGCGTGAAGGTTGCGGCGAGTTTGCTTTTCGCAAGCACAGCCATATTGTTGGTTGCGTTCGGATCGTGCTGCAGCAGAGCAATGGCCGTAACGGGCGTGGTCATATTGGTCTGAGTAGTCACCACGCCAGAGCCCGTGTTGAAGTTCGTTCCCGTGAAGTTGGCAGCGATCGGAGCGGTCAGCGTTTGGATGAATCCCGTTCCTCCCCCTCCACCACCGCTCGAGGTGCTGGAAGTGTTCGGAGAAAACAGAAGGAAATTCGTCATGCTGATGGACTGACCGGCCGCGGACCAGGCTGTGGTTAAATCAACGGTCTGAGCCGCGGTGGTGTCTATGGTGACTACGCTCGTATTTACAACGGAGGCATTGGCCGGCGTGAGTGTGGAGAGCGAGGAGGGGTTCATCTCTAAACTGGTGTTGATAATGAAAGTGCCTCCCGTCCCTGTGGTCCGGCAAGTGATGTCCCCCCAGAGACGCCACGCTCCATTCGTCACGCTGGATATGGGCGTGATCGCTCCCGTGTTGCCTAGAATGACGGTCGACGTCACGCCACCGGAATGTTTTATTTTTACCGTGAGAGTCCCAGGGCTGGCAGTGGTCGAATAAAAACCGGAGGCTTCATATTTCAAAACCGTTCCCGCGGAGTAGTAATTTGCGGCCAGGACATTCGAGCCAGCGCCGGTTCCGACTAAAGATGTCTCGGTGGTCTGCACTGCATTGGTCACGGAATTGGTCTGCGAGAAGACCGCTCCAAAAGTGCAATCGGTCTCGGGCGGTGTAGTGCCTGAATTATCCACGCATCCGGCGTTTACGAATTTGAGAACGCTTCGGCTCGGAAGCGAAGTGCTCCCGCTGATGATCAGGTTATAAGCAGAGGGAGCGATCCCGGAGGCCCACAGGAGAGCGGCCACGGCCACGAACGCTCCCAGCCATTTCAGAATTCTAGTAGTGTGCATCAGACCTCCTTAACTCGAAGTCAAAACGTAGACCACAGAGGTGAGCGTATCGCCCGCGGCAAAAGTTCCCCAGGAAACGGTGACGTCAAACGCCTCTGCAATGGTGGTGTTAATCGTGACCGGAGACGCTCCCGTGCTTAATCCGCCCGAGAGAGCGAAGGGGGAAACCTGCTGCTCTAAATCGACTCTTCCGCCACAAGCGATCGTTCCGCTCGTGCCGGTAGTATTGGCGGTAAGATAGCCGTCGATCGTGAAGCCGGCGTTACTGTCACTCACCGTGGGCGATTGAGCAATCGTGCAGATGAGCGTTCCACCGAGCGTAACCCGCACGGTCAAAGCCGTACTGGTGGACGACACCGAGAAAATTCCATTGATGAAAAACCGGAGCGTGTTCCCGGCTACACCGAAGAAATTCGCGGGCAGCGTGGCCGTACCTGCTCCCGTGCCGGTGATTGTCTGAGCTCCACCGCTATTCACGGTGACACGGTTCGTCTGTGAAAACAGGGGAGTAACAGAAGTAATCTGCTGTATCGCGCCGTTATTATTGGTTTGCGCGAGACAAATCGAGGAAGCGAAGATTGCGATCGCGATTTTAAAACAGCGCATATTGAGCCAGACCTCCTCCGGTGACTGAAGTTCCCAGATTCGCGCATAAGGCATTTCCGGCCGGCACGATCAGCGGGGCTCCTGGTGGATCATCGTAGGCATACGTGAGGATGTTCTTATACACACCCGTCAAGGCCGTAGTTCCTCCGGCGCAATTGGAGCCGGTCCCATACTCGAGCTGGAAATCAACACCCGAGGCAAAGGACAAAGATAGATGACCGATTCGAATTGATTTTGCCGCGCTCAGGGCGATGATTTGAGTGAGGCCGCTGGTGGTGAGGGTAAGCGGAGTGCTCAAGGTGGGAAGAATCGGGATGATCAGATTTCCGTTTCCGTCATTCTCTGAGACCTGGACTGGTGGATTCGCTGAGGGTGATCCGACCGCAGTAGGTCCAATGACAGGGCAAGGGCTAGGACAGGCCGAGCCTCCTCCTCCTGAAGATCCTGGAGAAGCGGCCACCTGATCGCCATAAATCGCGCCCGATATGGTACCTGTGCCGGTGACACTAGAAAGCGTGACGCGAACCCAGCGATAGAATCCGGTGAACGTAGTTGTTCCCGTGACAAGGCCGGTATTGGGATTTGATCCAGTGACCACCGTGCCGGCGAAGGTGACCCACGTTCCCGGAACTCCGCCATTATCGGGCGCGCTCTGAACCAGCAATGAGAGGGCAGAAAAACCGAAGTTCGAGTACTCGATCGTAAAAGAGTTGCACAGCGTTCCGAGGTTATCGGCCATCTGTTGCACTCCGCCAGCGGCATTGAATTGGAAGCCGCTGAAACAGGCATGTTGAATTGAAACCTGTGTTTGAGCGTGGCTGGGAAGAACCGATAGAACCGCTAAGACTGCTACGATCGCCAGAGACGTGAAGGCCGCGGCCACAGCGGAGAAGAATTCTCGCCGGTTGATGTGCATGGGCTTCTCCTGATCGATCTATGGTACTACAAAGGAAAGGTACCATTGACAGGTTCAAATCAGCGAGATAGACTCCTGAACATGCTGGGCCGGTTCTCAGGCGGGTTCGACACAAATCCCCTAATCCAACATCCTGAGACATCCAGCCGGGGCGGGAGCAATGGAACCGGATAAGCGATGATCGCCTCAAAATTTTTGAGGAGAACGATGTCACAAGCGAAACTGATCCTTAGTCCAGACAAAGCCTTTTTCAAATGCGAAACTCCCGATGCGGAGTGGGAGCCCGAGCAGATCAACGAAGACGGCCTGAATCTGATCTATGACGATGAAGAACCCCAGCCGGCCTATCTGGTGATCACCGAAGATTTCGACGGGCCCCTACCCAAAAATCGGATTTACCAGCTCATTCCATTGAGCACGGAAGTGGTCCAGGGAACCGACGATGATTTCGGGCTCGAGGATGAGGAAGAAGAAGAGCAGGAGCCAGCCACTTGACCGACACATCGAAACATGATCAGGTGTTGCCCGGTTACGTTGACTGGAGACACGGCAAGCCTGGGCGCCATCCGATGGACTATAAGTATCGTTGCGGCTTCGATCCCGAGCACAAAAGCCTGTTCGAATGCGTCTCTCACTGGCAAACCTGCAAATCGAATGAGTGTCAGCAGAAGGCCGCGAACTGGGCCGACCTGAAAGAAGAATTGCTCCGGTACTATTGGACCGTTCGACGATAGGAGAGAATCATTGTTACCCCAAAATTACGGACTCCCGGAGTCCCTCACCAAGCTCATCGACACATCAGTTCAGAACTTTGAGGACCAATGGGGACTGATGAAAAACTTCGCCAAGCAAAACGGCTGGCTCGAGAAATACCGCAAAGAGGTCACCGATCTGGTGAAGAAGGCCTACCTGGAGGGACAGAATGTTAAAGCTTCCGACCAACCAGGAAATTGATAAGGCCGGCGCCGAGTCCATTCTCGATGGACCGGTACCACTCGCCGCTATCGTCGATGGATGCCGATCTCTGTACATTCCGCTTCTTCATAGCGAAGAAGAGGTTAATTCCGGCAACTGCGATCTCTTTACCACGCTCAAAGCGATGCTGGTGCTCGGTCTCAACATCGGAATTCGGATTGGGGAGAACCGTGTTGCCTCTCAAAAAGGGCTTTAAGTGGGGCGAGGGCCGAAGCCCGGAGGTCAGGACGAAAGGCTCAGTTTCGGCTTCGACGCTGGTCTATCAGTTTTGTGTGGCCCGCGGAATTTGTACGCTCTGTAAAAGGAAGTATGCCATGAAGAACAGACGGATGTGTGGAAAGTGCGTGATGATCAACCGTGCGGCTCAACAAAAAGGGCGAGACAGGAAAGATGCTCAGCGCAAAGTCTAAGATCGCAAACTGGGTCAGGCAACAGTTTCCATCCCGGTGGCCGGGAATCACGGTCCGCAAACGGGACGGGGAGCCGGATTTCATCCGCGGTGTAGTGCATACCATCAACCGCAATGGAGTCTGGATCGAAACCGAGCGCCATACGATCGAGCCTTTGATGGGCTCTTCCTTCCCGCTCTACTGCGAACATTGCGCCAAGACGATTCCGGGCTCAGTCACCTATCAGCGTCCGGCCGAAGAGCGGCACTTTTGCCCTTACTGCGGACCGGGCTATAACCTTCGCGATCTGGTGAAAGGCGAGAAGGTTCGGCTGCATTATCGATTTAAAGAAGACGGGAGCTCCGCCCAGTGGTTCGGAGAAAAATGGGACTGGTGATGGCGAGCAACAGTGCGGGCTTAAACTTCAGTGCGGGTTTCATGGTTGGTTTCATTGTTGGTGTCCTTCTTGTCCTCTGGCTTTTTGCGGTTGACACTGATGTAAAACGAGAAGCCAAGCTCCCGGACTGGTGCCGGCCCGGAGAACGAGTTCTGATGACCACTGCTCCCAAAGCCGAATATTACGAGTGCGAGGCCCACTGGGTCAGGAAATGATACAGGGAAACATCAGCTTTCATATCAACCTGAGCATTGGAGATATGTATCGCTGGCATCCAGGAAGGATCTCACAATTTTTCCGAGGCATCGCTCAGATCATCGAGGCTCAAGGATTACCACCACAGCATACCGCTGGCGCGATAGCGGATAGCCTTCCTCCGGTCGAAGCGTATCTCTCGAGCATCGCGCTTGAAATCATGGCAGAAGAGGCTCTGGATTGAAACCCGTCAAGCCTACTCTTGGTGTCGACACGGAGGGGATTTCGATCCCGATCGATGTCGAAAAACTGGTGGAAGGCCGGTTGCTGCTGACTGCCACATCGGGCGCCGGCAAGAGCTGGGCGCTCCGGCGAATCCTGGAACAGACTCACGGCCACGTCCAGCACATCGTCATTGACCCGGAGGGCGAGTTCTATACCTTGCGGGAAATCTTCGATTATGTCCTGGCCAGGGCCGGGAACGAAGGAGAGCGGGACTGCGGAATCAGTGTCCAGAGCGCCGGACTGCTCGCAACACGCTTGCTCGAGCTGGGCGTTTCAACGGTGGTCGACATTTACGATTTCAAACCATCCGAGCGAACCGCTTTCGTCCAGGGCTTCCTCGAATCGGTGATGAACGCGCGCCGGAATCTCTGGCATCCGGTTTTGATCGTGATCGACGAAGCCCACATGTTCGCTCCCCAATCCGGGGAATCAGAATCGGGATCCGCAGTGGCACACCTGATGAGCGGAGGCAGAAAGCGCGGCTTCTCGGGATGTCTGGCCACGCAGCGGTATTCCAAGCTCCACAAGGACGCTTCTTCGATGTGTAAGAACGTCCTGATCGGCGGATTTACCCTGGACGTCGACGTGAAGCGCGCGGTCGATTCGCTCGGCTTTGTGGGCCGGGACGCCGGATCTCAGGTGATGGCACTGCAGCCGGGAGAATTCTTTGTGAACGGTCCGGCCTTTTGCCGCGAAGTCCGGCAGATCAAAGTAGGCAACGTCCAGACCACCCACCCGAAAGCCGGCCAGCGGGCGCCGATCCCGGCCGTACCGAGGGCCACGATTCGAACCATTCTTGAGAAGCTGGCTGATCTGCCAGGGGAAGCGGAGAAGAAGGCCAAGACCGAAAGCGAGCTGCGCGCCGAAGTTCGAAAGCTCGAGCTGCAGATTTCGAAGCTCGAAAGGGAGAAGGAAAAATCCACTATTGATCCACAGCTTGTGGAAAACGCGGACCGGATGGGCTATAACCGGGCCTGGTCTGAAATCCGCGGCTGGGTTTCGAGCCACTTCACGAATCCCTTACAGAGTTCACTGAAAGACATCAATGCCGTGCTCCAGGCACTGACGCTCATGGACCAGGCCAGTAAGACCGCGGCCAAGCCGGATCCGCTTCACGATCGTGAAGCGCCAGTTTACGATAGTCAATCGGCGCTGATCGGCAAGCCAGACTCGGCGCTTTCCGATATCTTCCCGACTCCGCTATCAGCTTACAGCGTAAAGAACGAAACGAATGGCCAGCCGAAACTTCGGCGGGGAGCACGGAAACTGCTGGCCGTCTCGCTCATGTGGTACGGAAAGGGGCTCACCGAAGCGGAGTGGCGCTCTCAGGCTGGCTTACGGAAGAGCGGATCTTACCACACCAACAAATCTCAGTTGAATACCCTGGGATTGATCGAGTTCAAACCCGATGGCCTGGTCTACGCCACCGAGAAAGCTCATATCGAATTCGGAGACGATAAGCTTCCTGCGGCGCCGAAAACGACCAAAGAAGTTCTGGAACTGTGGACTCCCAAGCTGAGGAAAGGCGCTCGAGAGATCCTCTATACGCTGATCGCACTGAACCGGCCGGTTTCTCGCGAAGAGCTCAGCGAACTGACCGGGCTTCAGCTTTCCGGCTCCTTCCACACCAACTTGAGCCAGCTCCGAACCGCGGGCCTTATTTTCACACACGGTAAGAGCGTTGATGTGAACCGGGAGAATTTATTCCTATGAGCGAAACGAAGCCCATTCGTAGCGACGTGGCAGAGCTTTTCGCGGCCGCTTCCTTCACTCGAGAAGACGCTCCAGAAGTGTTCGATGATTTAGCACAGCAGATGGAGGACATCCTGGACGGTCTGATGGCCAGACTGTCTGTGGAGTACGGGCTCAGCTACAAGAGAGTGGCAATCTACGAGGAGCAGAAGGCCAGCCTCATCGCTGATCTGGAAAAGATGAAACTGGAGAAATCATGAAACAGCCCCTGGAGCCACCGACCGAGCAGGAAAAGAAAGAGCGCGACAATTGTCCGGCTTGCCGGGAGAAGCGACTTCACACCGAAGAAGAGTGGAGGAACCATCCGAGACGTGGAACCGGCCAGGATGCACGGATGGCTCCGCAAAAATAAATGCAATTGACGCCGGAGGAGTTAAGCAAGCTCAAAGAGGCCTTCGAGTTTCACGATCAGGGCTGGACGCCCTGGAACGAAGAAAGAGAATTGTTTTTAAAAGCGGCCAGGGCATACCTGGAGGAGCATAGGGAGGAACTCAATGGAAAACATTGAAGTCAAGATCAACGGAAAATGGATTCCGCTCGGAGAGCTATCGGCTCACACCTGTTGGGAAGTGACCGGACACTCTGCCGGAGAAGATGGCTATTTGACGGTTTATACTGCGGGCCATGGAGAGCACAGATTCAGACCGGCGGAATGGAGGGAGTACGAAATTGCCTAACGTGAAACGCGCTACCGATCCGCATCCAGAATTCGAGCTCCACGAGCGGCTGTTCGCCCAGGGCGATCCTGCGGCGCCGGCGCTGGCTGGCATCCGGGCTTCCGAGATCGCCGACAAACTGGAGCTCTACGAGAAGCACTTCTCGGAGGAATGGAAACGAATTCCGAAGTTTACGCCTTTTCGTTTTATCGGATGGCTGATCGGAGTTCACCACACCGAGAAGGCTCTTCAGATCGCCCGGATGGAGCTGAAGGATCTCGCCCTGGCTCATGCGACCACCTTGAACGATGCCAATGCCAAGAAGATCCAGGAGAACTTCTACGGCCAATATCTCGAGCTGGCCGGCAACATGAACGACTTTCATCACTTCCTGAAGGAAAACTATCCCCAGGAAACCAGGGACGGAATCGAGACTCACCGGACCCTATTCGAAATTGCAAAAGGGATTATGATTGAGCAAAGGAAAAAGTTACCCCTATGATCCCAGTTCCCGGCCGCGGTTACGGATTGGTCAGTTTCGTGGGACAAAGGCGCCATCGGAAACAACAGATGGAGATGGTCCGTAAAACGCATGAAGACCAGGTACTCCGCAATCAGTTCAAGCGGCAAGAAATCGAAAATGCTCTCGAGCGCGCCGAAGAGAAAGGCTTTCCCCAAGAGATCGTCGATCTGCTCCGGCTTCAAATGGGTGATCTGATGGCTCCCGAACTTCCCGACATTCCTCCCGATAAGGACTTAGACCAGCAGGAGCTGGAGCAACTGAGCGAACAGTTCATCGGCTCTTATCTCGAAAAGCTTCCGAACGGAGGCTGGAAGGCGTGGGACTTTCGAACGCTCCTGATGAGCGCATCCAGTGCCGAGTACATCCCTGGATTTGAGAGCATTTCATCCGGGACCAAAAAACAAAATCCCGCGGCGGTCTATGTGTCTTTGCCATCAGGCGATGAGATCACCATGGAAAACGAGGTCGCGATCGCTTTCGTCCGCTATCTGCATTACCTGGGACTGTTCCGGGTGGAGAAAGCGAAACGTCCCTGTCCCAATTGCGGCGCGAAAGATCCTCAGGACTGTGAGACGTGCGGAGGAATCGGATGGGTGATCGGAGGATCGGATGATTCCGCCTCCGCCCAGTAAGATCACTATCAGCCGGCCACAGCTCGAGGCCCAGATCCGGCAATGCGAAGCCGAGCTCGGAATCTGGAAGATGCACCTGGAAGCTCATTTAGAGCGCGGAGTGCAGGAGCCCAGGCACATCGCAGCCTTTTGCATGAGCCAGGGCTATACGCCGGCCAATCCCTATCTGGCTTCGATTACCCAGGACTACGAAGCCAAAGCCAACCTCATTCGCCTGACGATCGCCAAGATGGAAGGTCAGTTGATGAGCATGAAGGCCATGCTGGCCGAAGGCGACAAAAAAGTAGCCGTACCGGGAACGTTTTGACCGAACTGAAATGAAACCAATTGAACCGCCCAAGTACTACCAGCTTCGCTGTGCCACCTGTTCGGAGCCTTTTAGGCGGTTGCTTGCGACTTCAGAAGCCGAGTTGCTTTATCCCGACTATGAGGAGTGCGAAGAGCACGCTGGCCAACATAATACCTGGGCTCTTCAGGAATTTCATCGAGCTCATCGCGGCCACACACTCGAAGCGGTGGAGGATTCCGGGAATCCCGGAATCCCCTCCCAAAATTAAAGGGAATTATATACATGAGTACTCAACTTAAGAAGATCGACTGTCCAAGATGCGGTTCGCGCGTGCGTTTGCGGGCCGATGGCAGAATCGCAAAGCACAAACGGCCTCGTCCTACCTCTTGGACACGCGGAAATATGCCACAGTGCCCCCGTTCTGGAGATCTGTACTCATGTATATAATTCCAAAATTAAAACAGCGGGCTGAAAGCCAAAGCCGCGGCCGGAGCCGGAGGCGGAACGGCGAGTGTGACGGTCAAAGATCCGGTGAGAGGTTCAGTTGTGGTTCCATCCGGCTCTGTGCCGGTGGCGTTCGCAGTGACGATCACAGTCCCTGGGGTTCCAAGTCCGGTAATAATCACCGTGGCTGGATTGGTTGGATCGGGCGCCACAGTTGCGAGTGATGGATTACTCGAAGTGAACGAAATTGCTGACAAGGTTGCGGTCGATGAAGTTCCATCCGCTTTGACGGGTGAAACGGTCGATCGCTTGGTATCGGTCGGTAGCATGGTGACGATCATAAAATCTCCAGTTAATTGAGAAGTGGAATCAAGGGCGAACGAGAAACGAAGACGGCGGGCGCGCCTGGGGTGGCGATGCCGGTGCCATTCAAATATACAAGCCCAAAAATCAGGATGCCGAAGATCATTCATGGCGGGCTTACCCAAGAGATGGTAACACGGTGATATACTTTCCCCATGCTACAGCTCGGAAAATATCAGACCCGAAACTCCCGCCTGGTCCAACTTCACTCCATCGAAAGCCGGGAAATCGTACTCGGAGACGGTTCCAAAGCCAGACTCAACTTTTTCAAAGGAACCTTCTTTCTCGCCGATGGAAAGACTCCCGAGACCGAGTACGAATGGGTGGATACGCTTCTTCCTAACTGCCTCGGAGAATTTGTGCAGCCGCATACCGGAAGACCGGCCGGCCAGACTACCTTGAGAGATCTGGTTCAATTAGTGGCTTGATGCCGGACCTCAAACAGATTTCAGAAGCGGCTCTATCGAGCTTCGAAACCCTCACCACTACTTACGATCTTGCAAAACTGGCGATCGAGCGTCGCATTCCCGGCGATTTCGTGGAGTGCGGAGTCTATGGCGGCTCTCAATGTGCAGCCATGGCAGTGGCCTTGATGGAGGACCGCGATCGCCGGAGATTAGCGGACCCGGCTGCAGATTATCAAAAGCGAGTTCATCTGTTCGATTGTTTCTGTGGGCTCCCCGAGCCAGGGCCGAAGGATATCGAGTTTCTACAGCAAGGCAACATGAAGGGCAAGGCTTCCTGTTCGCTCGAGGCGGTTCAGGATCACATGAGAAGATGGGGAATCGATCCCTTTCTGTTGGTCTATCATCCCGGACTTTTCCAGGACACCATTCCTCCCATCGTATCGACCGCGGCGCTCGGCTCTCCGCTATTGCGCCAGATCGCAATTCTGCGTATCGATGCCGATCTCTACGAATCGACCATCATCCCCTTTCGCTATCTTTACCGGCTTGTATCGCGAGGCGGATGGGTGATCGTCGACGATTACGCGCTCAAAGGATGCCGGGATGCGGTCCATGAATTCATGCTAGGCGCGGGTGGTCCGAATTTTCAGCCGATGTACTGGCAGAAGATCTAATCTTTGAAGGCTAGCCACATCGCGAACAGAAATGCCGCTCCGCCGATCGCCAGTGTCGTAATTGGAATATCGGTCCCCAGAATGTTGACGCTTCCGCTCGTATAGGTAGAGGTTGCGGCCGTCAAATCGGTCGACGGCGCCGAGGTCGCTTCCGCTGCCTGAGGCCCGATGATATTCATCACCGAAGTGATGTAGTTCGTCGGAAGGTTCCCGGAGGAGACGGCGCCTGGTCCGGCGTTATACGCTCCCAGCACAGAAGGAAGATCGCCTCCGTATTGGGAGTAATACTGAGAGAGCAACTGAACGCCGGCGTTGATGTTGGTGGCCGGATCTAAGGCCTGGGTAGTCGAAATCCCGAGTTGCTGCAGCGTGGCCGTGTTCAATTGAAACAGGCCATAATCCCGAGTGCCGTTGGAATTGGGGGGGCCGATGGCATTGGGATTGAAACTCGACTCCTGCTGAGCGACCGCGAGCGCAACCGAGGGCGGGAGGCCGGCCGCGGTAGCGGCTTGGGTGATCATGTCCTGAATCTGTTGCGTGGAGTAGTTCGCCACGGAACTATTCTACTCTTCAGAATCCGCTTTTGTAAGCGGCGAGGGAGAGGAGCAAGCCGAACAACACCACGAAGATAATCATCAGCAGAGTGTGTTTACTCATAATCTTGTTCCATATTATCCTTGCGTTCACGGCCGCGGCAGTATTCTTCGAGCGCTTTTTCTCCGGCTTCTCCGGTGGCTTCCACAACACAGCGGAGAGCGAGCGCGAGCCGGTTGATCTGAAGCATCGGAAGCGGATGAGCGAGAGGTCCATTCACGAGTTCATTGAATCGATCGCTGGTCATTGAATTTCCTCAAACATAGCTCACACACCGCATCCCCTGGCCTTAGATCCGACAGATGGAACACTCTCACGCTGGTAGGCTGTTTCACCCGATGCTGCCGGCACAAGGTAAGGCAAAATTTAACGGAAGGAAGAAGATGGAGTGTTCCGGCTTTAGACCAGCTCCACAGCGTCCCGCCTTTCTGAAGCCGATCGAGCGCGCGCTTCTCGACTTCATTGTCGGCTTCGACCTGGAAGCAATCGCAGGCCAGCTTGCCGGGAGGAATTTCAGCATGACATCTAGAACAGATCACCGGAAACCTCGATCTTTCCACACAGACATCTTCGGCCTGGGATATCGGAGTTAAAGTCTCGCCAACGAAGCACGGGGCGATGGCTGGTATATAGCCAGCAGATCAGCCGGGGAATCTTAGGCACTGAACCAAATTCCGGCCGCGGAGAAAAGAGGGAGTGGACCAGCAGGATTATGATCGGAAGCGAGATGCCGGTCAGGAGCATGGAGAAGTCGTTCATCGGTTGAAAAGATCCTTTTTGGCGAGGTCACTGGAAAACGGCATCAATGCCTTCTCTATAAATCTCTTCGCAACCTGAGCGGTCAGAAAATTCGTTTCTTCGTTCGATCCGTCCGATCCTTCGAGGATGATCCGATCGGCAACGAAGACCGCTTTACGGATAATCTCTTCCCGCCGATGCTCCCGCCTCTGTCCGGGGAAGTCTTCTTCCTGGCTCATATCTTTTCGACCCTGGCCGGGGAGACGCGGCTCAGCAGATAGCAGCCGGAAATTCCGTCGACGAAGATCACCGCGGAGTGGCCGGACAGAACCGAGGCCTCCGACCTGGTCCGGCTCAGATATTCGACTCCATTGTCTTTCTTCACCATGACGGGCGTTCCGATGGGATATTTTTCGTTCCATCGGGAGCATTCAAGTTCGAGTTCACTCAGCACTGGATTCAAGCGGTTTCGGGGCATCGTTTCCTTTCAACTTATCGAAGATTTCCTGCATTCCTGATTCCCATTCATCGGCTCTGACGCACATCACCATTCCGACTAGTTTTCCGCCGTCTCGAGCGAGTAGAGGAGGAGTGCCGGAACCTTGTACTCCTTTTGCTTTGTCGCATCCAAACCACTTCACGGCCGGAAATTTCTCACGGATCACATCGAAGTATCGGACATTGATCAGGTGGCCTGAATCGAATACGACACTCGCCTTGCCGAAGTCGGCAACTGCGAGCGGATGTATTTCGTAGACCTCCCGGTCGAAGTGATGCTTTATATGGTCCAGGCTGATTGTCTTCCCTGCATAGCATGGCGGCTTTCCCAGACACAACATGTGTCCATTGGTCCAAGCCTTCTCCCCGTTGAGCTCGCACTCCCACATGGAATCGAACTCCGGCCAGGTCCACCAGGTCTGGGAGTATTCCTCGATCGGTAGCCAGCGGGTACCGTTTGACAGTTCAGGCATGTTCAATGTCTCCCAGCTAGCATGGCTTTGAATATTGCCACAGCGAGAGCCGTTATATCCGAAGTGTCGAATTTTATGGCGTATCCTAAGGTTGCGGCGTATTTCTCGGAATCCATGCTGGCCTGAAGGGATTCTTTCAATGCCGCACGCATCTTATCGAAGTACGGATTCTTTGGTGGTGTCGGTGGTGTTTTTGTGGGTAACATCTTCCTCCTGGTCAAACAACGGCAGTGCTACGGCTTGAATCTTCTCCTCTTTCCGTCTCGCCTTTTCTCTCGAGTGCAGCTCGCGTGTTACTTTCTGATGGCACGGGATACACAGCGTTCGAAAGTTCGCCAGTCCGCACTCTCCGCCTCCTTCGATCACGGGAACGATATGATCGGCGTCCCACCAATCAGTAGTAGTCCGGCCGGACGGAATGCCATGGACCCTTAGAAAGGTTCGGCGCTCATCAGTCTGAAGTTCATCCCAACCTTGTGAGTGTGGAAGTTTTCGGTACTCTTCGTACAATGCGACTGTATCCAGCCCGCAGAGGGAGCAAATTCCTTTGTCCCGCTCGAAGAGCCGGAAGCGCATATAGGACGGGCTGGTCTTAGTTCTCCACTCCTCCGAGCATTCTGGAGAACAATTATAAGGCCGGCCTTTTGGAAGCAGACCGCGGCAGTTGTAGCACAGCTTCTCGCCATTCGGCCCGAGCGGCCGCGGCGTAGACCAGACTCCTCGGGAGCGGCGAGTCTTACTCATCTTTCTCTTTCCGCGTTGCGATCGCGAGTCCCGCTGCAATCACTCCGATGAACCCGTTTAAGAGTATGAATTCCATCTTGTAAGCGTGATCGCGTTTCGAAGGAATCTCTTGGATCACCATGAGCAAGATACACTGCACCATGGCCATTCCCAAGCTTAGGCCCTGGATAATGCGCTTCAGTATTTGCCAGACACTCACCGGATCATCAGCCTCTTTTTGATCGATCGCTGAATTCGGTTCCATTCCTCCGGTGACCCTCCGCGGGCCACATAAAGAGCGCGATTGAACTTTTTGACGGACTGCTTCACTTCCCGAGCCAGATCCTCGTGCTCCTCTCTCTGTTTTCGAGACCGGGTGCGGGCGCATAGGGCTTCGACCCGGAGCACACCCATCACGAGCAGATTCTGGACGCGGAGCCAGTATTTCAGCGGCAGCACTACCGGAATCGATTTGCGCTTTCGGCCGTGGTGTCTCAGAGGAATGGAAGAATCGAGAAGGGGAGGCATTCCTGATATTATTTCGCTTCCCGGTGAAGGAGGCAATGGTACTAAGGCTAAAAAAGTCCCAAGGTTTTCCTAGAACTTGAAAATTCCAGTTTCCATAGGTTAACGATTGGGTGTATATTACCTAGGTGTCTTTCCAGCCATTCACGATAGCCTTCGCGCTTGATCAGCGTGAATCGTTCGGGCTGGGTTTGATCACCAGTTACCGGCTGCAGTCAACTTTGGCTTGGAAGGACACTACGGCGAGGCCCGTTTAAAAACGAACGGCGCCAGGGGCTCAATCCCGGCGCCGTGAAGGATCTTGACACTTAACCAATGTCACTTTCAATTTTAACCCATTTCCGCCTAAAGTCAACAGCCTTCCCGGAGGTCTTTCGGTATGGCTGAAAGTAAGCTAAAACACACACGGAACGGCTATACCAGCACCGGGCTCTGGGGAGTGATCGATTCCTGGATTGAAAAGCTCCTGTCTTCCGAACGCCGGCGCCAGAGGGCCGAAGCCCGCTTGCGGGAAGAAGCGGCTGCCAAGGAGCGAACCAGGCGCGAGAATGCAGCAGGCAGGGCGGAGAAGACCGCAGCCGCGTTCGATAAGAAGATGATCGACAGGAGGCGCGCCCGATGATTCACGGCGAATTTGGACCGGAGTTTGATGCTCTTTCTATCCCAGCTCGAGATCCGGGCCAATACCTTTATGAGAACTATCTGCTCATCTTCGGGACCACCTTTGCTCCGAAGTGGAAAGATCTCACCGCGGAGAGCCGGACGAACTGGGGAAAACTCGAGCTGGCAACCCGGATCGATTGTACCTGCAATTCTGATCCGCTAGGCCGCTGTGTGGTGCATTCTGCAGTACACGCTCCCCCAATTGAGCCCGAGAAGATTTACACCACCTATGATGGCCATCGCTACAAACTCGCCGAAAACCGGAAACCGATTTGGATTGACGATCTACCGAGCGAGGGCAAGTGTAAATGGTGCGAGGAAGGGAACCTGCGTGTCCGGTCTTCAGTGACCGAAAGGTACGTTCACACGGACACGCCCATCGGGCGCGTATTGTGCGGCGCCGGGGATGGAATTCGCTTTTACTGATGCGATTCGCAAACTGGAGCAGATGAAATGAAAAAGCCGGTGATCCGCTTAGGGGATGGCAAATTTAAAATCGATGTCCTGGCGCTTCGCGAAGCGATCGAGCAAGGCACTCTGAAACAGGAAGACCGGGCTGTGGTCGAAAGGATTCTTCCTGGTGTCTGCTCGAAGATCGAAGCCTCCGAAGCCCGGAAGGCCAAGAAAGCAGGATCATGAGAGTAATTGATCCGGGCCACACCTATCGAGTGACATCGTTCGATGTTCCTCGTGGCGCGCCTCTGAGCGCTCACGAACAGGTGATCCGGTTTGTGAAGCGGACCGGCGAGAAGTATCCGGGAAACCAATGGACGCAATCCGGCACGATCATGCAAGAGATCCTCCGCGTATTGATTCACCGGGCTCAGGTTTTAGATGAGCAGGAACACTGGCCTGGAAATCAGGAACTGATCAATGAGTGGCGCCTTCAACTGTACAGGCTTGAAGTGCGCGCGGCTCATCGTCACGGAAGAACACTGAAGCGAAGGCATCTCGATCGCGACAATCTTGGAAACCCAGCGGGAATCGAGCTCGATCCGGCGTGCCATGAATGCGGACATATCGAATGTGGAGGTAGCTGCCGTGCCAATCCGGCCTGAAAACAAACATTTCTATCAAGGCCCGGAGTGGGAAGAAGCCCGCGAGCGGATCTTGAAGCGCGCTCAAAACAAATGTGAATTTTGCGGCAAGCCGAACGGAAAGCTGGTCTATGTCACTCGGGACGGGACCGGCCGGTGGAATGAAGCGCTCGCTACAACCTTCTCGGTAACGCGGCGCCTAGTAAAAAGATTCCTCGATGATCTTCCGCGCTCGAGCAAAAAGGACGCTGACAGGTTTTCAAAACTATGGCGCTGGTTCGGAGCGGACGGCAAGCCGCTCCCGGCGTCTTTTCCACCCGGAGAAAAGAATCCCGCTCAGTCTCCCGAGTCCGGCTATATCTATCTGATCAAAGTCTGCCTGACCATCATGCACCTGAATCATACGCCGGCCGATCGGAGGGACGAAAATCTCAAAGCCGGATGCCAGCGCTGCCACCTGGACTATGACAAGGAGTATCACCGGGAACAGAGAGCAATCCGAAAAGACAAGGCGCGGCCGATCCTGGCAGAGATCGAAAGACTCAAGGCTCATCAATGAAACGAATCGTTGGATTTTCAGGCGGCATCGATTCACAGGCTACGGCCCGATGGGTTCGGGACCGTTATGCGCCTTCTGAAATCATCCTTTTAAATTCCGATGCCGGAGGGAATGAAGATCCGATCACTACGGACTTTGTTGAGGAGTACAGCCGCACTGTTTTTCCGGTGATCCAAGTTCACGCCGTGATCTCGGATATGTGGACTACCGAAGGTTTCGCCGAAACGAAAGGCCTCGATGGATCGGCGCGCCTGAGCTTCGAACTCATGATGCTGATCAAGCGGCGCGCTCCTTCGAGAAAAGCTCAGTTCTGCACCGAAATCCTGAAACTGATTCCACAGAGGCGCTGGGTTCAGGAAAATATCTCGGAGGACTTCGAGCGGTACGTCGGGCTTCGGCGGGATGAATCATCCAGCCGCAGGAAGATTCAGGAACGCAACTGGGATCAGTTCTTCGATTGCTATGTCAATTATCCCCTGGCCACCTGGACCAAAGAAGAGTGTTTCAAATACGTCCTAGACTGCGGAGAGCCGATCAATCCGCTTTACAAGCTCGGATTCAACCGGGTGGGCTGTGCTCCCTGCATCAATTCCTCTAAAGAAGACATTGTCAATTGGGTGATCCGAAGGCCGGAGATGATCGACAAAATTCGCCGCTGGGAGGCGAGCCTGGGACGTACCTACTTCGCTCCCATGGTTCCCGGCCTCGCAATTAACAACATCGATCAGATAGTTGAATGGGCCAAGTCCAAACGCGGCGGGCGCCAGAAGACCTTCGAAATTATGCACGAAAGGCCAGCCTGCGAATCCAAATACGGGCTGTGCGAATAAAGGATTATGAATGTGGCTCTACGTACCCTCTCAATCTGTACCGGAGGAACGGCCGGCCTCGAGCTCGGACTTCACATCGCTTGCCGACGAGTTAAGCCGGTCTGTTACGTGGAGAGGGAAGCTACGGCAGTCCAGACTCTGGTTGCGCGCATGGAAGAAGGGGCTCTCCCCGCTGCGCCAGTGTGGAGCGATCTCCGAACTTTCGATGGAAGAAAATTTCGCGGCCTGGTTGACGCAATTTCAGCGGGATTGCCCTGCCAGCCCTATTCCGTTGCCGGAAAACGAAAAGGACACTCCGACGAACGCGCCATCTGGCCCGAGTTCATACGAGTGGTGGGAGAGGTGCTCCCGAGCCTGGTATTCCTCGAAAATGTACCTGAGTTTCTTAAACACTTTCGAATCGTCGGAGAAAAATTACAGGGACTGGGCTACGTGGTTGAGGAACCGCTATTCCTCGCAGCCAGCGATGTTGGCGCCTCACACCGGCGATTACGAATCTTCATACTGGCCTACCTCGAACACTCACGACTCAACAGGAAAGAGATCGGAAGCTGCGACCGTGGCCGATCACCATTATTTCACTCACGATCTGGTATCGAGAGCGGAGCAATGGCCGACGCCCGATGCGAACATGGAGCGCGGGGACCGCTCGAAGCATCTGGAAGCGGATTCAAAAGCGGGCCGGGATCTGAAAACCAGTGCAGGGAACTGGCCGACGCCTTCAGCGGAAGAGGGCGGCTACAACCAGAGCGATTCTCCGAACGCGAAACAGCGTCCGCTTCTGAATTCAGCCGCGAAGAATTGGCCAACCCCGAGAGCGGAAGACGGGGAGAGTTGCGGAAATCATCCGAATTCGGAATCGGACTCACTCACCGGAGTGACGAAGGCATGGAACACGCCGAAGACGGCGCGCGGCAATTACACGCGCGATCACGGAGACCCGGAGATGGAGCGTCCATCGCTCCAGGGACAGGCGGAGATGTGGGCGACTCCGAAAGTGGTCCAGGGCGGACCGGAGACTGGCCAGAGAAAGAAGGAGCTGGGCCGGGACGAATCGGGAGGGGGGGATCTCCAGGCTCAGGTACTCCAGATGTGGCAGATTCCGGCGGCGGATTCATTCCGCTCCCGCTTGGGGGACCGGGTGGACGAAATGGGCCTCGATCAACAGGCCCGATTCTGGCCGAGTCCGCAGAGCCGGGATTTCAGGAGCGGAGAAACGCAATCGGACTACGGGAATTCGAGGCCGTTGAACGAAGCGGTTTTGGATTCGCCTTCGCTCCCGGACCCGAGCACGCAGAACTCTGGAAACGAATCCTTGAACTCGCTCCCCATCTTGCGCCGGCGATTGAACCCGGCTTTTGTGGCGTGGCTGATGGGGCTTCCGTGGTGGTGGACCAATCCCGGACCGATCAGCTCCGCTCGCTTGGAAACGGAGTGGTACCTCTCCAGGCAGCGGCGGCTTTTACGATTCTTGCTCGGAGAGCGGGACTCAGGATCGAAGGATTGATCTGATGGATGACAGGGCAAAAGAAATTTTAGAAGAGCAGGTTTACCGGCTGGCTTCCGATCGCGGCGCCATCGAAATGGCCCGGATGCAGGCTCAGACGCTCGCGATCCATGAGATGGCTGAAGCGATCGAGCGGCGTGCGGCAGCCCAATTGAAGCTGGCACAAGCGATCGAGCGGGAAGCCAAGGCGCTCCGGGAACTGGAAGACGCCCGCTACTTTGCAGATGTCGACGCTCGATCTCTCGCTCCCAAGCCTCCCCAAACGGCGCGCTCTCGCGGCAGCCGGATTCAGCCGCGGGCGATCGGAGAAAGCCGATGAAAACTCGACCCGGTTTCAAAGGCCTAGTCTGTCTCACCGTGATTCCGATCTTCAAAGCCGGTGATCCGGCTCCTTCCGGTTACGTGGAGTGGCATGAATGGGCGCGCGGGCAACTGAAGGCCGGACTGAAGCAGAAGCGCTGTAAGATGTGCGGGCGATTCCGGTTTCCTCAGGAGAAGTGCTGCCGATGACGCTCAAGGCTCCTTTCCCCTGGTTCGGCGGCAAATCCCGAGTGGCCCATCTGATCTGGGACCGCTTCGGCTCGGTGGTGAACTATGTCGAGCCTTTTGCCGGCTCACTCGCGGTTCTCCTCGCGCGTCCAGGCGGCGCCGGCAGAAACGAAACGGTGAATGACAAAGACGCCTATCTCGCCAATTTCTGGCTGGCGCTCAAAACGGATCCTGAAGCGGTGGCCTACTATGCCGACTGGCCGGTGAACGAAGTCTTTCTGCACTCCCGGCACAAATGGCTGGTCGCTCAAAAAGAGACGCTCAAAGCGAAGATGGACCGCGATCCTGATTTTTTCGATCCCAAAATTGCGGGCTGGTGGGTGTGGGGCCAATCTCTGTGGATTGGTTCGGGCTGGTGCGCTCAACCGGAATGGAAGGGCCGTCATGCGTGCGAGCGCTCGCCCAAGGGCATCCACCGGGAGCTGTGGAAGAAGAGGCCGACACTGGGCAAGGGAGGCCACGGAATCCACCAGGCTTCGATCGGTGAACAGATTCCTAGGTTGAGCGGCAGACAGGGCGCAATCAAAGAGCAGGAAAATCCATGGCGCCAACGGCCGGACGTGAAAGGCCAGGGCATCACAGCTCGCCAATTCGGGTTCGATGAAATCGAAGTCTGGCGCCAAAAGCCGGAATCGAAGGGACACCGCGGCGTAGTCGACCGGGCCGATCTCTACGATTATTTCGAGGCGCTGGCCTTCCGGCTCAAAAAGGTCCGGGTGTGCTCGGGCGACTGGTCGAGGATCTTAGGTCCCTCCCCTACCACCGAAATCGGGCTTACCGGAGTTTTCCTGGACCCGCCCTACTCGGTGGATGACCGGGATGCGGTCTATAACGAAGATTCTAAAGATGTAGCAATCGAGGTCCGCAACTGGGCCTTAGAACACGCGCAAGACCCAAAATTAAGAATCGCGGTCTGCGGCTACGAATCGGAACACGAAAAATTTTTTCCATCGGACTGGGAAACGATCGCCTGGAAAGCCAATGGCGGATACGGGAACCAGTCCGGGAAAACGAGGGGAAGAGTGAATGCAACCAGGGAACGTATCTGGTTCTCTCCCAACTGTTTACGCAATTCTTTGTTTACCCAAGAGCACTTTATAAACCCGGAGGAGAAGGATCATATCGATGAACCCACAGGCCTCATCACATCATGAAACCGGTCTAGCAAATGCTAGCCGGAGACCATACTTTCCGTTCTATGCCAGAGAGGAACTGACCTCCAAGCTTCGCCTCCTGCCAGACGGAGGGCGCTTATTAGCCATAGACTTACGGTCCTGGAGTTGGGCGCATGAAGGAATTGAAAACTCCGAAGAAGTTCTTTTGGCTTTAGCTCGAAGTTTGGGGTTTTCACGCTATAAATTTAAAAAGTTCTGGCCTATCGTGAAAATGTTTTTCACTGAAAGAGACGGTTTTCTGTTCTGGTCGGACGATGAACGGTACCGGGAGAAGGTCGTCAATATACAATCTAAACGTAAGATGGCAGGACACTTAGGAGGATTGGCTAAAAACAAAAAGGATGAGCAAGAGCCATCCGAGCAACAGGAACTACCCCTAGCAAATGCCACTCTTTTGCTAGACCGTTTGCCAGACAAACCAACCACCAAACCATCTTCATATTCAACTTCTACACCACCACCACCAGAAGAAGGTAGACCTGTGGTGGAAGCCGAAGATCCGGCTGGTGGTGGTGGCGAGGTGGAAAAAATAATTTCAAACGGAAACGGCATGAAAACCCTGGAAGCCGAGCATCGGGCGATATCGGAGCATTGCCACCGCATTGGAATTCCAGCGCCTTCCCCGGTCTTAAGCTCGCAACTTCGGGCCAAGTTTCCAGGCATCCCGATCTCGGAAGTGCTCCAAAACCTTCCCCGCTTCGATGGGCAAACGAGTCCGGGGCTCTGGCGCGATTTAGGGCCGGAGAGTTTAAAGGCCGAAGCGCAGCGGCAGAAGAACCCGGTTCAGCCGAAGAAGAAAATGACTTCAGCGGATGTTTTAAGGGCGGAGATCGCACAGCGTGCCGGAGGAGGAGGCTAGATGGTCAGCGAAACGATTGCGCTCGAACAGGTGAACCGGCTGTGGCAGTTGAATTATTATCCCCGCGACCCGGAGCAATCGGCCGCACTCCGGGAACTGGTGACGGCGGCTCAAGGCGCCGATTCAGAGAACTGTCTGAAGACCGCGATTACCGCGATTCTGTACGATTCCGAGGATTGTCCCAAGCCGGCCGATATCCGGCGCGTGGTGCGGGTGGAGAACGAACGGGAGCGGGAACTGGAGGCCGCCCGCGAAAAAGAAAAGCCCAGGCCCGGGCCCTGTCCCTTTTGCTACGGAATCGGATTTGCGACACGGACTTACCTGCTCACCCGGACGACCGAGGAGATCGATGGCGAAGTGCGGATGCGCGTCACCAAGAAATATCTGATCTCAGACGAAGAAATCGAGGCTGCAAAAAAGTCGCTCGCTGAAGGTCAGGAAGTGATCTCTGGCGGGGAGCGTTGTTCCTGCCAGACCAAAATGGCTTCCTGAAACCGGTCCCGGACCGGGAAGGATCGCTCTTATAGCCATGCTCGGACGATAGTACTAACCTCCGTAGACGAAGGTCTTTTGGATCTGATACGATTCCCCTTCGGAGGTCGATTTGGCAGGATACAAGCCGAGGCCGGATCGCTGTAGAAACTGCACTTCAGTCTATACTCGGATCCGCTCCAATCATGATTTTTGTTCCGACAATTGCCGCAAGGAATTCTGGAAGTACGGAGGCGTATCGGCCGCGAAGATTCAGAAGTTGATCGAGGTTGAACTAAAGAAGATGCTCGGACCGCTCGAAGCACGGCTCGCTAAGAAGTTCGCCGACATCTTGAGAAAGTATCGGCAGCGTGTCCCGAGCGAGCTCACACAGATGGCCAACGGAAACACTACCGACATTTTATATTCGGCGCGCTGTATGTGCGGAGAACAGTTCACGCCCGGATCTCCGTTGTTCTTCGTTCACGTACAAGGATGCAAGGTGATTGCGCGGCCATGAGACGATATTTCATTTTGAGTCTGCTCGCCGCTTGGATGTGTTTTCTGGTCTGGTGTGTCTGCCACAACTGGACCACCTGTCATCAAATTAGCTGGTGTGGCCAATGAAAAAAATTTCGAAAGAAGCGGTTCTCTACATCCACATCGAAGGAACCGAGTATCAGTGCTGCGACTGCACCTTATTTCATCCAAGTCGCACCTTCTGTTCCGTTCACCAGCCGCGTTTTATCATTCTGGGCATCGGAAGCTGTGGCCTGTTCTATCACGGCCGGCCCGCGGGAAAAGGTTCGGGCTACCTTACACCGACTCAATCCGGGTATGCGGAGAGCAAAGAAGGTTTCTCGTGTAAGCGATGCCGGCGCTTCATTCACGATCGAATGGACTGCCGGCACGTCGACAAAAATTCAGCGGGTGATGATCCGGGAAGGATTCATCCGAACGCCTGTTGCAATGATTGGAAGCCGGGGCTCAAAGATCAGGTCAAGCGAGCCCTGAACTACTTCCGGGTGAGGCTGCTAAAAAAATGACGCCCAGAAACACACTCCGAATTCAGATGGTGAAGAACTACACGCCCTATGAGAATCCGCTTCTTCCGGTACTCCATGAAGGCGAGGAACCGGCGCTCGAGGAATGGCTCGCGCGCTGCCTAGTCGATCTCGGATATGCGGTGTTCCGATGAAGCTTCGTTTTTCTGGAGTTTGCGTGGTAGAGGATCAATGGTATTTCGTGGATATCTACCTCACCGATCTTGTTCAATTTCTAGATGCGGACTTAGGACCCGCACCTTCGGGCGATTGGACGAACATCGCGGAAAAGATTTTGATCGCCTTAAAAGATCCCAGTCAAACAATCCAAGGCGAAAATGCGAGCTATCGAATCTCAGACGACTTGCAGGGTAAGTTAATCGAACGCTTCGGAGTGAAGTGCTCCTCTAAGCAGGAGGCCGCCCGAAAGTTTCAAGCGGTAGTTGCTCAGGCTTCACGAAACTGAGAGAGGATTTGGTTAGAAACGAATTCTCGCTTTTCGGTGTCAACGGTGGGGAGGCTCTATGGACTTGCTCCATCTCATCCTGGTGTTCGTGGTAATCGGTCTGGCGCTCTATCTGGTGAACCGCTTTATCCCCATGGACCAGGCCGTCAAGACCATAATGAATGTCGCGATCATCATCATCCTGGTGATCTGGCTGCTTGAACTTTTCCTGCCCGGTATTGCAACCGTTCCTATCGGTACCAGACGCGGACCTTGATTCTCGCGAAGTTTTCCAGTTTCAAAACGTCGCAATTTCGCCGACACTGAATCCAGCCGCGCGATGTGGCCCAGTTGCAATTTCGAGCAGTAAACGGCCGCGCTCTTCTGACAGCACGAGGCTCATTTCGGCTTGGTAATCCATTTCTCCGAGGAACGCCCACATGTGGTCCTTCGGACTCGCGGAGTGAAGATTTCTGTGCCGGCACTGGAGCCACACTCCGGCCAGCTTGAAAAATTCACGCTGCGCTTTTTGGCTCAGTTTCATTCTCCGACTCTCGCCGATCCTTCCCGAATCGGAATTTTGAGCTCGGACATCTTTCCAGCCTTACATTTGGGCGAACGGCGCGCGTGATCTTTGTAGATTGCCGGGGCGCAAATCTTTTCCAGCCAAAAGCTGACATCTTCTGTTCCTCGAGCTGGAACCGTGACTACGGCATCTTTGACTTGACACTCGACGCAGGAGTAGCGGCATTGAATCGCCGGTTTCATGCTCGCTGAGCGGTTCTGAGATCGTAGCTGAAAAACTCGTTCAGAAACTGGAAGTACTTGGGCGGCTCTTTGGAATCCTTGGGCTGCACTGCGAACGCTGCGACCTGACCCCAGATCGGAGAGTAACTTCGGAGCAGGTTATCAAAGGCGCGCTGACCTCCGGCGCGAATCAGTTCGAACTGTTGCCGGCCGACTGGTGTTTCGGCTCCATTCGCCCATTGCGTTCCTTCCGGTGTCTGGACAATCGAGCAGAGCGACTTGGCGAAGCTCGCGCCATTCAAGCCGAGCTCGTGGCCGTCAAAGAAATGCTCCAGGAACATCGGTTCGATGAACTCCAGAAACATTTGATTGAGCTCCGCCTGGGAGGGTTTCTTATCGACCGGAGCGGGAGCCGGTTGAGGCGCGCCCGGAGCGGCCTGGGTAACCGAAGTGCCGACCGTGCCGGCCGGATTGCTCAGAGTCTGCTGGATCACTTCCTCCGGTGGCTTTCCGCGGCCGAAGAGCGTAGCGACCATGTTTGAAGCGAGCGCGAAAATTCCCATGACCATCTGGAGATTCTCCGGCTTCTCTACCAGTTTCTCGAGCCACTGGCTCTTCGGTTCCGGCGCCGGTGGAGGCGCTTCGTCATGGCGGCGGCCTCCCCAGCCGAAAAGATTTTTCAAAGCCTCCAGTTTGGGCGCCTCTTCAATCAGTAGATCGATTCCGCCTTTTTGAGGAACAGCGGACGTAGCGGCGGCGTCTTTCTCCTTCATGTACTTGAGCGTATCTTCGTGCATCCTGACCATCGCTTCGTTTTGCTTCTCCATCGAAGTGATGTACATCGTCATCATGGCCGCGGTGTTATCGTTGCCCTTGGTCAAGGTGAAAATTTCCCGCACCATGGGAAGCGGATCGTAAGCCTTGGGAGCGGATTCCTTCACCATATCGACCGCGGCTTTGCCGGCATCGGCCATCATCTCGACTGTTTTTGAAACCACCGAAGCGGAGGTTTCCGATGGCTTGTTCGCCGTGGCCGCTTCGATCTTGCTCTCCATCACTTCCCGGACCAGCTCGCGATTTTCCTGCAGAGCATCCTTGTTCTGATCGGCGAGGGTCTTCATCGCTTCGCCCACTACGTTCATGCCGGCAGTCATTTCCTGGGCCTCCTGATATTCAATGCCTTCTTTTCCCGGAATCTGAATCCGGTTCTGTTCACACCAGCGCTGATACTGGCGATTGGCGGTCTTGTCCCACAGCACGGTCCGCAAGTCGACCCTGGGAGGATACTTCTCCATGTCGGTGGCATCGAAGAAGGCCTCCATGATTTTTCCCTTGACGCCTTTTTCGTTCAGGATGACTTGCCATTCACCGGAATAATATTTTTCGAGGAACCACGTCTGATATTCCTCCGGCTCAAACGGAATTTTTCCCTCAATGATGTCCCACGTCACATCTTTGCGGTTGGGCTCGGTGATCTTCAGGTCAACCTGCGGCCAGGTCCGGTAGAGCTTGACTTCGATCAGATCGTGCTTCTCTTCGGGGATCGATTTCCAGAAGCGGAAGAACAAAACGGCATTTTTTTTCCCCGGTTTATCGAAAACTTTTGCCACCTTTGGAGCCGGGAACGTAGAATCACGGTTCACTTTTTGGTAACTTCCTCTCACATTAGGCCCTTAGCGAATCTATCGACATATAACTATAACTTCAACTTGAACTAGTTCGCAATGAACGCTATGATAGACCGAAAAACTTGTCGATGCAAACCGCATACCATCCGGCCTTTGGATCTCGTGTACCGTTTCGCTTCGACTGGCTTCCCGATTCTCCCGATGGTCAGGTCTTTCAGACGTGCCGAAAAGTGATCAACTACATGCGCGAAGATTCCAAAAGCCCGCTCATCATCGAAGATGCGCGGAAGGCGCTCGAGCTTGGCTCCGGTGACCCGCTGACTGGAACGTGGAAGCTCGTTAAGCCGATGGTCCGCTTCCAGCGGGATGAAAAAACCGCGGCTGATTTACAGACACCCGATCCAAGAATTCCCGACACGGTCGAAGTTCTGATCCGCCCGGTCGACCAATCGCTCCTGATCAAGCTGCGCGGAATGGGTGTCGAAGATTGCGACGGCTTTGTAATGTATGCCGGCTGCATTCTGCTCGCGCTGCACGTCCCTGTTTCACTCGTGACCGTGGCCGCGGAGCCCGACGATCCGACGCGCTTCTCTCACATCTACCTGGCCTGTTATCCCGAGGGCTACGGCAAAAGGAGAATCGCGCTCGATGTTTCGCACGGGCACTATCCGGGCTGGGAATGTCCGAACCTGGGAAGGCTCAAGGAGTGGCCAGTTCTATACACTGCGGGCGAACATTTTCTTAAATTCGGCATAGCGCTCTCACTGCTGGGCGGAGCATATTACGCGCTGAGGAAAATCGGATGAATCTGTTCGGATTTCTGGATGCTCAGCTCGGTTTACAGCAAAGCGGTCAGGAGATCGAGCGCGCGCTTCCTCCCCAGATTCAGCCGCGAGGTCTGGGACGGAGATCGAAGGCGCGGCTTGCGTCTCCGCCCTGTTCAGAGTGTCACGTCAATCTATCGAAAGGTGTCTGCCGGAATCGGATGTGCCGGCGTTTTGGTGAGGAGCAAAGATGAGATTCACGGTCAACGTTTATCCAGCTCGAGGCCACGCGATCGGAAACGGCGGAGACGGCGCTTCCCGAGGTTCTGATCTGGGAACGCAGTTGAACCGGAGCGAGCGCGATCGATGCGACCGGAAGCGCGCCGAAGCGCTGAATGAGATTCTGGCGAAGTTAAATCTCGACCGCTTTATTCATCCGGTTGAAGAACTGCTAGTTGAAGCCGAACCGATGCTCGAAGTCGAGAGGAGAGAAGCGGCATGATGATCAGAGTTCCCTCCACGGTGAACTATTATCCGGCCGGATTCGGAGGATCGCTTGCGGGCCTGGGTGATGACATCGTTTATGATCCCTCCGGCTCTGGCGCATTCATTGATACCACCACCGACGTAAGTTTCGATCCGAGCGGAAATCCCATCTCCTCGCTCCCACCGCTTGAACCGGTGGTGGTTCCTCCCATCGTCCCGATCACGGCGCCCACAGCTCCAACTGATACAACCGGCTTAGGACCAGGGCAAGCGATCACGCCCGGAACTCCGACTCCTGCAGGCGGAGGACTGACCGCGGCGCAGATTGCCGCGATCGCGACCGCGGCCGGCCAAGCTGCGATCAATGTTGCAAAAGCGACTTCAACGCCGGGGCTGATTCCGGGAACAAACCTCGTTTATAATCCGGCCACCGGTCAATTTTTGCCGGGATCCGGTGTCGGAACTCCGCTTGGAACGCAACTGGCCGTTACGCCGACTAGCTTGACGGCCAGCTTATCATCGAGCGGCGCGCTGGTGATTGCGATCATTGCGATCGGAGGAATTTTGCTGTTCAGCAGCTCCAGGCGATAATGGCACTCCGAATCAAACGCGCTGTTCCGGGCCGGTTCGTGAAAGGCCGCTTCGTCCCTAATCCCAAGGGAGAAACTTATCGCGTCGGTGTGTTCGGACCTTTTAAGCGCCTGAGTCAGGCTCGCAAAAAAGCGCAGCAACTGGCCGATTACTATAAACGTGATGTCGACGTCCACAGCGATAAGAAGGGTCACGCGATTCTGACGGCCAAGCCAAGCAAAAATCCGAAATCGAAAACTGAAGAGGCGCTCTATAAAGTTATTCGCAAGAGCGGCTACTCGAGGCGCGAATCCAAGAGGCTCGCGAAGCTGAATCTTCCCTACTTCCAGACCAAGCCAAGCTCGGCGAATCCGATGAAAGTAGCGGTAACGATGATCAAGACGTTTCATCCTCCGCGCGGTGGAGTGATGCTGTCTGGCCATCGTTATTATGTCCGGCCGAAAGATGCCGAAGAGCTGAAGAAGCGTGGGCTGGCCCGGATCACTCACGAAGGAAAACGCAAGAGGAATCCGGTCAAAACCAAAATGGTGAAACGCGGAGCTCACTGGTTCGCGGAGATGTCTTCGGGCGCCGGCACGTCGAGCGCGCGCTATGACACCAAGGCCGAAGCCAAGAAAGCCGCAGCAGAGTACCGGCGAATTCATAAGACGGGGCGATTATGAAGCGCACCAGGAATTGTCCCAATCCTCCGATCGACAAATGGCTGAAGGTGGAAGGTTCTTCTGTGAAGCGGATTCGCTTCCGTAAGGGCGGAAACGTCGATGTGGTGATCGTCTCGGGAAGAGGTAGACGATCTTCTAATCCTTCCGATGCCTATGAAGCTGGCCGGCGGGCTCTCCGAGCCGCGGCCGCTAAACACGGTACCGTAAATTTGACTCCAAGTATCGCTCAACGCGATGAATGGGGACATGCATGGAATGACTTCATGCGCGGTTGGAATGCTGAGAGGGGATTCAAATCGAAGTATGGAAGGAAGCCTAAAAACAATCCGATCTCCGCTCACAAAGAGAAGCTGTACCGCAAGGCTCTTGCGATCGATGAGCGTTTTCAAAAAGCGCTCGAAAGGAAGTATGGATCTCGAGCTGGCGATATGCGCTACAGAACGAAGGAGCTTCCGCCTTACCTTCGAAGATTGGGAACGGCCATGCAAAAAGCCGCGGAGAGGTATCAAGCGGCCTCATGAACATTCAATCCGCATTTGCGAGCCCGGTCTACTACCAGCCTCCTTACGTCTGGATTCCGAAGCCTCGTGGAGTGCGCGGATTAGGAAGCGCTCAGTCTCAGCAAATTAACGCGATCGTGAGCACCGGCGCGTCGACTACCATAGGAATTCTTGCGGCATTGTCCGCGATTCCAGGACCTGGTTGGGTGGCCGGCGCGATCGGCGGATTAATCGCAGTTGGTTCGATGATCGCGAACATGTTTCAAGGTTGCGGCGCCAGTTGTATCCAATCTTCGAACGATGCGAATAAATTCGAGCCTCCCCTGCAGCAGAATCTTTCGACTTACCTGAACGCACCGGTCCACACCGCGAGTATGCAGGCCGCGGCGCTCAATAATGTGGATACACTTTTCGCGGCGCTTCGAGCGGCGTGTTCCGATCCTTCGCTCGGGACCGCGGGCCAGAATTGTATTTCTGAGCGGCTGAATGAAAGTTCCTGCCACTGGAAGGCCTCGCCTGGGGGCTGGTCCCAGGATTCTTCGGGCGTCTGGTCTTATAAAGGTTACGGAGCATCCGGTTCGGGAAATGCGTGTTGGAACTGGGTGATCGGTTATCGTGATCCGATCGCCAACGATCCGACCGTGGTTCCTGATTCGGCAGTCAGTACGCCAAGTACACCGGTCTCTACTCCGGCCTCGGTTACATCTTCGCCGACTCCTTCTAACCCCAGCGGGGCGAGCCCACTTGTCACGGGTTCGGCCGTGGCTCCTTCCTCACCCAGTCTCGCTCCGCTCTTTTTAGTCGGCGGAGGAATTGTGTTGCTTCTGCTTTTGATGGGAGGAGATTGATGCCACTGGCACAGACCGCCTTCGATACAACGAATCCTCCTCTCGTTATCACGGGCGCCCAGATTCTCAACGTCACGCCGGCCGATCTCCAAAACCGGCACGTAGTCTGGAACGGAAACTACATCAACAATTACACTCCGCTTCAGCTCGCCCAGGCTCAGGCGTTGTATCAAGCCGGCGTGTTCGATCCGGCGAACGCCACGAATCCGAATTTCATGTACGGCCCGAGTGGAACCGGGAACACAATTCAGGCGATCAAGACCGCGGTTGCTCAGAAGATGGGCGTGACAGATACCGCTCCGGTTGGAACTCAGGTTCCGAATTTATTCGCGATCGCTCCCACTCCGCCGGCTTCGATCACCCAGCAACAGGTGAGCTCGCTTGCGAATTCTCCTCCGGTGAACGCCAACACGGTTCCGGTCTCCGGTGGAGCCACCGCATCGACCTTGACGACCTGGTTACAGGCAACTTCGATCGGATCGATTCCGAACTGGGTTCTGGTGGCCGGCGCCGCGGCAGTGGCCTATTATTTATTTTCGAGGAAATGATGAGAATCTCTCTCGGTGACATTCAATCTTTCTCGAGTCCGGGCTCGCTGCTCGCCTACTGTGCGTCGAATCCAGGTATGGAAGCCTCCTATTCTCCGGCCGGACAGTCTCCGGCTCAAACTCTCGCTTGTGAGGAATGGCCGTCACTGTTTCCCGGAACCACCGTGGTGAGCGCGGCGCCCGCTTGTCCATCTGCAGAACAACTGCAAGGAATCGTAGATCCAAATGACCCCTGCCAGTCCCTCGCCTCGACCACGAGCTCACTCACCACGGCTTTGACCGGGACGGCGATCGCCGGAATTCCGAACTGGCTTCTGATCGGCGGAATCGCACTGATCGGATATTTTCTGATGAAAAGAGGCGGATGAGACCAGCGCTCAATGCAGTCACGCTTCCGGGCTTGGGAGCCCTGACGCTTCCGAGCTTCAACACTCATGTTCCGTTTGTCGGAACGGTCGATTTGAAACAACCGATGGAGTGGGTTTTCTGGGGTGGAATGATCGTCGACCTGGTTTTCGTGAAGGGCATTTCGAAGTGGATCATCGCGGCCGGCATCATTGCCGCACGTTATGAGCTCGGACAGCGAGGCTCGAAATGACTGGAACTTGTGTTTGTGGATTTAAGAGGCCGCTTGGATCTCGAGAATTATTCGATCATCTCAAAAGTTGCCCTGAAGCCAACCGTCAAGCTCTTAGGGACTTTGATGCCTGTGAGGACTGCCTGGAAACGGAGGCCACGCTCCCATGAACTTTACTCCTTCCCTTCAAAGCTGTATTCCTTACCAGTGCGGATTCGATCCCTTCAACCTGGCAAATATTTACGCTTGCTCGGCGGCTGGATATGGTGGCGTTCTCAGTTGCGATTCGCCCGAGTGTCAGCAATGGTGTCCGAACGCGAACGCGGCGCCCGCGGTTGCGGTGGCTGCAAAGTCGATCGGCTTTCCACCGAAGTTGACTCCTCAGAATCTGGTGAGACCGATTCCCGATATCACCGAGGCCCTGAGACCGATTCCCGTTGCCCAAGCCACGGGCTGGTGTGGATTGAATCAATCGATCGCGGACAATCCACTCATCGCAGTTGGAATTCTGGCCGGAGCATTTCTGCTCATTTCGAAAAGGAGAGGCCGATGAATCAGAAAAACATTCTCGTAATTGGCGGTATCGGAGTGGGTCTCTACCTGCTTTACAAATATCTGCAGCAGACCTGTCCCACCCAAACCACGCCCAGTTCACTGTGCAGCGCTTACGCGCAAGTCTCTTCGATATTCGGTGGCACGGCCGCGGCTCCCGCGGCGCCGGCGCCTCCAACGATTACCGGGAGTACTGCTCCGGTCGGAGTCCCTCCTCCGTTGGTAACGGTAACGTCACCATTTCCGACCGCTCCGCCCGCCCAGATCGCGCCTCCGGCTCCTCCTCCGGCGGCAACAGTGACGATCGTCGGACAGGTCACGCCGAATATAAATAATTCTCTTTCGGCCGATGTGCTGGTGAACGGCCAGCCGATGAATCTGACCATCATTCCGGCGAACGCTTCGAACAGTAGCGGAGCGGCTTGGAATACACAGGGCCAGGACATCACCGGTCAATTGCTATCGATGGGCGTGAACATTCCTGCGGTGGCTAAACAATTTCAGGCCGGTTATGCTTCATCTACTCCGGCAATTCCACTACAGACCTCCGGCCTCAGGCCTCCAGTCACGTTTCGCCCGCTGGTGGCTGGGAATCCTCTGAACCTGGCCGGCATCAACGATTATCCCGAGTACGACCTGGCCTATCCTTACGTATTCGGGAAGAGTTCTCTTTCAGGAGTAGCCGGAGATGGAGCCTTTGCTCACTCTCGTGTCCCGGCCACGATGATTCACCAGGGGCCTCGCTATGGATTCAGGAGGGGCGCATGAGGAAGGGTGGAAACCGATGAGAACCTGTTACACCTGGAAAAAAACCTGCATGGTCCAGACCGATCCCTGTACTCAGGCGATCGTCGGAGGGGAATGTAAAACTCAGGTCTGGTTCTGGGTTTTAGCCGGAGCGCTCGGACTTGCAGCGCTGGTGAGGAAATAATGTTTGCCTCTCGAGCCAGTATCGGAGTGATGGGACTCGGAGACGCGGCTTCCTGTCCTTCGATCGAACAATTACAGGGCGTGGTCGATCCAACCGATCCCTGCCAGAATCCGATTGCGTCTTTGCCGGTTTCGACCGTTCCATCCGGTGGCCCGACCGCGAGCCAGATTTTATTCGGAACGCCGGCATCAGTACCCACCGCGGCTCAAATCATGGCCGGCGCTTCACCCACCGTCACGCCGGCGATACCGGGTTTGATTTCGAGTGCGACGGCGTCGGCTACGCCTGTGGTCAGCAATACGGTGATCTTTGCGGCCGCTGGAATCGGAATTCTGTTCTTCATTGTCATGGCCAGCAAGAGATGACCCACTACGAACTACTTCAGGTATCGGCTGACGCATCGCCGGAAGTAATCGACGCTTGCTGGAAAGCCTTGATGCGAAAATTCCATCCCGATAAAGGGAAGGGCAATACAGAGCTCGCGAAAAAGCTGAACGAAGCTCACGATGTGTTAAGCGATCCGATCAAGCGTCAGGCTTACGACATCGAGCTTTCACGCTTCAACGGCAATGGGCGCGAGACGGCCGGACAGCGGCAATACCGCGAAGCGCGCGAACAACAGAGAGCTTCTGGACGCCGGCCACATTCTCAGGCCTATCCCGATGCATACCCACGGAGGAGTTTCTCCGAAGACCAGGGGCCTGATCCAGCCGATGAAGTTGTAGATACGTTCTTTGAGGCAACCGAAGCGGCCGATGGTCTGATTGAAGATTTGATAGACAAGTTCGCCCGCACAGGACAGGTCGACATCAATAGTTTTCTGGTCCGGTTAAACCAGAAAGCCATGGATACAATTTGCAAACGCAATCCGCTTTTGGGAGCGATCATCCAGGGGAGGCGAAGATGAAGATGCATTCTCAGGCATTGGGAATCGGCCTCGGACAATCTCCCACCGAAACGTCTCTTCCCTGGTATCAACAATTTTGGGACGAGCTGGTGAATCCGATCGGAACCGATACTGCCGTGCTCGCGCAGCAGACGGCGCCGGTTGCGGCTAACTTGGGGACCGCGGCCACGAATCTTTCTGGTGTCGGCTTGATTGTCGGAGTGGGAGCTCTGGCGCTGGTTCTGGTTTTTGCAATGGCGAAGCGATGAGAAAGTATTTGTTGAAACAGTTGTTCCAGCGCGCGTGGCCGGCGATCAGTCTGATGATCTGGATTCTGATTATCGGGCTTGCTGGTGTTTTGATGGCCGAAGATCTGTTCGCGTTGTGGCGCAGGAGTCTGTGAGAATACTGGGATCACATTTAGGAATCGGTGACATGCTGGCCGCGAGTGCCGGGATGCCGGGACCCGCTCCTCTGGCGATCACTCCGCCCGATCTGAATCCAAAGGTTCCGGTGGGCTACAACCCGGCAACCGGAACCGTCGATCCTTCGAATGTCACCGGAGCGACCACGATCTCAGCTACGAGTCCGGGAACTTGCGCGGCTGGCCTGGTGTGGGATCCCAACACGGAAACCTGTTTTTCGTGTGCTTCGATCGGCCAGAACTACGATCCGGTGAACGAGGTTTGTATTGCGCCACCAAATTACACGCCCTGGATCGTGGGCGGGCTGGTGGCAGGTTTGCTTTTAATCCTTTCTATGGGGAGATAAACATGAGAGTTCTAGTTCACAATATTCATCAAGGTGGTCGGACGCTTCCTGGAACCGGGCGAGCGGGCTACAGCATTCTCGAGCCGATCCGCATTCCTCCCACCGATTCCTTCGGCATGGGCGATTTCGTGGCCGGAGCCTTCACGTTGCCGCAAACTCCGGTAGCAGTGAGACGCGCCGGCGTAGGTGACTTTGTTCCGGGGCATTATGCGGTTCCTCAGAATCCTATTCGTGACGCCCAAGGAATGTCGGGCTGCGGATGCGGTAGTGGATGCGGCGGAGGCTGCGGCATGGGCGCGATCGATCTCTCTTTCTCGGGAACCGGGATTGCGAGCTCGGTCATGGCCGGGAGCACCATTCCTAATTACTGGATCTACCTGGCGGGCGGAGCGCTGATCCTGCTTCCGCTGATGAGCGGGCGCCGGAGGCGCCGGTAGATGGACGTTGTTCAAACCGATACGACTGCAACCCTCACGGCTTCGGCGATCAGTGTCTACGTGATCCAGATTCTGAAGAATTGGAAGTGGTTCAAGTTGCTGACCTCGAATACCAAGTACATGAACATTGCCGCTTCGCTTTTTGCGGCCGCAATTTCAGCAACCGGGATCGGTTACACATTCAACGAAACATCGGGAACGCTCACGATCACCGGGCTCACTCTCGCCGGCATTCTGGCCGCGCTGTGGACCTGGGGGAAATCCTTCGTGTTGAATGAACTGATTTATCAAAGCACGATCAGTGCTCCGACCAAATCCGCCAATGCGGCAACGCTCGCAGTTCAGACCGCGGTCCAGGCGAAAGAGATCGGATTACCGGAAAACCTCGAGGGAGGAAAAGCCAAGAACTGATGGCGCGGAGAACTAAATCCCGGAAGAATCTTTTCGGCTTCGGAAAGAAGATCACTGTCCACCGTGCCGGCGGAGCGTCCAGGCGGGACATATCGAGTCTGGCTTTCAAAGCCGGCCAGCGGTCTGGCGACTCCGGGCTTTTTGCAAGCTGGGCCGATTCGAAGAATCTGAAAACCAAGTGGGACCGGGACGCCCTGAAACAATTCGAGCGATCGTACCGGGATGGAGTGGAAAAGGGCGAAGCGATCGAGGCCAAACAAGAGGAGAAGAAAGAAGCCAAGAAGGAAGCCAAACAAGAGAAGCGCGACGCCAAAGTACAGGCCAAAAAGGAGCTCGAGGAGGTTCAGACGGATGTCATTGAAGCGCTGGCCGGCCTCGGGATGTCGCGATCGCAGGCCAAGGCCCTCGCTCGGTCGAAATACCGGAGCGGAGATTCCTTCGGAGATCTGTTCGACCGGATCATGAAGCGCACGCCGGCTGGCATCAATCCGGCCAAATTCGATCGCTGTGTGAAAGATGTTTCGAAATCGATGAAGAAGTCTCACCGCAAGGGAAGCCCTTACGCGATCTGTACGGCGGCCGGAACACGGAATCCGAAACGCTCCAACAATCCGCTTGAGAAAGCGCGCAAGCTCCGGGAGGACTTCACCGGTCTTCCCGCCGGAGAGATTCTGAAGTATCAGCAGAAGGACCATTTTCACGAGTACGTGACTGGAGCGGGGAAGCTGGTTTGTCTCGATGTTCTCACGGTCGACGGCCGGGAAATCCCGATCATCGCTCCCGGATTCAGCTTTGATCCCAAGAAATACTTGCGACGGGATCTGAGGCACTCGCACGAAGGAACGTGGATCTTAGATCCGTCGACGCCGGCTAGCAAATTGGTCCAGGTGAGCTTTTCAGAAGACGGAAAGCAGTTGATCTTTACCGGTGGCGATCAATCGATTCCGCTCGAGGCGATGGGCTTCGGACCGCGCGACATGCGCGACAACATGTTTATCGGAACGGTGGTCGAAATCACTTATCGCACCAAAAAGAAGTTCGAAGCCAACGGCAAAGAGGAGGTTGATTTCCATCACGAATTCGGAAAGCAGGGAAGCCGGGGCGTGTTACCCTTACTCGGCTACTACCTGAGAGTTCAGAGAATGTTTTCACTCGGAGGCAGATACGAGATCGCGCCGGTCAGAGCAGACATAGGCGCCTCTCCTGGAATTGTCGGATGACAGAAATACGTGTGGATTGGAGTGCTCCAGTTTGGATAAAGTCCTTCGTCATGTTGATGGCGCAGAACAAGGCCAGTGACGGAGAATTATTGAAATGGCTCGAGAAGAATGGTTATGCAGAACTCGCTATTTGCCCACAGTGCAAAGGCGAAGGATTCACACATTCTACTCCAGGCTGTCCGATTGATCAGATCGCTCAGACTTTGTTCGGTGTGATGGAGCCAAAAGTAAACGAGTTCGGTGAAGAATTGCGTGATGCAATCACAGATAAATACGGATCGGCTGGAATCGAACAAATCAAAGACACTCTGTTGACGAGGAAGCAATGATTTATCGATCCAATCTTTTCGCGCCGGACTACAGCGCGGCCTTTCCGCATTTGCATGTAAGGCCGATGTCCCACTCCTTCGGTCATTCGGTTCCCTCCGATTGGGCTGACAAGCCCGCGGACGATCCATTTTTCGGGGTGTACAAACAATGCGGGATGTTGACGCATGACGAGGCCGCGATCGCCTATAACGTTGCGCGGAAGCATCCTGGTTTGTGGCTGGACATCGGATCTCACACCGGGTGGAGCACGGTTCACCTGGGATCGACCGTGGTTGGGATCGATCCAATGTATGAGTTTCCCGAGTTTCGGGCGAGAGCGGTCGAAAACATTCAGCGCGCTAAAACGTCGGCCATGCTCCTGAGCGCGACATCCAGGGCTTTCTTTGAAGATGAATCGCTGAACAGAAAAGGAATCAAATTCTCGGGGATTATGATCGACGGCGATCACACCGATGGAGAGCCGCAACGGGACGCGCGGAACGCTCGGAATAATCTCAAAAACGGCGGAGTGATCCTCTTCCATGACTTCATCGGCCGGCCTGTCCGGGAAGCGGTCCAATATCTCATCGAGTCGGGCTTTCACTGCCGTGTCTATACCACTCCTCACATGATGGCCGTCTGCTGGCAGGGGGATGAATTTGTTCCTCCCATTCACAGACCGGATCCCAATCTGGCCGCTCTCGCTCAAAAGATGCCGGATTTCGACTTCGCGAGGTGTGCATGATCCAGATGCACGAAGTTGAATCTGGGGATCACTTGATCGCAGCGGGAGATTACCGGATCGCTCAGCGTCAGGACGGCACTCAATATCCGGTGATCGTGTGTCCCGGATGCGCGTTGCTGAATGGCTGCAGCAAACACACACTTCTGACGCGAAGCCCCTTGACGATCCGGGCTAGTTTTCTTTGTAGTTGCGGATGGCACGGATGGGTAACCGAAGGAACTATGGTCGAATGGTCCGTGAACGCATGACACCCACTATCTATCCTGCTCCGATTCCCGGCGACGAAGAGAAACCAAAGCGCTACAGCCAGGGCCTCGAAGAGGACTTCATCCTGAGCGTCTTCCGCGAACCGATCTACAAGGATAAGGCAAAGCGCTTTCTGGATATCGGCGCCTGGAATCCGACCGACAAAAGCAACACTCGAGCGCTCTATGAGCTCGGCTGGTCTGGCGTGATGATCGAGCCTTCTCCCGGTCCGATGTTGAATCTGGTCACCGCTTACGGAAACGATCCGCGGATTCAACTGGTGTCCGCGGCTGTGTCTGGCGTGCCGGAGGGATTCTCCGTTGTAAGGATGCACATCAGTGACGATGCGGTGAGCACTACGGAAGAAAAGGAATTCCAGAAATGGAAAGACGCGACTCCTTTCCATGGTAGTGTAATCGTCCCGGCAATCACGGTCGGCGCGATCACGCATCTATTCGGCGAATTCGATTTCATCTCGATCGACACCGAAGGAACCTCGGTCGATATCTTCGAAGAGTTCATCCGTTTGGGACATAAGCCGGCTTGCATTTGCGTGGAGTACAACGATCGAAAGAATGAGGCGCTGGCCAACGCTGCCAAGAGTCAATACGCTCTGATTCACGAAAACGAAAACAACTTGATCTTTCAGAGGATAGTCCAGTGAGCGAAGACCGGCGCGTAATCGTGAATGTCGCAACCGGGCGCTATCTTCGCGGCCAGCAGAGGCTGGTTCAGGCCTTCCCTGGTTTTAAACGAGTGTGGGCCGATCAGCTTCCTCCCGGATCGCCTCCGCACGAGCAAGTGCCTTACGCCTTCAAGGCTTTCGCTTTAAAGCAAGTCGCTTCCTCAGGCCACTACGATCTGTTGCTGTGGCTCGATGCTTCGATCATCCCTGGACCGGCTTCGCTCGATTTGATCTGGGAGCGGCTTGAGAAGAAAGGCTACTGGATCTCCAAGAACGGTTACCGGAATTCCGAGTGGACCGCGCGGAGCGCGCTGCAGTACCTGGGAGTGACCGAAGAAGAGAATGAGCAGATCGAGCACGTTGTAGCTACGGCGTTCGGTCTGAACCTGAAGATGGAAATCGGCCGGCAATTCCTTGAGGAATATTATCGTCTGGCCAACACGGAAGCATTCTGCGGACCGTGGCGCGGCGGGATCGGCGTGCAACACCGGCACGATCAAACCGCAGCCTCGGTGATCGCACACAAATTAGGGATGGAACTTACCAATCCACCCGAGTGGTTTGCATACAAAGGAGGAGAAATGGAAAAGACGGTTTTGGTTGCGGCGGGAGCCTACTGATGAATCTGATTGGACTCATGCCGGTGAAAAACGAAGCCCATGTACTCCGGGCGAGCGCCGAGATCGCTCTGCTGTGGTGTGACGGCCTGGTGATCCTCGATCATGGTTCTACCGATGATACGGCTGAAATCTTGAGTGATCTCTGGGACAAATACAGTTCTGACGATCGGCTTCGCGTGATCCACGTCGGTGATGAAAACTGGAACGAGATGGAGCACCGTCAAAAGATGCTCGAGAGCGCGCGCCTGTGGGGAGCTTCGCATATCGCATTGGTCGATGCCGATGAAATTCTGACCAGCAACTATCTCGGTTCGATCCGCGAGTGGATTATCCGTCTGACACCCGGCCAGATACTCACCATGCCGATGTACAATCTCCGCGGATCGCTTCATCATTTTCACGAAACCGGAATTTGGGGAAACCGGATTGCGACGGTGGCCTTCGCCGATCATCCCGATTTGCACTGGGCGGGCGATCAGTTTCATCACCGCGAGCCGATGGGCCTTGAGCTTGAATCGGTTCGGATGGGCGTCCAGGGCGAAGGCGGAGTAATGCACCTGTGGGGAGCCGATTTGAGGCGCCTGGCAGCCAAGCACGCTCTCTATAAGATGACCGAGCGGATCCGTTGGCCGAATACGCCGATAGCCGATATCGAAGCGATGTACAACCTCTGGCGAGGTCCCACAACTTCCGACCCGATCTGGAGAATCGGGCAGGTTCCCTCTTCCTGGTGGCAGGCCTACGAGCATTTGATCGGCGAGATCGATCTGAATGAAGTCCCCTGGCAGGAACAGGCTTGCCGCGAGCTCGCGCGCAAACACGGCATGTTCACTTTTAACGGCCTGGATCTGTTCGGATGCGCCGATGCGCCGGTCGAAATCACGGGACCTATTTTCAGCTTGTGCCATTCCACAGCGCGCCCGGATGGATGGCAGAAAGCGGCCGCGGCGTGGTTCAAGAAGTGCGATCAACCAGCTCGAGTGGAGTATATTCTAGCGGTTGATGAAGGAAGTCCGATCCTGGATGGTCCCAATCTTCACGGTGAATTTCCGTTAGCAAAGGTTCCCGAATTCGGAAAGACTTGCATTGTGATTAATGAAGAGCGCCGCTGCTCGGTCGACGGCTGGAATCGAGCAGCTCGAGCGTCGACCGGCCGCTTTTTGATCAACCTGGCCGATGATCTGATGCCGTGCGAGCACTGGGATACCGAGCTCCTTCGGGCAATTCCTTCTTTAAAGCAGGACGTAGTGTTAGACATCGACACGGGCGGAGCTCCGGGGCTCCTTCCCTTCTCATTTCTTTCCAGAAAGTATCTGGATAAGCTAACCGACCGCTACGGATACCAAGGCGGCTTCTTCTATCCCGGTTACCGGGGAATGTATTGCGATACCGAGTTTACCGACCTCGCCCGCAGAGATGGTGTTGTAATCAACGCGCGCCATCTCTACTTCGAGCATCAGCATCCCTTCTTTCACAAAGCTCCGATGGATGCGATCTATGAGCGCCAGAACTCCAAGGACGAATACGCTTATGGAAAGGCGATCTATGATCAGCGGATGGCAGAGCTGAACCTGATCGGGATCGCCAACGAAGTAAAGAGATTTGTGATCGTGGTCTGTCTTCCCGGTGAAACGTTTAATCACCGCTGGGTATCTCAGTGGACTGAGCTGTACGCCTTTTTGTCGGTGAACTACACGGTTCTCCCGATCTTTTCTTATTGCTCCAACGTCTACGTCAATCGCGCAACGATGCTGCGAGCTGTGCTTGATCTGAAGATCGAATCTCATCTGGTCTTATGGATCGATGATGATAACCTAGTCAGCTTCGCGCAAATCGAGCGGCTGATCCAGGACTTGAACGAGCATCCTGAAGCCGATGCTGTGGCCGGCTGGTGCTGGATCAATTACGGATTGGAGTCCCCCGATTGGAGGACCTCATGCGGGCGTTTCAATGAGGATGGCATCGGCAAGGCCTTCACGCTCGAGCAATTGATGGAAGGGCCGATGGATCTGAAAGAAGTGGATTACACAGGTTTCCCGGTGGTATTGTTTCGCCGGCCGGCGCTTGACAAAGTTGGTCCGGCTGCGTTTCGTCCCTGGTTGAGTGATATCCATCGCTGGGGATTTGCGGGAGAGGATTTGTCTTTCTGCCATGCGGCACAGGTGGGAGGATGCAGGGTGTTCGTAGATCGGCGCGTAAGGGTTCCCCATTTGAAGCTGATGGACCAGAAGCCCACGGCCGAAGATGTAAAAGAGTTAGAATCCCGGACTGCCGGGGCTTAAATAAGGAGAAGAAATGCCACAAGTAACCTACACGTTCCCGGTCTCGGGAACCACTCCGCCATCGGCTGCGAAAATGAACCAGCCGGGAGGCTCCAACACATTGCTGATCGCTCAGGTGAATATGCTTGATGCGGACACCACTGTGAACCTGGTGCATAACTTTGGGCTATCGTCCTCACCAGGCTCAACCAACGCCGGAATTTCCGAGCAAGCGGCTCTGTTCCCGGTCCTGAGTTATTATTTCGATATTTCGGGCGAGACTACGAATCCCTCTCTGAATTTCGTTCCGACTCCTGGCAACGTTGCCAATTCGATCACCATTGGAAAGAGTGTCGGATCGGGCTTCACCGCGGTGGTGCAATTGCTCCGGCCGCACACGTTGATTCAGTAGGGGTAAGTAGTCCGTAATTAGTCCGTTTTTTGGTCTTTGAAATTATAAGTTCTTCGGCTTTGCAAGGCCGGAGTTAGATCCATAAAGCAAGTCCTTCGAAGGGGACGAGCTGGCGGATGGGAGAAGTTTTCCATTCGTTGGTTCGTCCCTTTTGCTTTATGGATCGGAAAGGACATTTCGATGTACGTCGGGCGAACTACTCAGGTGGTTAATCCGTATGGGCGCGCCAGTCCCAGGAAACGGCGGCAGACGTCAGCAGCAGGGAACCCAGCGTGGATGCTCACGCTAGGCCCGGTGAATCCAGCAACAAGGAGAAATAACATGGCTAAAAAGAAAAAGAAGCGGGCATCGGGCCATCACAAAGTGTCCCATCACCGTAGTTCTAACCAACACAAACTTTCAACCGGTCAGCTCATGAGCCTGATCCGTGGCAAGAAAAAGAAGGGCGGCAAGCGCTATCGCCGATCGGGAAATCCCTTCGGCGCGAGTTCCCTCTCTCTGCAGACTCCGACCAAGATTGCCACTGCCGGCGCCGGCGTTTTGATCGGCGTGGCGGTGAATCGGGGGATCGTCTCGATTCTGCCGGCCTCAGTTACCGGCAACAATCTGTATGCGACCCTGGCATCTTTCGCTGTGGCCTTCGCGCAGTGGTATGCCTTCAGCATGGTCAACGCAGAGTTTGGCGCCGCGGCCGGACTCGGTGGAATCGCCGAAGCCGGATCGACCGCGTTAAACACCTGGTTCCCCGCGATCGGGAGCAAGGTTTCTCTGGGAGATTTCGTTCCCGGAAAATTCGCGGTTCCTCAGAACCCGGTTTTGGACGCGGCAGGCCCTTATTCGCCTTCGCGCCGATCGTTCGCTTACGGAGGGGCCTATCGCGTAGCGGCCGCTTAGTGGAAACGCGAAGACTCAAACAAGGAGAAATGAAAAAAAATGGCTAGTCAATCTCAAGCAGTAGCGCAAGCCGCGGCATCGCAGGCCCTTCAGTCCATGCAGCAGGGCCAGACGATGGTGAACGCGGCTCAACAGGCGATCACCGATCAGCAGATGTTCATCATCAACGCCTTCCGCGGACAGATCTACATCTCTGACACTCTCGACGTGCAGGATACCCCGGTGTATGACACTTTGACGTACACCGCGGGTGGAACCATCCAACAGTCCAACAATCAGTTTTTCGCCAATGTGGAACAGGGCTCTGGAAAGACCCAGGCCCAGACCAACATGACCCAGAACAACAAACTGGACGCGCCGGAAGCAATTTCTGTTTTCGGCATCCGGCTCGGCTGGTCTGAAGACGCGCTCCGAAGCGATCTTCAAACCCTGATGAACGGGTGGGCGTATCAGTTTTCACTCGGCAAGAAGTATTATTCTCTTGCCAACATTCGGCACTATTCGGCCGGCTGGGGCCTGACCGGGTTCTCATCCCGAACCGCTGAATCGGCTTATACCAACGGTTTCCCTTCTCGAGGTTCGATGAACCTGCTCGAGATCAAACTGGTGATCGCCAATCAGATGAGTTTCTACGCTCAGTTGATCGGCAACACCAGCCAGGTTCTTTCTTCGACTGGCGCTGGCCTCATCCTGCTGAACGAGCTGGTTGGGCTGTACGCCCGCGGCGTCCAGTAGCGAGATGCTCCGGGACGGGTAACCCTGGAGCCGGCAAGGGAACTTATCTTCCTCCGAGTAGGTTCCCTTGTCATTTTCAAAGACAAGAGAGGAATCAATGTCCAGTTCTGCCTATCCGCTGAATCAATTCGCGCCTTCCTATTATGCGGGCGTTCAGGTCGCTCCATCGACCGAAGTGGGCTTCGAGCCGAAGCCCTACACTTATCTGTACAGTCCTCCGAACGGCCAACTGACCGCGGGCCAGGTCCTCAACCTGCAGACGGTAGCAATCCAGACCGATGCTGATTTTCTGCTTTTCGGCTGGTACTTATCGCTCTTCACGGGATCCTTTCAGATTCTGCTCACTGATGACACCGGCTATCAGCTCTTCAGTGGATTCCTGAACTCGGGAGCGATTTCACAAAATAGCGCCGATCCGACTGTGTTCAGTCCCTCGCATCCTTTTCACGCCGGCGGAAAGATCCTGATTTCGATCCAGGATTTGTCGCTCGCAACCAATCCACTGCAAATCGCCTTTGTGGGCGAAAAATTATTCCGGGTAGCGAGAAGCCGCTAAATGTCAGGCTCGGACAGACCTTATCAGCCACCGGAGGGCTTTGAAGACCGGCCCATGACCTGGGTGTATAACACCCAGAACCTGCAATCTGGCCAGCCGGCCGCAAACCAGGCTGTCCAGATTCTGAAGGGCTGGGGAGAATTCTGGTTGAGAAGAATCGTCGGCTTCTCAAACGTAGTGGCGCCCGGAGGAACGGTTCAAATCCAGGACGATTTGAAAGATTACATGGAATCGGCGCCGATCTTTATCCCGCCCGCTCCCGGTGACGATATGGCGATCGTTCCCGAGACCAGATACCGGGAGAATGGCGCCATCCGCTTCGACATCTCAGCATGTCAGGGCGGTGTGCAAGGCTTACCGTTCGGAGTTACGAACGCCTCCTTTGCGGACACGATCAGCACGGTTGCTGGTCTGAATGTGGAAGGAATCCAGAATGGAGACGTTGGGCCTTTTTCGAACGGTAATAATCGTTACGTCATTTTGCAGGATGGTACCGCTTTCGTCTTCCGCTGTTTCAAGTCGACCAACCAGGGCCAGACCTGGGCCGAAATAGACTCCGCTCATCATCCTTCTTATTCAACCGACGCGCCGGCGCCGCATTTCTTCGGCTTTTTTGCGGTGGCCGCTTCACAGGACCCGGCCACGCAAAAGCTATTCCTGGTCTACTTCTCGACCGCTCAGGTAGTCACCATGATCCCCTTCAACATGGCTACCGACACCTGGGGCGTTGCGGTTCCTTCTGGAGTGGGCTACACCAATCCGGCACTTGGCACATCCGATATTTCCGGCCTTGCGGCGATTCATCGCGGCGTCGATAACACCCTCATCGTTGGTTTCAGCCCGGTTCAATCAGCGGTCGGAGACGATGTTGCTTCGATCCTGAAGCTGAATATCACCGCGGGAACCTGGGACGCGGCCTGGACTCCGGTAGGAGATCCGCTCGCGCTGGTTGGGGAATGGGAGATCTACGGCTTTGCTCGAGGGAGCAACAATAATATTCATATTCTGATGGGGCAGCAGGAATCTCCGGCCCAGAATTCCGCGATCTGGATGCAAGTCCTCCGGCCGAACAATACCATCAGTGCGCTGAACTTAGTTTTCAAAGAGACCAATAACGATGAGATCGTGACTGTAACCCGGCCGGTCTCCTATCAGGTCTCATCGACCAATGAAATTCTGATCGCGTTTTTGCGCTTCAACAATCGCCTCGGATCGAACGTTCACCTGATGGCGATCACGGTAGCTCGAGCATTATCGAGTGAAACTCCGAACTGGACGATTCAGAACGTGGTCACGGGCCTGGACAGCACGAAAGACTATGTTCCCGGAGTAGCAATCGCGGTCACACCGGGAAAGCTCTACCTGTTTTATTTCGTGTCCTTCTTTGCCTCGAACCTTGCGACGTTGAGTTACATCACCAATTCGAAGGCGAGTCTCCCCTGGTCTTCACCGGTCGATGTGGTCAGTCAAGCTCGCGCGAACTTTGAAGCGGCCAGCAACCTTGATTTCATGGGCGCATCCTTCATGTCCGCAACTGGCTCGATCGGTATTCTGTTTCCGTATTTTAAATCGGGGGCTTTGTCTGGCTACTGGGAGCTCACGCCGGCAAATCCCTACTGCCAGGTTGCCTTCCAGGGGATCGGACGTTTCCCGGCAGTCCATAGAACCGTTCACAAATTCAAGCCGAAGACCTTCACTTATACCGGGCAAGCCATAATCACGGCTACCGGGAATCTGGTACAGCTTGGAAGCTTCGCCGGCAACTTCGGGACTGCTCAACCGATCAGCCTTCTGGTGAAGGTGACCGATTATGATTTCGAGCTCCTCGAGCTGGCAATCTCTTACTCCTCCGGGGGATCTTCGGTCTCGCTGCCTTCGGTGATCGCAAGCCTCATGCTCTATGACGCCTATCACAACCAGGCCGCGAATTCTCCGGTGTTGGACCTCTACTGGAATGGCCAGCCGCTCTCCGGTTATAAGAACGGCGCCCAGGTTCCTTCGCTCATCTATCCGCTGGAAACGCATTTGCGGCTGGATTTCTTCAGCTTGATTCAGCCGTCTGTGGCGCCGGGAGTGTTGCCCGTCACAGCGAACGTTCACTTTAAGGGGATTCAGAGAATCCCATGCTGAATAACGACTACACTCCGCCAGCGGGCTTCGAAGATTTTCCATTCACTTACGTCTTTGATGGCTCGAAGCTGACCGATGGCCAAAACGCGGCGAAGCAATTCGTGTACATCGAGGGAGGCCTCGGAGATTTCATTTTAAGAAGAGTAGTCGGAATTGACCGGGTAGCAAATCCCTCTGGCGGTCAGTTTCAGATTCAGGACGATCTGTTGACCTGGATTCAATCCGATCCCTGTTTTGTCCAGGGAGGCGGGGAGCTCGCCATCGTTCCCGAGACCAGGTACCGGGAGAAGGGCGCGATTCGCTTCGATCTCTACAATGTTCTGAGAGAATCGGCCGATCCCTCCACCGCTCCACCGGTCCAGATCGATTCCGGAGGAGTAACGGAAAGCGCCTTCGGAGGAGCGACTCAGACCTTTTATCCCGGGCCCTTCGCTTACCAGGGCGCGCTCTATGTGATCCTCTACTCTACTTTGGGAACGCTCACGGTGAATGTGTTCCAGTCCACCAATAACGGATTGACCTGGACGAAGTTCGCGGGGCCAGTGTTCCCAACGGCCGAAATCAACGCCCAGTTTAATTCGTCGACCGGAATCATCACGTTCGTATACACTCCTTCCGGTACGATCGCGCGCTGGGCAACATTTAATTGCAACACTCTGACCTTCACGATTACGGTCTTCCCGGACATCACCGATTGGAACCCGGCCAATAACCAGATCGATTTTGTGATCCGGGCTGATGGAACCGTGGTCTGCATTTATTCGCAGACCGGAACCGGAGCGCTGGTCTATCGGATCTTATCTGGCGGAGTCTGGGGAGCGGCGATCGCGGCCACTCCAGGAACCGTGGGCCACAGCTACGTCGAATACGGAGCGCTGCTCGATTCCGCGGGAGTGACGCACTTCATCTATCTCGATTCGATCGGCGGAGGACAAACCTGGAATCACGTTGCTCTGAGCTCATTGAACGTTCTGGGCGCTCCGATCGCGATCACCACCGCGATCCAAAATAACGGTGACTTCATGCAACGGGGAGTCATCTGGAACAATTCGATCGTCTTGCCGCTGGCCCGGAAGTTCGCGGCCGGTACATCTTCGAAAGCAACGGTCTTCATCGGGACTCCTCTGAGCGCTCCGGTCTGGACGATCACCGATTTCGAGTCCACAGCCACGGGCGGAAATACGATCACCAATGCATCGGCGATCGTGCAAGGTCCGAGCGTCCAGGTAATGTGGAATTTCACTCCCACGCTCAACACCGATCAGATTCATCTGGCCTCGAACGGAGGAAGCGGCTTCTCTGCTCCGAGCGTCTTTTATGACGCGATCCTGAATCCTCCGAATTCCGTTCCGATCGCTTCGCAGTTCCTGCAGAACATCGCGGCCGGCCTGGATATCAACGGCAACCTCGAGGCTCTGGCGATCATGACCGATCTGGGCGGAAGCTTCGTGGCTTTCTACCTTCCTGGCTCTGGCGTGGCCAGCTTTGCCGCGGCTCAGATGGCCTTCCAGGGCGTTCGGCGTGTTCCGGCGAGACACAGAGCTCCCAAGCCCAAGACGAGCCCGAAATCATTCACGTATATTTTGCAGACGGTTTTGAGCACGCTCGGAATCACCGGGACCGCTTTGAACACGCCTCTCACGCTGGTTCAGAAAATCAACGATTACGATTTCGAGCTCTACCAGATCGTCATCACTTACGATGGCGCGACTTCAGGCGCCGGAGCCGGTGGAGGAGGAGCGGGCGGAGGGGGTGGCGGAGGCGGATCCCCCCAATTCGTGAGGCCAGCGTTCGCGCCGGCAATGGTCCCAGCGATCGCGCCGGCGCCCGATCCGCCCGTGGTCGCGAGCAAGGCTCTCACTACCTTGTGGCTCTATGACCAGAACAAACAACAGATGTCGAATCTGCCGGTACTCGATCAGTTCTATAACGGAGGCCCGGTTTCCAAATACGGCAATGGAGCGATCGTTCCGTCTCAGTACTACGATGTGAATTCGACGCTTCGCATCGACGTATTCAACCTGATCACCAACTCTGCCATTCTGCCGGTGACGATGAATATCCACCTGGTGGGAATGCAAAGAATTCCATGCAGCTAAGGAGACTATGAACCCGGTTTACCATCAGATGGCCGGAAGCGCGCTGGACGATTATCCGGTAGTCGACGGGTTTCTTTTGCGGACCGGCCTCCGCTGTAACCTGACCTTTCTCTCTCTTGCAATCCGGGAATACGAAGCGCTCCGCCGATCGGCGAACCTGAGATCCAGATCCTGGTGCATTCCCCATGATCCGGCGAACCAGAGCATCCCGGCCTTAGACTCCTTCGAATTTCAGGAGTTCGCGCTTCCCGGCTCCGCCATTTGGGGCTGGACGTTTGTCGCTCCAGTGGGACAGTTCTCCTGGCAGCTCCACGATACCTGTACTGACGTCCCGCTCTTCTCTGAACCGGTGATTTCGAACGGGAAGAATAACCAGCAGTTGCTTCCCAAGCTCCTCGTGGTTTCAAAAGGAGGATTGCTGAACGTCCAGATCTGCAGCCTCGCAAGCGCGGATACGTTCGGAGTGCAACTGGTCTTGTGGGGCGGAGAACCGGTGGAAGGCGGGGGAGTGTGCTAGCTAAGTTCGATCGTAAAAAAGAGGAAATATGAGCCTTGGAGATTTTCTCGTAACTCCGTTGCCTGATTGTGAGACCAGTCCGCTCGCAGATCAGATTGCCTATCAGGGCGGGCCTTGGGCGAATACAACCATCAGCCCGCTTCCGAAAGGTCCCTGGACTCCGAATCCGATTCTCCCGGACAGCATTCTTCCGCCGGCCTTACAGCGGCATCAGCAATTTTACGATCTCTTCAAAAAGAACAAATGGGACCTCGAGATCGAGCGGGAAGCCAAGCTCTGGAAGTACGTTGCCGAGCATGGCGGCATTCAAACCTGTTGCCGGATCCCCGAGCTCGGGGCTCCGATCTGGAGCCAGCCACCGTGGGAAGTGATGCCGTCCCAGGCGCCGCGGATCGAATTCATGAAAGCTCTCCCGATCGGCCAGGTGTCCGGTGGAGGCCCTTTCACTGGCGTGGATACGATCCTCGGAACTTTTAACGTTCCCTCTGGCTATGACGGGGCGATCAATCGTTTCGTATGCGCTTTTTCCGGCAACGGCTTCTTCGATTTCTCAGGGAGCATTGTCTGGCGCCTCAAGGTCGGACAGCGCTACGCTAAGAACTTGGGAGCAGTGCAAAACACTTATGGATCTTTTCAGACGGCCTTCATCGTTCCAGGGACCGCAATCCGTCTGATCTCAGGCCAAGCGGTCCAATTAATAGCGAATATCCCGGTGGGTAGTCCGGTCAATGGCGGGCAGGTTCAGGCCGGCATTTTCGGCTGGACCTATCCGAGGCGGTAGAAGCGTCTAAGTTTACGCTGGTCACCAGCGAGATGGTGGCAGCGAGGATGTGGAGTGAAACAACCGCATGGGCTTCAAGCGCGCTCCGAAGAACTGGAAAAAACACTGGATAAACTATATCTAATGTCCTCAGAGCATTCTTCCAGCGGCGAAAAGTTTCAGTTCACCGAACGGGATCTTTTAATTCAGCTCCGGGCGGAATTCAAGGCGTTCGCGGAAGTGAACCGGATCAACCAGGTGTCTCTACAGACACAGCACAATGACCACGAGAAGCGCCTCCGCACGCTCGAAAACTTTCGGTGGTGGATTGTCGGAGGAGCGGCTTCAGCCGGCTTCTTCGGTTCGCTGATGGCGCGCGTGATCTGGCCGAAGTAAAGTTCTTCTGGGGTGTGGTAGACTTTAACCCAACCGGGCCGGGGATCCACTGGCCTCTCGGTTGATCTCGGGGGAGGTGGCCGCTAGGTCAGAAGACCGGCCCGTAAATCTTAAGGAGAAATGAATGTTTGAAAATTTGCAAGTTGCCAATCAGAACGAGATGCTCAGTCTGAACGATGCTCACGTTCTGATACAACAGATCAAGGATGCCGGTATTTCCTCGAATCCGCGGCTCTACGCCAATCAATCGAGCGGAGGGCCGAGCTCAGCGCAAATGGTCCCCGAGACTCCCGATCAGGATAACAGTGATATCCCGATGCAATCGAACGTAAGCTCACTGAATTTGCAGACGAACGCGGACGGGAACAACAATCCGTTACCTGCCGATCTTCCGGTCTACCTGCAAATCTGGATCGTCGAAAAGGGAAATTTCTTCAATGCGGGTTACACGAACCGCTATGTCAACACGCTGGGGATCATGACCCTGCAGCAGGCTTTGAGCTAATTTCGTGCGCGGTGTAGAGCAGCGGCCAGCTCGCCAGGTTCATACCCTTGGAGGTCGAAGGTTCGAGTCCTTCCACCGCTACCAATTTCAACAAAAGGAATTTTATGAATTTCACGAGACGTTCTCTCTTATCTTCGATTCTGATGGCCTTGTCTCTTCTCCTCACCAGTTGCGGAATCAGTGTCACCAACACGCTTCAGCTCGTCATTGCCGCGGCTGAGGCGGCACTCGGAGCGCTGGGCCAAACTACTTATCTCGGGTGGCTCAAAGCAATCAGCCAAGCGGTGAGCGCGGCCGCTACCGAATTGATGTCTTCCGACTCGAGCGCTGTCAAAGCGGAAAAGATCATCTCGGCGTTTCTTGCGATCGCGGCGCCGATCCTTCCTCCGGGAACTTCACAGACGATTGTCGACGTGATTCAAACCGTGTTGAATGCTGTGGCTGGCTTCCTGGCCTCGATCGCTCCCGCGGCGCCTCCTCCTACCGCTGCGGCTGCAGCTCGAGCAACCGGAAAAGCAGTGAAGCCGGCCGCGGTCCCGAAACAGATCAATATTTCGGCCTCCGATCAGCAGACTCTGTCAGACATCAAGAGGCGGGCTGATTCCCTCGCCTCTCAGATCAAATGAAGCGCTTCTGGTTGATCGTGGCACATGTAGCCGTGATCGGAGCTGGAACCACGGCTGCGGTTCTTTTCCCTCCGGCGGCTCTGGCTATCGTTCCTGCCATGGGAGCGGTGAACGCTCTGATTCCTTCTCCCATGCCGGCACTGAAGATGTTCCAGAAAAAGAGCGAAGATGAATCTCCCCCATCTCAATCTTAGAATCAATATCCCGATCGAGGATCTCCGGGCTATGCGCGCCGCTGGTGGAGCCTGTATCCAGGTTGAGGCTGTGAATCAGGAAACTGGTGAGAAGACAGAAACCAGAATCGATATCACTCTGGAACAGATCGATCGGATTATTCAAGTGTACGAAGCATCCCAGCGTGCCTCGAGGAATTGAAGAACTGAGCGATGCTGGGCGACGGTGCCCTTCCCTCCCGAGCGAAGGCCTCGCGGATCGTTGTTTCGATGAATTGTAGTTTATCGAAAGTGATATCCGCCCGATCGGCGCAAACCAGGTCAAGTACCATATTGAAGATTCCCCGCTTGGCCTCTTCATCCGAGAGAGCGATCCGTGCGTGAGCGAGCAACCAGCCAGCGCAACAGGCCAGGGCTTGCTGGCTCCCTTCAGCGATCGGCGGAGCGGTGGCCAGGATCAGAAGAGTTTCCGGCACAGCAGGATTCTCCTCCAGAAGGATAGCGAGTTCCACCAGGCGATCAGGGAGCGGATGCGGGAGATCTCTTCGGGCGTGAATTCACCGGGCATCGAGTTCCTCGATCGCGCGCTGGGTAACACGCCACGCTTCCCGGTCCAGTCCAACGATGATCGCCATATTGCAAACACCATTCCCTGTCCGGCCGACATAGGCGATCGTGCGAGGTTTTTCCCTGCAGATGCGGTAAGCCTTCCATGCCAGGATCAGAAAATGGATCGCGTCTCTCATGGCGTATCGGAGAGCGGAACTGTGGTCCAGTATATTTCTCGAAAACACGGTCGGCACAGCGGCCACCGTTTTCTCTTAGGAACGCCTTCTACGAGCTTTATAGCGAAGTTCAGTCTCAGCAGATGAAACCGAGGCCGAACTTTGCATACACAGCATCGCTCTTTGGTTTTAAGAGTAAGAGTATGTTCCATAACCACCTTCGAGTAAGCTTCAGCCAGCATAGCGTTCATAATTCTATTCCCAAATCCCGGAACGCTTCCGCTCGATGTGTGTGACTGGTATTA